>OGQM01001990.1_pt1 | contig 12969 bp, 8 predicted proteins | sample 1553191 | NCBI WGS metagenome assembly OGQM01 (sample SAMEA2579954, study PRJEB22360) | human gut metagenome | biome: human gut; feature: human-associated habitat; material: faeces | place: Denmark | collected 2008/2010 | reverse complement strand
AACAGTATCTGGAGGAAGCAGATGTGGTGATCTATGCAGGATCTCTGGTAAATCCAAAGCTTCTGGAATATACAAAGGACATCTGCACCATCTACAACAGTGCAAAAATGACACTGGAGGAAGTGATCCATGTGATCGAGAAGGCGGAAGCAGAGGGAAAGACAACTGTCCGCCTTCATACCGGAGATCCATGTATTTACGGTGCGATCCGTGAACAGATGGATATTCTGGATGAGAAAAATATCGCTTATGATTACTGTCCGGGTGTCAGTGCATTCTGCGGTGCTGCAAGTGCCCTGAATCTGGAATATACTCTGCCGGATATTTCCCAGAGTGTGATCATTACACGAATGGAAGGCAGAACTCCGGTTCCGTCCAAGGAAAGCATTCAGTCATTTGCTGCTCATCAGGCAACCATGGTTGTATTCTTAAGTACAGGAATGCTGGAAGAGCTGAGCAGACGTCTTATTGAAGGCGGTTATACAGCAGATACACCAGCAGCCATTGTATATAAGGCAACCTGGCCGGAACAGAAGACCTTCGTCTGCACAGTGGGAACACTGGCAAAAACGGCTGCAGAAAATAATATTACAAAAACAGCTCTGATGATCATCGGAGATACAGTTGCAGCAGCACATTATGACCGTTCCAAGCTGTATGATCCGGAGTTTACCACAGAATTTCGTGAAGCTGTGAAATCAAAAACACATCACTCATAGAATCTGGTAACCTTAAGGAATTGCTATCGTTTATGAGATTACTGTAAACAGGAGAAAGAGAAGGAATATAACAGTGAAGGTTGCACTTATATGCTTCAGCCTTACCGGTCAGCAGACCGGGGAGAGATTATACCGGGGGCTGGAAGCTGCCGGTATGACAGCAGAACTGGATAAAAAAAGTAAATATCTTCTGGATTCTATTCAGGTCAGTACCTCTGCATGGGCAGGAGAGAAATTTTCTGATTCAGATGCACTGATCTTTATCGGTGCCACCGGAATTGCCGTCCGCAGCATTGCGCCTTATGTAGCGTCAAAGAAGTCAGACCCTGCGGTGCTGGTCGTAGATGAGTGTGGAAAGTTTGTCATTTCCCTTCTGTCAGGACATTTGGGCGGTGCCAATGAACTGGCGCTAAAAACAGCAGAAATTCTGGAAGCAATACCAGTGGTCACAACAGCCACAGACCTGCATCACCGTTTTGCAGTAGATGTTTTTGCAAAGAAAAATAATTGCAATATCTTTAACATGAAAGCAGCAAAGGAAGTCTCTGCTGCACTTCTGGCAGGAAAGAAAGTTGGATTTTACAGTGAGTTTCCGACGGACGGCGAACTGGCGGCAGGGGTGGCCCCGGCCTTCTGCGCGAACTGCCGGAAGGGCTGGCCCAGTGTGACGAATATGGGAATCCTGTCAGCAGTACGGATGACAGATCAGAAGAGGAAACACAGAAAAGCTCTGATTTTAATGGAACAGGGACAGACTGTACGAATATAGACTGCGGAGTTGCAGTTACTGTACATACTTCCTGTAATCCTTTTATTTCTACCACACAGGTAGTTCCGAAATGTCTGACTCTGGGTATGGGCTGCAGGAAAGACAAGGATGCCCGTGGAATCGCAGAGGCAGCGCAGAAGGTGCTGGACAGATCCGGATTTCATAAAGAAGCATTTGAGCAGATCGCAAGCATCGATCTGAAGAAAGAAGAAAAGGGAATCCTGTCATTGTCACAGGACTGGCAGATTCCTTTTGTGACTTATACAGAAGAAGAATTAAAACAGGTGCCTGGAGAATTTACTCCCTCACCTTTTGTAAAAAAGATCACAGGTGTGGACAATGTCTGTGAGAGAAGTGCAGTCCTTGCCAGTGGAAATGGCAGGCTGCTGCAGAGAAAAACAGGAGAAAATGGTGTGACCACAGCAGTGGCTGCCAGGGAATGGAGGATACATTTTGAGTAAAATATATGTAATCGGAATCGGACCGGGAGCTTATGACCAGATGACAGGAAAAGCGATCCGCGCCATGAATGAAAGTGATGCGATCATCGGATATACCGTATATGTAGACCTGGTGAAGGAATATTTTCCGGGAAAAGAATTTATGACTACACCAATGAAAAAGGAAGTGGACCGCTGTGTCCTTGCCTTTGAAGAGGCAAAAAAAGGCAAGACTGTTTCCATGATCTGCAGTGGTGATGCCGGAGTTTACGGTATGGCAGGTCTGATGTATGAGGTTGGTGTCAATTATCCGGAAACAGAACTGGAGATCATCCCGGGTGTGACAGCTGCAACAGGCGGAGCTGCTGTTCTGGGTGCACCTCTGATCCATGACTTCTGTCTGATCAGCTTAAGTGACCTTCTCACACCATGGGAAAAGATAGAGGCAAGACTTCTGGCAGCAGCCCAGGCAGATTTTGTTGTATGCCTTTACAATCCGTCAAGTAAAAAACGTCATGATTACCTGCAGAAAGCCTGTGATCTGATGATGAAATACAAATCACCGGATACCATCTGCGGAACAGTTTCCAATATTGCAAGAGAAGGCCAGGAAGCTCATGTAATGACATTAAAGGAACTGAGAGATACACAGGTGGATATGTTTACCACAGTATTTATCGGTAATTCTCAGACAAAGGAAATCAACAATAAGATGGTAACACCGAGGGGATATAGGAATGTATAAAGTTCTTGTTTTTGCGGGAACAACAGAAGGATACGAAATCTGCCGGTTTCTGGCAGATCATAAGATAGAGACAAAGGGATTTGTTGCCACAGAATATGGCAGCAAATCTCTTACAGAAAATGAATTTCTCATTGTTCAGACCGGAAGACTGGATGCAGCGGACATGGAAGAGGTCTTTTTACAGGAGAAACCGGAAATGGTGCTGGATGCTACCCATCCTTATGCTGCTGAGGTGACTGTAAATATCAGGACAGCCTGTGAGAATACGCAGACAGCATATTACAGGGTGCTGAGAGAAGCAGGAGAACATGAGGACAGGGCAGTATATGTGGACAGTGTTAAGGCTGCTGCAGATTATCTGGATCAGACCCAGGGAAATGTATTGCTGACAACAGGAAGCAAGGAACTGGCCGGTTTCACAGGCATGAAGGATTATCAGAACCGTCTTTATGCAAGAGTCCTTTCTCTGCCCAATGTGATGAAAGCCTGTGCAGAGCTGGGATTTGAGGGAAAACATCTGATAGGAATGCAGGGGCCTTTTTCCAGAGAGCTGAATGCTGCAATGCTCAGACAGTATGACTGCAGATATCTGGTCACAAAGGATACAGGAAAAGCAGGGGGATTTCAGGATAAGATTGATGCTGCCCTGGAATGTGATGCAGTTCCTGTGATCATCGGGCGTCCTCTGAAGGAGGAAGGCATGTCTGTGAGAGAATGTAAGAGATTTCTTACAGAACATTTCAGCTTAGCCCACAGACCGCATATTACATTGCTGGGAATTGGAATGGGAAGTCAAAAACTTCTCACTGTCCAGGGTAAGAACAGCCTGGATCAGGCGGATCTTCTGATCGGTGCCAGGAGGATGGTGGATTCTGTGAAACGTCCGGGACAGGATGTGTTCGTGGAATACAGAAGCCAGGAGATCAGGGATTATATTGATGCACACCCGGAGTATGACAATATTGTGATCGTCCTTTCCGGAGATGTGGGATTCTACAGCGGGGCCAGAAAACTTCTGGAAGTACTGTGTCAGGACAGTGCGGATCTGAGAGTACAGAGAAAGAACGGATCAGAGAAGAGTGAGGAAGAACGGGATAGTTCAGCACAAAATAATACAGAGATAGAGATTCAGTGCGGGATTTCCTCAGTTGTATATTTTATGTCCCAAATAGGATTGTCCTGGGATGATGCCAAAATCGTCAGTGCACATGGAAGAGGCTGTAATCTTATCTCACATATCTGTTATACAGAGAAAGTTTTTTCCATACTCGGAACTTCAGACGGTGTAGCAGTTCTGGCAGAGAAACTGGTAAAATACGGGATGGGTGATGTGCTCTTTTATGTGGGAGAGAATCTGTCTTATGAAAATGAGAAGATTTTTGTAAAACCAGCCAGTGAACTGACAGAATATAAGGGTGATCCTTTGTCCGTCATCTGTGCAGTAAATGAAAATGCAGGAACACGTCTGGAGACACATGGAATCAGAGATGAAGAATTTATCAGAGGCAAAGCGCCCATGACAAAGGAAGAGGTGCGTACGGTATCCCTTTCCAAACTGCGTCTGACCGCTGATTCTGTGTGCTATGATGTGGGCGCAGGAACAGGCTCACTGTCAATAGAGATGGCACTTCGTGCTCATCAGGGACAGGTCTGGGCAATTGAGAAAAAGGAAGACGCAGTTGAACTGATCCACCGGAATAAGGTGAAATTTGCAGCGGATAATCTGGAGATTGTGGAAGGACTTGCACCGGAGGCTCTGAAAGATCTTCCGGCACCAACCCATGCTTTTATCGGAGGCTCGTCAGGAAATCTGAAAGAGATCGTGAAGCTGTTACTTGAAAAGAACTCTCATGTCCGGATCGTGATCAACTGTATCACTCTTGAAACTGTGTCTGAAGCATTGGAAACAGCGAAAGAGTTTGGATTTGAAGAAAATGAAATCGTGCAGCTAAGTGCGGCACGTTCAAAGGCAATCGGACGTTATCATATGATGATGGGCGAGAATCCTATTTATATCATTACACTTCAGAATCCCGGGAAATAACAAATGATGCAGATATCAGGGATTACAAATTAACAGTTAAGGAAATACAGATTAACAGTTAATAGATTGGAATGCCCTGAAATTGTTGAAAAAATATAGGATAGAAACAGAGGAGAACAGGGATGAATATTCCAAGAATACTTCTTGCAGCAGGAGCCAGCGGCAGTGGCAAAACTCTGATTACCTGCGGACTTCTGCAGGCACTGGTCAATCGAAAAATGAAAGTGGCATCTTTTAAATGCGGACCGGATTATATAGATCCCATGTTTCATTCCAGAGTCATCGGGACGAAATCCAGAAATCTGGATACCTTTTTTACAGATGCCGAGACTACCCGATACCTGCTTGGAAAAAATGCAGCAGACTGCGATATTGCAGTGATGGAAGGTGTTATGGGCTATTATGACGGCGTGGGTGGAATATCCACGAAAGCAAGCGCCTATGACCTGGCAGATACCACAGATACTCCGGTCATCCTTGTGGTAAACAGCAGAGGAATGAGTATTTCCCTGGCAGCTTATATCAAAGGTTTTATGGAGTACAAAGAGAAAAGCCATATCAAAGGCGTGATCTTTAACCAGATGTCTCCCATGCTTTATCCCAGAATGAAGAAGCTGGTGGAAGAACAGCTTGAGGTGGAGGTTCTTGGATATGTGCCAAAGGTAGAGGACTGTGTGATCGAGAGCCGTCATCTGGGTCTTGTGCTTCCTGAGGAGATTTCTGATCTGAAGGAACGTTTGCAGAAGCTTGCCGGAATATTGGAAGACACACTGGAGATTGACAGGATCCTTGCACTTGCCAGGCATGCAGAGGAGCTGCAGGTGCCGGAATCGTTGGTACAGAAAGACGAGACATATGGATATTGTCTGCCACAGAAGCTGCGTATCGGAGTGGCAAAGGATGAAGCCTTTTGTTTCTTTTATGAAGACAATTTTCGTCTCCTTCAGGAAATGGGGGCAGAGCTGGTTGATTTCTCGCCAGTTCATGATGAACATCTTCCTGCAGATCTGGAGGGGATTCTTCTTTATGGCGGTTATCCGGAATTAAATGGAGAGGCACTGGAACGCAATGCATCCATGAAAGAAGAGATTGCACAGGCAGTTAAACAGGGCATGCCATGTATGGCAGAATGCGGAGGCTTTATGTATCTTCATGAGCAGATGGAGGATATGGGCGGAGTGTTCCGGAAAACCTGCGGAGTGATCCCCGGAAAATGTTTCCGCACTCCCAGACTGACCAGATTTGGATATATCACATTAACTGCCGGGAAGCCTGTTTTCGGCAGAAGTGCAGAGGAGATCGGTGAGATTCCGGCTCATGAATTCCACTATTTTGATTCAGAGAACTGTGGAAGTGATTTCCATGCAGCGAAGCCTATGAGCAAAAGAGGATGGGACTGTATGCACAGCAGCAGTAACCTGCTGGCAGGATATCCTCATATCTATTATTATGGAAATCCCCAGATTCCCAGGGCTTTTCTCATGAAATGTCTGGAATATCATAATTCAAAAGAATAATGAGCCGGATTTAGAGGTGGTAAAATAGTAGTAAATTACCGAATTCCGGGCGTTTCAGAAATATTGAAACATCCGGAAGGCATCAAGGAGTTTTATAATTATGTTATATTACAGTATGCCTGCCCTTGCAGCAGGCTTCATACTTGATCTTATGATAGGAGATCCCAGATGGCTGTATCATCCGGTATGTCTGATCGGAAATCTGATCGCATTTCTGGAAAAAATACTCCGAAAGATTTTTCCGAAAACAGATAAGGGCGAACTGGCTGCAGGTACAGTGGAAGTGATCCTTGTCTGTCTGTTAAGCGGTGGAATCCCATTTCTGATCCTGCACATTCTCTATGGAATCTCAGTATGGGCGGGATTCGCACTGGAAACCTTCTGGTGTTATCAGCTTCTGGCAACGAAATCTCTGAAAACAGAGAGCATGAAAGTCTATGACAGACTGAAAAACGGGACTCTGGATGAGGCACGTTATGCAGTATCTATGATCGTAGGCCGTGATACCCAGTCATTGACAGAGGAGGGTGTTACAAAGGCGGCAGTAGAGACTGTGGCAGAGAATGCTTCAGACGGTGTTATAGCACCGATGCTTTATATGGCAATCGGCGGAGTGTGGCTGATGTTTCTTTACAAGGGAATCAATACCATGGATTCCATGCTGGGTTATAAGAATGATAAATATCTGTATTTTGGTCGCTGCGCTGCAAAGCTGGATGATGTGGCCAATTATATTCCAGCCAGACTTTCAGGATGGCTGATGGTGGCAGCCTCTGCATTTGTAAAAATGGATGTGAAAAATGCAGCGAAGATCTACCGCAGAGACAGAAGAAATCATGCCAGCCCCAACTCTGCACAGACAGAGGCAGCAATGGCAGGTGCGCTGGAGGTACAGCTTGCAGGCAATGCTTACTATTTCGGAAAGCTTTATGAGAAACCAACCATAGGAGATGGAATCCGCCCTGTGGAGGTGGAGGATATCAGACGTTCCAATCGTCTGCTTTATGCAACAGCGATCCTGGGGGCTGTGATATTTCTTCTGATCGGAAGCGCGGTGCGATATTGTTTCTTTTTATAATTCCGGTAACGTGGATTGCTGAATAGTTATTAATATAAAACATGTATATAGGTAATTGCGAAACAAGTTCGCAATCCTGACTAAAAAGCGGTAAGAATCCTGCAACGCAGGATTCTTAAGATGAAAAATAGGTACTTCTAAATTTGAACATGACTAAAAGACTTCCCAGATAAACTGCGAAGAAAAGATTGTATGCATATTAATAATCAGGCAATCAAAGGCTTCAAACTCCGGATGTATTGGTATTGATGAATCTTATCAGCGACAAGCACAGTAACAAGCTGGGTAATTCCTGCAAGCAGTAAATCAGCATGAAGTGTTTTCTCATTCTGTGTTTTACGATCTGCAATGCAGAAACTATCTTTGAAATGGTTGATTGACTTTTCAACATTTACACGGATCTTGTAAGTATCCTCCCATTCCTGTGAGCCGCGTTCTACACCAGGATAGGCACGAAGGTTCTTTTCAGGATAAATGTAGATCATTCGTCCGCAGGAAGAAGATGTACATGGATTGTCACAATGACATACGCGATGTTTTGACTTGTCGGCAGGATTGTATTCCCATTTCATTTTTGGACATACAAACTTCATGGTAGGAAGTTTACTCCGCAAATGGGATCTGCTTCCTTCACGCCGCATCGGAAGTGATGGATTGTGAGGACAGCAGGGAATACCGTTTTCATTGACAGTATAGTCGGTTCCTTCCACAGAAAGCTTTGTTTTTAAAGGGATAAAAGCTTTTTGAAAGCCAATTTCTTCAAAGAGGGATTTGTAAATGTTAATGGCATCAAACGCAGCATCTCCAAGAAACGTCTTTGAATTTATTAAAGGATGTTTCTGGAAAAAGTCAATTAAAACTGGAAGAAGTGCTTTCGAATCGGCAAGGGATTTATCCTCATCCGGTGAATCTGATTTCTTCCCTACAACGATATCAGGATGGTTTTTTAGAAAGTCCTTGTTGTAGAAAGTGATGTCACGAACAATACCAAGCCCGTTCGTAATAATGCCAAATTTATAGGCGTAACAGAAATGTCCATTGATGTACATCTGCTGGATTGCCTGATTGGAAGCCGCATGAGTTGGCATAGAGCCATAAGCAGCTTTATAAGGATCATAGGAATCATCAAGGTTATGGGACTTTTTGAAGGCCTTTAGCTGCTTGATAATACGGTTGGCATATTTTGGGTTATTTTCTGTAACCCATGCTTCAATGCCAGAGGTATCAAAGATTGTCATGGAAGCAAGGGCAGGATCAAGACTTTGGCAGATCGGTTCGGTCAGATCAACAAGATGATCGAACATAGATTGTAAGTCCGATAAAAAATCCTGTTTGAAACGTGTAAATTTGGAACCATCCGGAACAACATCAAAACCGCAGAAATCACGCAGTTCCTGGGAAAATTTCAAAAATACGATCAGGAGTGTGTCCGTCGGGATTGAGAAAATACGCTGGATAAGAAGTGCCTTAAGCATTGGATAAAGCTGATGTTTGCGAGGTCTTCCGGTACTGGCGTAAAAATGAGAAATAAAAGAAACAGGAACAATTTCATCAAGGTTAATGGCTTCATCAAGAAGCGAAAGGAACTGATATTTGTCGTTGTCGAATTTATTTTGACAATCTTCAAAAATTTCTGCCAAAGTGAGCTGTTTATATGTTATCATGTAGGTATATCTCCTTTAGGTGGATTGGTTAATTAGTTTCTAGGCAATTCTATTTTACCATAAACCTTGAGGAGATATTTTATTTTAACAACAAAAAAATGCCGTATTTATGCGGCTTTTGGCGTTTCGCAAACGCCTAGACAAGTGCAATTATGAAAGGAGAAGTAAAGGATGAGGGATGTAGTAAAAAGAACAAAACTGACAGAAAATTGTTCAAAAAAAACAATAAAGAAATATGTAGATGAAGTGATCCAGGAACTCACACTGGATGAGAAGATCGGTGTAATGTCAGGCCAGGTTACAGAGAAGAAATTACTGGATGATCTGTTCCTGATCGAACACTATAATGTAAATCCATATCCGACAAAGGCAGTAGAACGTCTGGGAATTCCGAATATCCGTTTCGTAGACGGACCAAGAGGTGTTGTTGCCGGATCTGCCACCTGCTTTCCTGTTTCTATGGCAAGAGGTGCCAGCTTTGACCGTGATTTGGAAGAGAAGATTGGAGAAGTGATCGGTGCAGAGGTTCGTGCAGTGGGCGGAAACTATTACGGCGGTGTGTGCATCAATCTTCCAAGAAATCCACGCTGGGGCCGTGCGCAGGAGTGCTACGGAGAAGATACCTATCATCTGGGAGAAATGGGGGCAGCTCTGACGAGAGGTGTTCAGAGCCAGAATGTTATGGCGTGCATTAAACATTTCGCAATGAACAGTATTGAAAATGCGAGATTTAAAGCTGATGTGCATGCAGATAAGAGAACACTTTTTGAAGTATATCTTCCTCACTTCAAGAGATGTATTGAAGAAGGCGCGGCTTCTGTAATGGGAGCATACAATAAAGTTTATGGAGAACAGGCATCTGAGAGTAAATATCTGTTAAAAGATATCCTCAGAGATAAATGGGGATTCGAGGGATTTACTTTATCTGATTTCCTCTGGGCTGTAAAAGATGGTCCAAAGGCAGTAAAGAGTGGAATGAATGTTGAAATGCCATGTATCTGTCATTATGCAGAACAGATCCCTAAAGCAATTGAAGACGGAACTCTTGCTATGGAAGATGTAGATGAAGCAGTTGGTTACATTCTTCGTACTGTACTCTATTATGAGACAAGAAAAGATCCGCAGGAATATACAGAAGATATTCTTGCATGCCCGGAACATATAGCAGTAGCAAAGAGAGCAGCAGAAGAATCGATGGTACTTCTGAAGAATGAAAATCATGTACTTCCGCTTGATAAAGAGAAAACAGAGAAGATCGTAGTTCTTGGAGTACTGGGAGATACAGAAAATATCGGTGACCATGGTTCCAGTAAGGTTCATCCATATTATACAGTTACGCCATTTAAAGGCCTGATGAAAAAAATGCCGAAAGCACAGATCCTTTATAATGACGGAAGTGATCTGGAACGTGCAAAAGAACTTGCAGCAGATGCTGATGCAGTAGTGATCGTTGCCGGTTATATCCATAGCGATGAAGGAGAATATCTGGCTGATAGAAGTGATATTGCCGGAATGGGCGGAGACAGAGCAAGCATGAGACTTCATCAGAGAGATATCGATCTGATTCATGGTGTAAAGGGTGTGAATCCGAATACTGTCGTTTCCATTATCGGAAGCAGTGCGATCCTGATCGATGAGTGGGAAAAAGATGTTCCTGCAATTATCTTCTCCTTCTACAGTGGAATGGAAGGCGGGAATGTACTGGCAGATATTCTGTTCGGTGATGTTTGCCCAAGCGGTAAACTTCCATATACAGTAGCACTTTCCGAAGACAGCTATCCTGATTTTGATCCTGACTGCACATATGCAGAGTATGAATACTATCATGGCTACTGCAAGATGGATAAAGAAAACATTCCTGTTCTGTATCCGTTTGGCTATGGTTTATCCTATACAACATTTGACATCAGCGAGCCGACAGTTGAAGTATTTGATAAAACAGCAAAGATTTCTGTTAATGTAAAGAATACAGGAGATGTAAAAGGCGCAGAAGTTGTACAGCTTTATATCGGATGTGAGGGAAGTGCTGTAGATCGTCCGGTTAAAATCTTGAAAGATTTCGCAAGAGTAGAATTAATGCCGGGAGAAGAAAAGAAAGTTTCTCTTCAGGTAAGTTCGAAGGATATGGCTTATTATTCAGAAGAAAAAGATGATTTTGTAGAAGAGGATATTACATATATTGCATATACAGGTGATTGCAGCTGTAAAGAAGCATTAAAATCCGTGAAATTTGAATTTGGAAAATAACAGGGAGAAAATACTATGAGAATTGGTGCGGATTATTATCCAGAACATTGGGAAAAAGAGCGTTGGAAAACAGATGCAGAGATGATGGTCAAAGCAAATATCAAAGTAATCAGAATTGGTGAATTTGCATGGAGCCTTTATGAGCCTGAAGAAGGAAAATACGAATTTGACTGGATGGATGAGGCACTGGATTTTTTTGGAAAGTACGGAATCAAGGTAGTAATGTGTACACCTTCAGCTACCCCTCCTAAATGGATGATAGATAAGTATCCAGATATTCTTCAGAATGATATTCATGGAAATCCGAAGCTCTTCGGAACAAGAAAGCATTACTGCTTTAACAGTGAGACATACAGAGAAAAAACAAAAAAATTAAATACCCTTATTGCAAAGAGATATGCAAAACATCCTGCAATTGAAGCATGGCAGGTAGATAATGAACTGGGATGGTCAAATACAACCAGATGTTACTGTAAATCCTGCGAAAATCGTTTTCGTAACTGGCTGAAAGAGAAATATGGTACCATTGATAATCTGAATAAAACATATGGAACTACTTTCTGGAGTCAGATATACAGAAGCTTCGATGAACTGATCATCCCGAAGGCAGGAGCCTGCTATGATACCTGCCATGACACACAGGGACAGAATCCTGCACTGTTGTTAGATTATTATCGTTTCTGCAGCGATTCCGTAATTGATTTTACAAAAGAATCTGTAAAGACGATCAGAGAATATTCTGATCTTCCGATAACCAGTAATCTTCTGGATGCTGCAATTAATTCAGGAACAGGAATCGACTACTTTAAGTTATCCAAAGAATTTGACTTCGTAACATGGGATAATTACATTGAATTCCAGTGGGGAAAAGCAAAACCGGAAACAGTATCAAGAGACCATGCATTACTAAGAAGTTATAAAAAGAAACCATTCTGGGTTATGGAACAGCAGTCCGGTCCCTGTGGATGGAGCAAGATGGGTCCGACACCAACACCTGGAAAACTCCGTCTGTGGACATATCAGTCTGTAGCAAATGGAGCTGATACAGTTGTATACTTCCGCTGGAGAGCATGTCCGTTTGGAACAGAAGAGCTCTGGCATGGTATTTTGAATCATGATGGAAAACCAAACAGAAGATATGCTGAGATTTCCCAGGTGGGAGCAGAAATGGAAGAATTAAGTAAGAGCTATCAGGCACTGATGCCGAGAGCACGTGTTGCGATCATTAAATCCTTTGACAGTGAATGGAGCCAGTCCATCCATCGTCAGGTAGAAGGATTATACTATGATTCCTTATTGCTTGATTATTACCGCCCATTCTGGAATATGGGAATTCCGGTAGATTTCGTGACAGCAGAAGAAGAATTAGATGGATATGATCTTGTTCTTGCACCAATGCTGATGATGGTATCAGATGAAGGAAAGAAGAACATTGAGTCTTATGCACAGGCAGGTGGAAAAATTCTGTTCTCATTCAGAAGTGGAATCAAAGATATGTACAATAACATGCTTACAGAAACTGTACCAGGTGCATTTGCAGACCTGGCAGGTGTAGAAGTTGAAGATTATGATCCGCTTCTTGAGAAAACAACAGCTGCATCCGGTGTATTTGGCAACGGAACTGCACATATGTGGTGTGATATAGTGAAACCGGTTACTGCAAAAATACTTGGCAGATATACTTCTGATTTCTATGCAGGTGAAGCATGCATGACTGTAAATCAGACAGGAAAAGGTGAGGTATAT
>OGQM01001981.1_pt1 | contig 13004 bp, 9 predicted proteins | sample 1553191 | NCBI WGS metagenome assembly OGQM01 (sample SAMEA2579954, study PRJEB22360) | human gut metagenome | biome: human gut; feature: human-associated habitat; material: faeces | place: Denmark | collected 2008/2010 | reverse complement strand
CAGAGAGCCGATGGGCAGCAGCAGGTTGCTCACGAGGAAGTCCTCGCTGTCGAGCACGTCCTTGCCGAGGATGGGACGGAAGTCGCTCCAGATGTTGTAGCCGAACACGCAGGGCAGACTGAGAACGGCGATCAGGATGCCGTTGATGAGCACGGCCTTCCTGCGGCTGATCCCGAAGGTGTCCATGCAGATGGCGAGGATGTTTTCAAACACCGCCAGCACGGTGGAGAAGCTCGCGAAGATCATGAACAGGAAGAACAGCGCGCCCCAGAAGCGCCCACCCGCCATGTTGATGAAGACCGGCGGCAGCGTCTGGAAAATCAGGGAGGGGCCGTTGTCCGGCGTCACGCCGAAGGTGAAGCAGGCGGGGAAGATGATGGTGCCCGCCATCAGCGCCACGAAGGTGTCGAGCGCGCAGATGCGCACGGCTTCGCCGGGCAGGGTGTGCTCGTCGCTCATGTAGCTGCCGAAGATCTCCATGGCGGCGATGCCGAGCGAGAGCGTGAAGAACGCCTGATTCATCGCGTCGGTGACGAGGCTGCCGAAGCCGTTTTCACGGATGGAATCCATCGAGGGGACCAGATAGAACTTCATGCCCTCCGCCGCGCCGGAAAGCGTCAGGCTGTGAACGGCGAGCACAAGAATGAGCACCAGCAGGCAGAGCATCATGACTTTCGTCACGCGCTCAAGGCCCTTTTGCAGGCCGAAGGAGCAGACCAGAAAGCCCGCGACGACCACGACCTCGGCCCAGAGCGCCATTTCGCCGGGGGAGGAGAGCATCGCGCCGAAGGCGCTCGCGACCTCGTCCGTGCTCATGCCGGAATGGAACGCGCCGGTGAGGAACTTGCCAAAGTAGCTGACCATCCAGCCGGAGACGGTGGTGTAGTACATCATCAGCAGGTAGCAGCCGAGCAGGCAGAACCAGCCGTGGATGTGCCATTTCTGACCGGGCTTTTCCAGCGTCTTATAGGAGAGCACGGCGCTCCTGCGGCTTGCGCGGCCAACCGCCAGTTCCATCGTCAGCACGGGCACGCCCATCACGAGCAGGCAGAGCAGGTAGAAGAGAACGAAATAGCCGCCGCCGTTCTTGCCGGCGATGTAAGGGAAGCGCCACACGTTGCCGATGCCGATGGCGCAGCCCGCGCTCACCAGCAGGAAGCCCAGACGGGAGCGGAAGGATTCGCGTTTCATGCTTTCTGAACACCTCGTTTGTTGATAAACTCGACCGCCGCCAAGGCGGCAGTTTGACTATTCTACCGCAAAGAGCCGCCCTTTGCAAGGGCGGCTCTCGAAAAAAATGCACAAAATTGCCGTTTGGTCGTTCATCCGAATTTCGCGCGGAAGCGCTCCTGCGCGGCGTGGCCCGCGTCGGTCAGGCCGTCACGGTCGCCGAGCATATAGGCGACGATGCGCGAGAACATATCGAGGTCGTAGCTGTCGGTGAGCGAGGCGCGGTAGGCGCTCAGCCTTTCGAGCGCGCGGTCCTGCTCGGCAGCGTCGTATTGACCCAGCCAGTTGAGGAAGCTGCCGCCGCTGCTCATCGCCTCTTTCAGCCTGCCGCCGTCCAGAGCGTCGGGGCGGAGGACATTGTTTTTCGCCAGCAGCGCGGTCAGATCGGAATAATAAGCGGGGCTGCCCGTGCTGCAATCGCCGCTCATGCTGCCTTCCAACATGCGCCGTGTGCCGCCGTCCATGAGGCAGACGATATAGGGGCCGTCCAAAACCGTGTCGCCGTCCAGAATGGCCCAGCCGTCCTCGTCCACCTCAGTGCCGCCCGCGAGCAGGATATTTTCCGGCTTTTGCGCGTGGTAATGCTGGCTGAAGCTGTAAACCTCCAGCGTCAGACCCTCATAGCGGGTCTCCGCACCGAGGAAGGAGACGTCTGTGTACCAGTCGTCGTACTGCGCGGCGCTGCCCGCAAGGGTGTCGTACCGCCGCTGGACGAGCTGCTTTGCTCGCGCAGCGACCTCAGCGGGAACGCTTGGGTCAGCAAGCGTCGCGTCGGCGACGTGGTCGGTGTGGCTGCGGTCGGGCTTGTAGAGCAGCAGGCTTTCACCGTCGAAGTAGAGATAGCGCGTGAAGTTGACCCCATCGCCGGGAGCGTCGCCCGCAGACAAGCCGCAGAAGAGGAGCGAACGGCTGGCGGGAGCGGCGGATGTGTAGTCCCACCAGTTCAGCTCCGGCCACGCGGCGGTGATGACGCTCTTGAGGTCGACACCGTAGAGCTGACCGCCGCGCTTGTAGTAGATCGCGGGGAAATCGGAGCTGTTGACGATCTCACACACGCCGTCGCCGTCCATGTCCATCTGCGTGAGCCAGTCAAGGGCATCGGAGGGGATGCGGCGGTCGGCAATGCGCTGTGCCTTCCCGGCAAGGGGAATGGTCAGCCACGGCTCCCGCGCGGGCAGGATGTCCGCGAGCGGCGTCGGCGCGGCGGTCTCAAAGTCCGGCAAAGGCGCGGGCGAGGCTTCCAGACTGTCGAGGCACGCCATCAGCGCGGGACTGTCGATCCAGAGCGTCGGGCGGTCGCTGGGATAGCTGGAGGAGAGCGCCGGCTCGAAGGCGGGATGCAGGAGCCGCACGCAGTCGAAGCCGCAGAGGAAGGTGTATTGTGTGCCGTCCCGCAGATTCACCGTGAGCGTGTAGTACGCGGAGTCTCCATAGCCGCGCTGCGTGTAAAGCTCCGCTTCGGTGAGGGCGTTGAGTGCGGGCACGAGCTGCGCCGAGAGCGCGGTCAGCTCCGCATCGACGAGGAAGCGCGAGCTGCTGCCGCTCTGAAATCGCAGGTTGCGGATGTCCTCCGCACGCAGAGCTTGCGCCCAGTGCAGAAATTCGTCGACGACGCTGCGCTCGGCCTCTGTCAAATTGTCGGAGAGCGCGGGACGGAGCAGCTGGTGCAGGAATTGCGTCAGTTCCGCGTTATTCACGACGGCGACGGGCGCTTTATAGGGGTACATCTTGCTTCCGCTCTCGACCTCTCTGGGGGCGATCAGCGTAATTTGCCCGCTCTCGTGCAGCCCAAAGCCATAGTTTGCGCGTCCATCGTTGAAGCCGAGCGTATAAAGCGTTTTCTCGTCGGAGTCCGTGAACGGAGAAAGCTCCTCCATGCGGATGCTCCGCACCACACGGGCAAACTCTGCCTGCGATTCAAGCGCGTTCAGGCTTGCTTCCCCATCAGCCATCCATGAAGCGCCGGTCGCATTGTCCCCGTCGAAGCCTGTCGCCCAGTCGAGAAATTCGAGACAGGCCTGCGCGTCCTCGGTCGTGAAGCCCGCGTCGTACCATTCCTGCGTGACCTCGGGCGTCGTATCCGGCACGCCGGTGAAGCTCACCGCGCACACGAGCGCCGCGAGCGTGACGACGGCGAACACCGCCGCGGCCTTGGCCTGCCGGTTCTCTGCGATGCGTGTGATGCGCTCCTTGAGGCTCCTTTTGCCGCTGGTCATGGTCGTCGCGCCGAGCAGCGGGTTCTGCGGCTTATCGCACACGGGCACGAGCGCGAGCAGTGTTTTGCCGTAGGCGGTGCGCTCGTCCGCGCCGAGCGCGCGGAGCGTCCCCTCGTCGCAGGCCAGCTCGCAGTCCTCGCGCGAGAGTACCGCCGCGAGCCACACGAGCGGGTCGAACCAGTAGACGGTCAGGCACACGCCGCGCAGCAGCGACCACAGCGGGTCAAGGTGCCGCGCGTGCGTCTGCTCGTGCGCGAGCACGAAGCGCAGGGCGTCGGGGCTTTGCAGCGCCTTTTCATTCAGGTAAACGGCGGGGCGCAGCACACCGAACAGGCACGGGGAGGGAAGCGCGGACACGAGATAGACCGGATAGCGGCAGCCCTCAACGCGGTAAGGTGTGCGCGCCTTGCGCAGCGCGCGGGCAAAGCGCAGATTGGTGAAAAGGAACCACGCACCCACGATCAGCATACCGGCGTACCAGACGTAGGTGAGCGCTTCGGAAAGCGTGACGGTTCGGTAGGTCGGTGTCACGATAGAATATTCGTCGGCAGGGGCGCTCTGCGCTGCGTCGGACGGCGGAGACTGCGGGTCACCCTGCGACTCCTTGCCGGGCAAAAGCTGTGCGGGGCGCCGCTCCGTGCCGTCCTGAACGTACAGCACGGGGGTATCCAGCCGCTCCTCCACAACGGCCTGCACCGGCTCGGCGGCGGAGAGCACATTGTGCGCCAGTGTGCCGACGTTCACCGGCACGAGCAGCCGCACGAGCACCAGAAGCCAGAGCGCGTACTGCATCCGGCGCGAGACGGTGCGGCGGAACAGCTGCCGCAGTGCCAGCAGCGCAAGGATCAAAGCCGAGGAAGTCAAAAGGATCTCTTTCATTTCGTGTTCCCTCCCGCTTGCTCCAAAATGGCGGTCAGCTCGTCGATGTCTTCCTGTGTGAGCGCGCGGCCCTCGACCATGGCGCTCATCATCAGTCCCAGGCTGCCGCCGTAGACCTTACCGAGAAAGCTCTCGGTCTCGGTGCGGGCGGCGTCGCTCTGCGCGACGGCGGGATAGAACTGCTTGGCGCGCCCGCCGGCCTCGTGGCGCACCGCGCCCTTGGCCTCCAGCCGTGTGAGCATGGTGATGACGGTGTGCTTCTCCCAGCCGGTCTCGGCGGAAAGCGCGGCGGTGAGCTGCGTGATGGTCTGCGGAGACTGCTCCCAGAGACGGTGCATCAGCTTCCACTCCGCGTCGGTCAGATTGCAGGACACGGGACATTCCTCCTTTCGGTATACGGCTGTATACCTATCTGAGCACAGCATAGCAGAAAGGTAAACACTTGTCAACCAAAATTTGCGGAGAAAAGCCGCACCCGTGGGAGCGGCTTTGGCACAGATTTATTTTTTCCGCCACACGGACGGCAGGAACAGCACGAGCAGAGGCATGATCTCCAGTCGCCCGAGGAGCATCGTAAACGAGAGCACGAGCTTTGAGAGCGGCGAGAGAAAGCCAAAGTTGCACGTCGGGCCGACAAGGCCGAGGCCGGGGCCGACATTGCTGATGCAGGTCAGGGATGCCGTGAAAGCGGAGGTGAAATCCAGCTCGTCGAGCGAGACGATCAGCGCGGAGAAAAAGAGGATGATCATATAGGCAAAGAAGAAGAGGGAAACGGAGGAGATGGTATCCTCCTCCACGCGCTGCCCGTCGAGCGTGATGGGGCGCACCTCGCGCGTGTGCAGGATGCGGCGCAGGTCGCGCTTGAGCCCCTTGAAGAGCAGCACGATGCGCGAGACCTTGATGCCGCCGGCGGTCGAGCCGGCGCAGCCGCCGACGAACATCACAACGAGCAGCACAAGACGGCTGAACTGCGGCCAGAGGTCGAAATCCTCTGTGCAGTAGCCGGTGGTGGAAATGAGCGTTGTGACCTGAAAGGCCGCGTGCTCGATGGCGGAGCCGACGGAACGGCCCGTTTTGAGAACAAGATCGAGCGCGATGAGCGCGGACGAGCCGAACACGATGCCGGAGTAGACGCGCAGCTCGTCGCTGCGCAGGACCTCCCGCCAGCGCCGTGTACCGGCCAGAAACAGAAGCGTGAAATTGACCGACGAGACGAACATGAAGACCACGATGATCCAGTTGACCGCCGAGGACTGGTAGTAGGCGATGCTTTCGTTGCGGACGGAGAAGCCGCCGGTCGAGATGGTCGTGAGCGCGGTGGTCACCGCGTCGAACCACGGCATCCGCGCCGCGCGGAGCGCGAGCGTTTCCGCCGCCGTGAGGAGAATGTAGATGCTGTAAAGCATTTTGGCCGTGTCGTTCGTGCGCGGCAGCAGCTTGGAGGAGATGGGGCCGGGGCTTTCGGCCTTCATCAGGTTGACGCTGCCCTCGCCGAGCTTCGGCATCAGCGCGAGCAGCAGGACGAGAACGCCCATGCCGCCGAGCCATTGCGTGAGCGCGCGCCAGAATTGGATGCCGCGCGGCAGCGAGGCCGGCGCGCCGAAGATGGAGGCGCCCGTCGTCGTGAAGCCGGAAACGGTCTCAAACAGCGCGTCCACATAGCCGCAGCAGCCGCTGAGCGCATAGGGCAGCGCGCCGAAGGCGGACAGCACGATCCAGCCGAGCGCCACGGCGACATAGCCGTCGCGGTTCTGCAGGCGTGATTTGGCCGTATGCAGCCGGCTCAGCGGCAGACCGACCGCGAGGCAGAGCAGCGCCGTGACGCCGAAGACGGCGGTATTTTCCCGGCAGACGAGCGCGATGACGAAGGGAATGAGCAGGGACACGCCCTCGATGCCCAGGATGATGCCGAGAATTTTGAAAATGAGCTTTTTGTTCATGTCGCGCCTTCCTTCGTGCAGCGGCTCAACGGACCAGAATGTCGTTAAGGTCCTTGAGGAACAGAGATTTTGCCACCACGATCACGCGGTCGCCCTCCGAGATGATGGAGTGGCCGCCGGGAATGAGGAGCTTGCCGCCGTGGACGATGGCGGCGACCAGCAGTCCCGGCTTGAAGTTCAGGTCCTTGAGGGGCGTATTGAGGAAGTGCGTCGCGCCGGTCGCGGTGAATTCCACCGCCTCCATCGCGCCGCCGAGGATCTTATGCAGGCTCTCCACAGCGCTGCCCTGCGAGTTGGCGAGGCCGCGGACGTAGCTGGAGATCTGGCTGGCCGTCACGTCCTTGGGGGAGATGACGGTGTCGATGCCGAGGTCGTGCACCAGCGCGGTGTAGTTCGGGCGCGACATCTTCGGCAGGACCTTGGCAACGCCGGAGTCCTTCGCGGTGAGCGCCATGAGCAGATTCTCCTCGTCGCGCCCTGTGAGGGAGACGAAGGCATCCGCGTCGAAGATGCCCTCGGATTCGAGCAGGTCATGGTCCGTGCCGTCGCCGTGGAGGATGGTCGCCTTCGGCAGCTTCTCGGCGATCGCCATGCACTTTTCCTCGTTCTGCTCAACGATGGTGATGTGCATCCCCATGCCGTCGAGCGCCCAGGCGAGGTAGAGCGCGATGCGCCCGCCGCCGATCACGCTCAGCTGGCGGATGGGCGAGGTGTCGCGGCCCATGCTGCGCAGCACGCGGGCGGTCTCGGTCGGTGTGCCGATGGCGTAAACGCGGTCGCCGGCCTGCGGGACAAAGTGGCCGTTCGGCACCAGCACCTCGCCGCCGCGCTTGGCCGCGCACAGCAGCAGCGCGTTGGGATGGAGCTTGTTGTATTCGATCAGGCTCTTGCCGGCCATGCCGTCCTGCTCGGTGATCTGGAAGCCGATGAGCTCCACGGTGCCGCGGGCGAAGCTCTCCACGCTGAACGCGGCGGGCACGCGCAGGATGCGCGCGATCTCCTGCGCGGCGGCGTATTCGGGGTTGATGATCATGTCCAGACCGATCTCGCGGCGCAGGATCGGCGCGTCGCGGAAGTATTCGGGGTTGCGCACGCGGGCGACCGTGTGCTTGGCGCCCAGCTTTTTCGCCATCAACGAGCAGACGAGGTTCACCTCGTCATCCGCCGTGGCGGCGATGACCAGGTCGGCGTCGCGCACACCGGCGCGCAGCAGCACGCTCGCGCACGCACCGTTGCCCTCGACGCACATGGCGTCGAGCGTAGCGTCGGCGTGCTCGATCACGGCGGCGCTCTCGTCCACCAAAATCAGGTCGTGCTCCTCGCCGACCATCTGCTGGGCAATGGCGTAGCCGACCTTGCCCAGACCGACAATGATGATCTTCATGCTTTGTTCTCCGTTCTGCCGCGCACCGCGCGGCGCGTAATATCCCCGGTATCCGCGCACCTCAGCCGCGCGCGGTCTTCATTTCCATCAGAACGCTGTTGAATTCTGCGCCCATGATCATCATGGTCGCCGAGAGATACAGCCACAGCAGCAGCACGATGATGGCGCCGATGGAGCCGTAGATGACGGAATAGTTCGCCGCGTTTTCCACATAAAGCGAGAAAAGCAGCGAGAGGACCATCCAGGCCGTGAGCGAAAAGAGCACGCCGGGCCAGACGTAGTGAACGCTCCGCGTCTCCTGCGCGAGACCGTAGAGCACGGCGAGCGCGAGAAAGACGATGCAGCCGAGGAACACGAAGCGCAGCGTCGACCACAGCTCGATGAAGCCGTCGGTCAGGATGGCGCTGAAATGGAAGTAGTCCGCGCAGAGGTTCAGCACGTTGCGGCCCACCGTCACGAGCACCAGCGAGAGCAGGATCGTGAGGATCAGGCAGATGGTGTAAAGGAACACCTTGGCCTGATGGCGGAGGAACTGCGTGGGACGCCCCATGCCGTAGGCCTTGCGCACGCTCAGCAGCAGCGCGTTGGCCGCGCGCATCGGGAACCAGATGGAAAAGATCAGGCTGAAGGTCATCAGCGTCCGGCTCGATACGCGCGAAACGTAGCGCAGGTACTGGATCAGCAGGTCCAGCACCTCGGCGGGGATGATGGTGCCGAGCTGGCGCAGGAAGCCCTCAATGTCCACGGCGAAGAAGCCGACGAGGTTGCTCAGGAAGATGAGCAGCGGGAACATCGCAAAGAGCAGGTAATACGTCAGCGCTGCGCTGTCGCGGGCCACGCGGTGGTCGAAGTAGCGGCGCACGAACAGCGCCGTGCCGCGAAAAAACCGATTGTGCATCACGCGCTCGAGCAAATCACGCTCACCTCCGCCCTGTTTATTCTTCACGAAGCCCTATAAAAACAACAATACTATAGCACAGCAAGACCGAAAAGGAAAGAGAAAGATTTCCGACGCGCCGCAGCGAGGAAAACGGGCCGAAAAAATCGGGAAAATGCTTGACAAAGAAAGAAAATGCGCATACTATGATAGAGTAAATAAATATTCGTCCGGTAGGTAAGGCTACCATCAGGATATGGACTGCTGCCGCAGAGTCGTGGAGACACGATGCGAGGGTTTGAACAGTTGGCATCGAAACCAAGGTGCCATCTAATGCAGTTTCACCGCCTGGTGATGCTAAAGCTTGAACGGTAGGGAAGATCGCAAAGCGCGATTTTTATCATTGTCGCTCCCGCAGCCTTGGTACCGGAGGAAGGCCTGCGGGCTTTTTTATCCCTTGGCCCGCGCCGGTCAGTTTTGGAGAAAGGAGGAACAGCGCATGATCGATTTTGAAGAACGCCGTGACGAGCTGCTGGAGAAAATAGAGGAGATGACCCGCCGAAAGCAGTATAAGGCGCTGCGCGACATTTTAGTCGAGCTGGAGCCCGCCGATATCGCAGACCTGTTCGACGATCTGCCCGAGGAGATGCTGCCGCTGCTGTTCCGCCTGCTGCCCAAGGAGCCGGCGGCGGAGCTGTTCGTCGAGCTGGAGCCGGATGTGCAGGAAATGCTCATCCGCGGCTTTTCCAACACCGAGCTGAAAGAGGTGCTCGACGAGCTGTATCTCGACGACGCCGTCGATATCGTCGAGGAGATGCCCGCGGGTGTGGTCAAGCGCATTCTGAAGCACGCCGACCCCGACACCCGCAAGAGCATCAATGAGATCCTGAAATATCCCGAGGATTCCGCCGGCGCGCTGATGACGACGGAGTTCGTCGACCTCAAGCGCGACATGACGGTCGAGGACGCCCTCAAGCGCATCCGCCGTACCGGCACGGACAAGGAGACCATCAACGTCTGCTATGTGGTGGATCCCGCGCGCAAGCTGCTCGGCATCGTTTCCCTGCGCACGATCCTCCTCTCCGACGAGGACGATATCATCGAGGATATCATGGAGACGCATGTCATCTCCGTCGGCACCCTCGAGGATAAGGAGGACGTCGCCCAGACCTTCTCGAAGTACGACTTCATCGCCCTGCCGGTCGTCGATAAGGAAGACCGTCTCGTCGGCATCATCACCGTTGACGACGCCATGGACGTCATGGAGGCAGAGGCCACCGAGGATATCGAAAAGATGGCGGCCATGCTGCCGACCGACAAGCCCTATCTCAAAACGAGCGTGTTCGAGACCTTCAAGTCCCGTATCCCGTGGCTCCTCCTGCTGATGGTCTCGGCGACCTTCACCGGCCAGATCATCGCGAAATTCGAGGACGCCCTCGGCGCCTGCGCTATCCTGACCGCCTATATCCCCATGCTGATGGATACCGGCGGAAACTGCGGCTCGCAGGCGAGCGTCACGGTCATCCGCGGCATTTCGCTCGATGAGATCGAGTTTTCCGACCTCCTCCGCGTCATCTGGAAGGAGATCCGCGTGGCGGTGCTCTGCGCCGCGGTGCTCAGCGCGGCGAACTTTGTCAAGCTGCTGCTGGTGGATAAGATGATTTTCGGCAATCCCATCACGATGACGGTGGCGGCGGTCATCTGCCTGACGCTGATCGTCACGGTGTTTGCCGCCAAGCTCGTCGGCTGCACGCTGCCGCTGCTGGCCAAGAAGATCGGCTTTGACCCCGCGGTCATGGCCTCGCCGTTCATCACCACGGTGGTGGACGCGATCTCGCTGGCCATCTATTTCCGCTTCGCCTCGCTCCTGCTGGGCATCTGAGTTTTCCGGCCTTGCCGCCGAATTTCCCCTTTCCAAGCGCGGCGGGGCGTGGTATTCTGTTCCTATGAAAAGCACCGTAGGGTAAGCATACCCGATTTTCAAGGAGGTATTTTTGTGGAAGAAAAGCTGCGCGAATATGCGCATCTGATCGTTTCCGTCGGCTTGAACCTGCAAAAGGGGCAGACGCTCATTCTCTCATCCCCCGTGGAGTGCGCGCCGTTCGCGCGGCTGTGCGTGTCCGCGGCCTATGACCTCGGCGCGGGCGAGGTCGTGCTGAACTGGACGGACGACTGTATCACCCGCGAGCGCTTCCTGCGTGCGCAGGACGCCGCCTTTGAAATGCCGCGCCCGTGGCGCAGGGCGTTCTTTACCGACTACGCCAACGAGGGCGCGGCCTATCTGCGCATCGATGCGGAGGACCCCGAAACGCTGCTGGGCGTATCGCCCGCGCGGCTCGTCGCCGCGCAGCGCACCTCGTCCGCCGAGCGCGAGACCTTTGACCGGCTCCAGATGGCGAACGGCTTTCCGTGGTGCGTCGCGGGCGCGCCCATCGCCGCGTGGGCGAGGAAGGTCTTCCCCGACCGGAGCGAAGGCGATGCGGTCGCCGCGCTCTGGGACGCGATCCTGAAAACCGTGCGCGTCACCGGCGACGGAAACGCCGAGGCGCGCTGGCGCGAGCACATCGCGCTGCTGACCGCGCGCAAGGAAAAGCTCAACGCGCTGCGCTTCAAGAGCCTGCACTACACCAATTCCCTCGGCACCGACCTCACCATCGCGCTGCCGGACGATCATCTCTGGGCGGCGGGCAACTCCGAAACGCCTGCGGGCGTCGGCTTCGTCGCCAATCTGCCCACCGAGGAGATCTTCACCGCACCCCTTAAAACGGGCGTCAACGGCACGGTCTGCGCGGCGCTGCCGCTGGTGAACAACGGCAGCATCATCGAAGACATCCGCTTCACCGTGAGGGAGGGCCGCATCGTCGAGGCTAAGGCCTCGCGCGGCGAGGACGTGCTCAATGCCGCCATCGCGGTGGACGACGGCGCACGCTATTTCGGCGAGGTCGCGCTGGTGCCCTACGACAGTCCCATCCGCAGCAGCGGCCTGCTGTTCTACAACACGCTCTACGACGAGAATGCCTCCTGCCACCTCGCCTTCGGCGAGGCGTATCCTGAGTGCATCGCCGGCGGCGAGCGGATGACGCGCGAGGAGCTGAATGCCCACGGGCTGAACCACTCGCTCACGCACGTCGATTTCATGGTCGGCACCGCCGACCTCTCCATCACCGGCACGACGCACGACGGCCGCGAGCTGCCGGTGTTCCGCAGCGGAAATTTTGCCCTGTAAGGGCGCAGATACAGAGAAAAACGGAGGAGAACACGATGAATTTCAAGCCCATTGAAACGGACGAGAACGTCCTTGTCATGCCCGGCGCGGTGGTCTGCGGCGATGTGACCGTCGGCGAGGGCACCGCCTTCTGGTTCAACAGCGTCTGCCGCGCGGAGCTGCAGCCCATCAAGATCGGCAAGCGCTGCAACATTCAGGACTGCGCGGTGATCCACAACCTCTGCACCCTCGGCGACGACGTATCCGTCGGCCACGGCGCCATCGTCCACGGCGCGACGGTCGGCGACCGCGTGATCGTCGGCATGGGCGCCATCGTGCTCGACGGCGCGAAGATCGGCGACGACTGCATCATTGCCGCCGGCGCGGTCGTGACCGGCAAGATGGACGCGCCTGCGGGCAGCCTGCTCGTCGGCTCTCCCGCCGTGGTCGCAAAGCCCCTGAACGACAAGCAGAAGGCGTCCTGCCTGGAAAACAGCGAGCTTTACTACCGCAAGAGCGTGGAGTACCGCGCGTTCCTTGCTCAGCAGGGCAAATAAGCGCGGACAGAGAGGAGAAAACGCCATGAAAATTCTGGTCATCAACGGCGCGAACATGAACCTGCTCGGCAAGCGTGAGCCGGATATCTACGGCCGCGAGGACTACGCCGCCCTCTGCGCCTGCATCTACGCCCACGCCCAAAGCCGCGGCATCGCGGTCGAGTGCTTCCAGTCCAACCACGAGGGCGCGATCATCGACGCCATTCAGGAGGCGGACGGGATGTTCGACGGCATCGTCATCAACCCCGGCGCTTATGCGCACTACAGCTACGCCATCCGCGACGCCATCAAGGCCATCACCATTCCGGTGGTGGAGGTCCACATCTCCGACATTGAAAAGCGCGAGGAGTTCCGCCATCTCTCCGTCACCGCGCCGGTCTGCATCGCGCAGATCCGCGGTCACGGCTTCGAGAGCTACACCATGGGCATCGACCTGCTCGCGGGCGCAAAGCAGTAAAAGCAAGATCAGAGGAGCCGTTCTCCGCCGGGGGACGGCTCCCTTTCTGTCAAGCGGTATTTAGAAATTTTTCTAAATACTGCTTGACATTCCGGCGGGATGGTGCTACTCTGTATTTAGAAATTTTTCTAAATACCATGAAAGGGGTGAGCGACGTGGGCCTGAGTGAAACCATGAAGGCGCTGGGCGATCCCGTGCGGCGCGAGATACTGAATCTGCTCAAGGGCGGACGCATGACCGCGGGCGACATCGCGAGCCG
>OGQM01001977.1_pt1 | contig 13026 bp, 9 predicted proteins | sample 1553191 | NCBI WGS metagenome assembly OGQM01 (sample SAMEA2579954, study PRJEB22360) | human gut metagenome | biome: human gut; feature: human-associated habitat; material: faeces | place: Denmark | collected 2008/2010 | reverse complement strand
GGGCATGGACGGCCGCCCCCCCCGCCAGCCCGCCAGCGGCAGCCTCCATGCTGGAAACCTTGCCGATGCGCCCGCCCATGATCTCGCTGCTGGAGCAGCCGACCACAAAAATATCTCCTGTTTCAAGGTGCGCAGCTTCGAGCAGTTCTTCCGTGGCCTGCCGTGCCTGCGCGGTAAGTTGCGTGTAATCCATGGATAATGCCCCCTTTGGTTACTATTATAGCAGGGGTGTCAATAAAAGAAAAGCCTTCCCCCGCGGGGGAAGGTGGCCCGCAGGGCCGGATGAGGGCGACCCTGCGGATACTGCTCATAAATGGGTGGCTCAGACTGTCGAGAAACTCTTGTAGGGGCGAGCATTGCTCGCCCGTGCCCGTTTGCCTTGCAAGAAACTATCCCGAAAAATGCGTTGCTGCGGTAAGTTGGCGGGCGACCAATGGTCGCCCCTACACACGCAATAAGGCGGGAATGCAATTCTTTTGACGGTCTGAATCGACAGCGTGCAACGGATTTGGCACACTGTCGACTTTTTTTTGGGGGCTTACGCCGTCACATCCTCAAACTGACTGTTGTACAAATCGGCATAGAACCCGCCGGCTTCGATCAGCTCGTCGTGGGTGCCCTGCTCGACAATGTCGCCATCGCGCATGACCAGGATCAAATCGGCATCGCGGATGGTGGACAGGCGGTGCGCAATGATGAAGCTCGTGCGGCCCTGCATCAGGCGGTCCATAGCCGTCTGGATGCGCTGCTCGGTGCGGGTGTCAACGCTCGATGTCGCCTCATCGAGGATCAGGATGCGGTTGTCCGCCAAAATCGTGCGGGCAATCGTCAAAAGCTGCTTCTGGCCCTGGCTGACGTTGGAGGCGTCCTCGTTCAGTTCCATCTGGTAGCCGCCGGGCAGCGTGCGGATAAAGTGGTCGGCGTTTGCAGCCTTCGCGGCGGCAATGACCTCCTCGTCAGTGGCATCCAGACGGCCATAGCGGATGTTCTCCATGATCGTGCCCTTGAACAGCCAGGTATCCTGCAGCACCATGCCGAAGCCCTCGCGCAGGTCGCTGCGGTCAAAGTCCCTGACGTTGTGGCCGTTCAGCAAAATTTCGCCGGAATCCACATCATAGAACCGCATGAGCAGCTTGACCATTGTGGTCTTGCCCGCGCCGGTGGGGCCGACGATGGCGACCTTCTGGCCGGGCTTGACATTGCAGCTGAAATTGTGGATGACGGTCTTTTCCGGCGTGTAGCCGAACTTTACATGGTCAAACGTGACCTGACCGTCGATGCAGGCGGGGTCGGCGCGGCGGGCGGGGTCGGCCAGCTGGTCCTCCTCGGGCTCGTTCAAAAATTCAAAGACGCGCTCGGCGGCGGCGGTCATGCTTTGCAGCATGTTGGACACCTGCGCCAGCTGCTGGATGGGCTGGGTGAAGTTCTTGACGTACTGGATGAACGCCTGAATATCGCCGATGGTGATGGCGCCCGCTGCGGCAAAAATGCTGCCGACGATGGCAACGGCCACATAGCCCAGGTTGCCCACAAAGTTCATAATAGGCTGCATCAGACCGGACAAAAACTGCGATTTCCACGCGGATTCGTACAGTTTATCGTTTGCGGCGTTGAAGTCGTCCAGCACGGCGGCCTCGCGGTTGAACGCCTTGATGACGTTGTGGCCGGAGTAGACCTCCTCGACCTGACCGTTGACAACGCCCAGTGTCGCCTGCTGCGCCTTGAAATACTTCTGGCTGAACTTGACGACCACCAGCACCAGCGCCAGCGAGACCGGCAGGATCAGCAGGGCGATCAGCGTCATTTTAGGGCTGATGGACAGCATCATGATGAGCACACCGACCATCGTTGCAACGCTGGTGATCAGCTGGGTCACGCTCTGGTTCAGACTCTGGCCCAGCGTATCCACGTCGTTTGTAATGCGGGACAGCACCTCGCCGACGGTGCGCTTTTCAAAGTAGGCCAGCGGCAGGCGGTTGATCTTTTTGCTGATCTGGTCGCGGAAGTCGTAGCAGACCTTCTGCGACAGGCCGGACATGAGCCAGCCCTGAATGAAGCTGAACGCCGCGGACAGCAGGTACATGCCCAGCAGGAACAGCAGCACCTTGCCGATGTAGGCAAAGTCGATGCCGCCCACGCCGCGCAGCTTGGCGATCCAGCCGGTGGCCAGCGCCGTGGTGGCCTTAGCCAGGATCTTCGGCCCTGCAATGTTGAAAATGGTTGACAGAACAGCAAAAACAATGACGACGACCAGCGACAGCTTATACTTGCTCATAGCGGCCAGCAGCTGGCGCAGCGTGCCCTTGAAGTCCTTGGCGCGCTCCGTCGTCATGCGTCCGGGTCTTGGCATATCACTCACCCTCCTTCTGCAAATTCAGTTCCTTCTGGCTCAGCTGGCTGCGCGCAATTTCCTGATACGCGGGGCAGCTTTCCATCAGCTGGGCATGGGTGCCCTTGCCGACGATGCGGCCCTCATCCAGCACCAAAATCTGGTTCGCGTGCAGCACGGTGGAGATGCGCTGCGCCACAATAATGACCGTGGCGTTGTCGGTTTTAGCCTTCAGCGCACGGCGCAGCGCCACGTCGGTCTTGTAGTCCAGCGCCGAGAAGCTGTCGTCAAACAGATAGATCTGCGGGTGCTTGGCAATGGCGCGGGCAATCGAAAGGCGCTGCTTCTGCCCGCCGGAGACGTTGCTGCCGCCCTGGGCAATCGGGCTGTCGAAGCCCTCGAGCTTAGCGGAGATGAACTCCGTGGCCTGGGCAATCTCGGCGGCCTGCTCTGCGTCGGCGTCGGTGATGTGGTCGCCGCCGAACTTCAGGTTGGATGTGATCGTGCCGCTGAACAGCACGCCCTTCTGCGGCACATAGCCCAGCTCGTCGTGCAGCTGTGCCTGGGTCATGTCACGCACGTCAACGCCGTCAATCGTCACGCTGCCCTCGGTCACATCGTAGAAGCGCGGGATCAGGTTGAGCAGCGTAGATTTGCCGCAGCCCGTGGAGCCGATGATGGCCGTTGTCTCGCCGGGTCTGGCCGTGAAGCTGATGTGCTCGAGCGCGTCCTCGTCGGAGCCGGGATAGCGGAAGCTGACGTCATGGAACGCCACAACGCCGTGGGTGCCGTCCGCGGGCAGTGCCTTGGGCGCAGCGGGGTCATGGATGGTCGAGGGGGTCTTGATGACCTCGTCAATGCGGTCCGCAGCCACACCGGCGCGGGGCAGCATGACGGCAACCATCGAGAGCATGAGGAACGACATGACGATCTGCATCGTGTAGGTGATGAACGCGATCATCTCACCCACCTGCATGCTGCCCAGATCCATCGCCTTGCCGCCGAACCAGACGATGAGCAGGCTCGTGCCGTTCATGATGAGCGTCATAAACGGCATCATGGCGACCATCGTGCGGTTGGTGAACAGCTGGGTCTTCATCAGGTCGGTGTTGGCCCTGTCAAAGCGCTTTTCCTCAAATGCCTTGCGGCTGAACGCGCGGATGGGCATAATGCCGGTCAGGATTTCGCGGCTGACAAGGTTCAGCCGGTCCACCAGAACTTGCATCTGCTTGAATTTCGGCATGGCTACGTTCATCAAAACGGCGATGAGCGCCAGCAGTGCGGCCACGGCCACAAAGATGATCCATTCCAGCCCCGTGTTGCCGCTGGCAACGTGCATAATGCCGCCGATGCCCAAAATGGGCGCGTAGGCTACCATGCGCAGCAGGATCACACAGACGAACTGCACCTGCTGGATGTCGTTCGTGGTGCGGGTAATCAGCGAAGCAGTGGAAAATTTTTCGATTTCGGCGTTGGAGTAGCCGACGACGGTTCTGAACACGTCGCGGCGCAGGTCACGGCCAATGGCGGCGGAGACGCGGGACGCGATAAAGCCTACGGCGACGGCCACGGCAACCATGAGCAGCGTTAAAGCCAGCATCTGGCCGCCCGTGCGCAGCAGATAGGACATTTGCACGTCATGGGCAATGCCCTGAGCGTCATATTCCAGCGCGACGAGCAGCATGGCCTGGCTGGACAGGCTGTCGGCGACGGTCTCGTCCAGCTGGGCGAGACCGTCCGTCAGCTGGCTCTGCAGCATTTCCCGTGCGCCGGGGGCCTGGGACGCGGCAGCCAGCTGCGTGGCGACGGCGTCGAGGTCATAGGCCGTGGGGACCACGGTGTCGGTGGCACCGGCGGCAGTGGCGGCATTCTTCGCCGCGGCCATGTACAGCACAACGTCCGGCGTTGTGAACGCATTTTCCAGTGCGGCGGTGTCCGCGTCCGGGTTCAGTGTGCGCATACCGTCCGCATCGGGGTCGGAGTAGGCTTCGTCCGCCAGTGCGGCGTCGTCCTCGGACATGAGCAGCTCGAGCGCCTGCAGCGTTGTGCTGCGGACGGTGTCGGGCACGGGGCTTTCAATGCCGCCCTGCTGGATGCCGGTGTCCACAATTTTGCTTGTGTAGTCGGGCAGGCTTAAATCGCAGTATGCCTGCACGATGAGCAGCACAACGACGGCCAGGCAGGCCGCCCAGTGCCGCCCCAGCTGTTTAAAAATTTTCGTCATGCGGGGGTTCTCCTTTCAAATCGGTTTTCATAGCGGCGTTCTCGGCCTCGATGGCGGCGAGCAGAGCGTCCTTTACGGCGTTGGCCTGCGCCAGCTGCTCCGGGGCCAGCCGCGCCATGATGCGGGCAAAGTAGTCGTTCATGGCCTGCTCGTTGGCTTTGCGGGCGCGCTCCCCTGCCGGGGTGATGCGCACCAGCGTCTTGCGGCGGTCCTTTGGGTCTGTCTCGCGGACGATGTGGCCGTCCTGCTCCATCTGACGCAGCCCGCGGGAAATCGCTGGCATAGGCTGGTGCATCTGCCGCGCAATGTCCGAGACATAGATCGCGCCGTCGCAGCCGTGCTGCTCAATGAGATTGTACAGACTTTGCAGCATGCCATAGCGGCATTTGGGCTGCCCGGCCAGTGCCATGCGCATCCCGCGCCTGGACAGTGTGTGCAGCCGCGCCACAAAGCGGAACACCCCGCTCAGATAAGGGGCTTCAGTGCCCATTGATGAACACCTCCTGTTAATAGTTGGCTTATGTTAATTATTAAAACGTGATAATAATACACCCTCCTGCACCGCAGTGCAAGAGGGTGTAAGGAAGTTTTAAGATTTGTTCATAAAGGGAGGCTTTAGGCTTATTCCTTCACACACGCAAGATTGCTCAGCGTCACACCCTTGCACAGCCCCAGCGGCAGGGCGACGGACGGCTTGGTGATGGTAATATCCTTAAAGACAATGTCCTCGACCTCATAGCCCGGCTTGTCAAAGCCCGCGATCTCGATCGGGGCGGCATCGTGTCGGCTGCGGTCATGGTCCAGCACCTCGGCGGTCAGGGTCAGCCGCTCAAAGAAGCAGTGCTCGAGCTTCGGCGGGGCACCGGCGGGCACACCGTCGTCATTGTACGGTACGCTGTGCAGCATGACGCGGGGCGTGATGCAGTCCCGCACGGTCACGCCGCGCACATAGCCGCCGCGCTTGGGCGTGGCCTTGATCTCGATGCCGGACAGCGAGTTTGCCAGATCGCAGTCCCAGATCTGTACGTCCTCCACGCCGCCGCTCATCTCGCTGCCGATGCAGATGCCGTGGCCGCAGTCGCTGCGGCAGTCAAACACCCGGATATGCGCGCAGGGACGGTTGATTTCGTTGCCCTCGGGGTTTTTGCCGCTCTTGATGGCGACAGCGTCGTCCCCCGTGGAGAACTCCGACGCAAACAGCGTGCAGTTCGTTGAGGAGTCCGGGTCCCAGCCGTCGCCGTTCCAGACGCCCTCGGACACAAAGGTGCAGTGGTCGGTCTGGATGTCGTCGCAGTAGATCATGTGGACATTCCAGGACGGGCCGTTTTTCAGCGTGATACCGCTGATCCAGACGTTCTCACAGTTGCTTAAATTGATAAGCCGCGGGCGGACGCGGCCCGGGATCGTGTCGCTGTTTTCGCAGCTTTCGACGAGCTCCCGGTTGTCGTCCAGAAAGCTCTTGATGCGGGCACGCTCGTCCTCAATGATCTTGCGGGCCAGCTCCTGCCCGCCGCCGCAGATCGTGCCCCTGCCGCGGATGATGATATTGCGGCAGTTCGGGCCGGTCTTGTGGTTCATGTCGCCCGCATTCAAAAGGCTTGAGTAGCAGCGCATCTCGGTGCCCTCAAATCGGCTGGGGATGCGGGGCGAATAGTCGTGAATGTTCGTTGTGCCCTGCAGGACCGCGCCCTTGGCCAGATAAATTTCCAGATCGCTGTGCAGCCGCAGTGCGCCGGTCAGAAAATCGCCCGCCGGCACGTACAGAATATCGTCCGCGCCGCAGTCGTTGATGGCCCGCTGTAAATTGTCGGTGTTCAGGATATGGCCGTCGCCCTTGCAGAAGTAGGGCGCGGCGGTAATGTCGATGCGGCGTTTTTCCCTGCCGAACTGCAGCGTGGCCGAGCCGATGCAGTAGCTGCCGCTGACCACGTCCACCCGGAAGGCACTGCCGTAGCTCAGCCCCTCTATCGTAAAGTGGGTGCGGTCCGTGCGGCCAACGGCCTCGCCGTTCAGGGAGACCGTGTATTCCGCCCCGCTGGGCGCGGCGGCGGGTTTATCCCAGTACAGCACCGCGTAATCTTCGGTGCAGCGTATATTCAAATTGCCTTGTTTCATGGTGACGTCCTTTGGTTATGGGGAGTTTGCTCTTTCTTACATATTGTACCACAGTGTGCGCGTTTATCCAAGACTTGGGGGTGACAAAATACGCGGGCTGAAACGCTGCAGGTTTTTACACTTTGCAAGGTTGACATTTATAATCACATCTGCATAGTGGGGATATAGAGAAGTAGGGGCCGGGCATGCCCGGCCCGCGGCTTTGCCCATAGAACTCGTTTACGGGCGAGAGAGGAACGATACATGTTAAACCGGTTTTCACGCACGCAATTACTGCTCGGCAAGGAGGGCATGGACCGGCTGCTTTGCTTTTGTGTGGGATGTATGGTACAATAGAGAAACACTGTAGGGGCCGGGCATGCCCGGCCCGCGGCCTGCCCATAAGCGGGCGTCCCCCGTGAAGCTGCGGGCCACACATGTGCGGCCCCTACTGCGCGGCAATTTATACTGCACGAAAGGAGCTGCCATGGACAAGGCTATATTTGAAACGGCCCATCTGGCGGCCCTGAACGACCAGCAGCGCGCGGCGGTGGAGGCGGTCAACGGCCCGGTGCTGCTGCTGGCGGTACCGGGCAGCGGCAAAACCACCGTGCTCATCACCCGGCTGGGCTATATGACCGAGGTCTGCGGCATTGCGCCGGAAGCCATCCTGACAATGACCTACACCGTCGCCGCCACGCAGGAGATGCGCGCCCGGTTCGCGGCGCGGTTCGGCGGCGAATTGGCCGCACGGCTGGAGTTCCGCACCATCAACGGTGTGGCGGCGCGCATCATCGCGCTGTACAGCCGCATGTATGGCCGTACCCCGCCGGAGCTCATCCGCAATGAGAGCGAGACCACACCGCTGCTCATGCGGCTATGGCAGGACACAAACCACGAGTACCCCGCCGAGAGCACGGTCAAGGATCTGCGCACGGCCATCACCTACATTAAAAATATGTGCCTGACCGACGCGGAATTGGACGAGCTGGAAACCGACATTGAGAATCTGCCTGATCTGTACCGCGGCTACCAGAAGGCGCTGAAGGCCGCGCACAAAATGGACTACGACGACCAGCTCTGCTTTGCGCTGCAAATCCTGCGCGGTGCGCCCGCGGTTGCGGCGGCGTTCCGCAAACGGTACAAGTATTTATGCGTCGATGAGTCGCAGGATACGTCCAAGGTACAGCATGAAATTATCCGCGTGCTGGCGCAGGAAAGCGGCAATATCTTTATGGTCGGCGACGAGGACCAGAGCATTTACGGTTTCCGCGCCGCCTACCCCCAGGCGCTGATGGACTTTGAAAAGACCTATCCCGGCGCACAGATTTTGCTGATGGAGCAGAACTATCGCTCCACAGAGCCGATTCTGGAGGCTGCCAACCGCTTTGTGGCGCGCAACCGCTATCGCCGCCCCAAGACTATCGCACCGACGCAGGGCCCCGGCGCACCGCTGCAGATCGTCACCGTGCCGCGCCGCGCCGACCAGCTGCCATTCTTGTTTGAGACGGCGCAGCACTGCGATACCGGGACGGCGGTGCTGTTCCGCAACCACGAGAGCGCACTGCCCATCATCGACCTGTGCGAGCGGCGGGGCATCCCCTACGCCTGCAAGGCAGTGGACCAGACCTTTTTTACCAACAAGATCGTCCGCGATGTGACCGATATTTTCACGCTGGCCGCACACCCCGCGGATGGGGAAACTTTTCTGCGCTGCTACTACAAATTCGGCGTGCCCGTCACCCGCGCACAGGCACTGTTTGCCTGCAATCAGGCGCGGCAGTACGGGCAGCGCTGCTGGACGGCCCTGCTGAATGAGGACAGCATCCGTCCGCGCACCCGCGCCGCCATGGCTGACGTGGCGGACGGTCTGGCGCGTCTGCCCAAAATGGCCGCGGACGATGCGGTGCGGTTCCTGGCCGACCAGCTGGGTTACGGCAAATATCTGGACAAAAACGGCATGGACCGCACGAAGCTGGCCGTGCTGGAAATGCTCGGCGCACAGGAGCCGACGCCGCGGCACCTGCTGCGGCGGCTGGAAAAGCTGCGCAGCATCATACAAAACCATGAAAATCCGCCCGGGTGCAGGTTCTTGCTTTCGACGATCCACTCGGCCAAGGGGCTGGAATATGACCGGGTCATTTTGTTGGATGTGCTGGACGGCATTCTGCCCGCCAAGCCGGAGCTGTGCTGCCGCACGCCCGGTGAGACACAGCAGTATGAGGAGGACCGGCGGCTGTTTTACGTGGCCATGACCCGTGCGCGGCAGCAGCTGGTACTGTTTGACTGCGTGGCGGAGCGCTCGACCTTTGTGGATGAGGTGCTGTCCGGTCTGCCCGGCCACCGCAAACGCCGCGACGCCGAACCCGCGGGCCGCCGCACACCCCCGCCCGCGGCACGCGCCCCGCTGCCGCCTGTGGATGTGGACAGCATCACCGCCGTTGGTGCCCATGTGCGGCATGCCGTCTTTGGCCCCGGCACAGTGGAAAGCGTTGCGGGCCCCCGCGTGACCGTGCGCTTTACGGCAGGTCCGCGCACACTGGACGCCCAGGTCGTCGCGGAGCGGCATCTGATGTGGGCGGAGTGAAAAGCTCTTGCCTCCCTCTGCGAGGGAGGTGGCCCGTAGGGCCGGAGGGAGAGAACTTTGCCATGACCCGAAATATTTCGGATAACCGCGAAGCTCTCTCCCCCACCGCCTGCGGGCGGAGCCCCCTCGCAGAGGGGGCCAAGAATTACTCTTTCTCCAAAAGCACAAGCGCATTTGCCAGCCCGCGCTCATGGGTCAGGCTGACATGAACGGTCAGGCCCTGCTCCCTGACCCAGGCAGCGGCGGCGCCGGTCAGGGCAAAATAGGGCGCACCGCTCTTTTGGCGCAGTACGGCCAGCTCGGGCATGGCAAAGCCGCCCAGACCGGTGCCGGCGGCCTTCAAGAAGGCTTCCTTGGCCGCAAAATTTGCGGCGGCGGTCTCGGCACGTCGCTTTTCGCCTAAGGATGCCAGCAGGGCCTGCTCCGACGGCGCAAATACATGGTCGAGAAAGCTCTGCTTCGCCAAACTTTTTTCCAGGCGGCCTGCGTCACACAGGTCGATGCCGACGCCGGAAATCATACGTGCAGGACATAGCCGGCCTTGCGGGGGCCGGGTGTGCGGGTGCCATTGGGCGCGGGATAGCCAAGAATGCAGTAGCCGACGCCGATGTACTTCTCGGGATCAAGGCCCCACTTGGCCAGCAGAGCCTTGCCCTCGGGCGTTTCAAACGTCTCTTTTGCGCGGTTGATCCAGCAGGAACCCAGACCGATGCCGGATGCGGCCAGCAGTAGGTTGCCCATCACAAGGCTGGCGTCCTGCACGCCATTGGGGTTATTCTTCTCGCCCAGGACCAGCACCGCGGTGGGTGCGCCGTAGAACGGGTCGTTTTGGGTGCCCATGACGGCGGCGTTCAGGCGGGACAGCTCGGCCAGCGTTTCCTTGTCCTGCACAGCGACCATGACGGGGCTCTGCCTGCCCATAGCGGTAGCGGCCCAGGTACCTGCGGTGGTGACGGCCTCCAGCTCCTCCGCCGTGATCTGCTCCGGCTTATAGGCCCGGCAGCTGCGCCGGGATGCGATAGCGTTGAGGATTTCGTTTTGGATGGACATAGTGGGAACCTCCTTTGCAAATTTCCAGGTGATTTATAATGCAGTATGTAGGGCGGCCAGCCCTCTGGCCGCCGTGGCCGTGTGCGGCGGAAAAGGGGGTGCGGATACCCTTCACTTTACCGCTGCCGCCAGCAGGGCTTCCCGCTCATTGGGCAGTGTGCCCTCCATAACGTCGTTCAGCAGCGTTTGCAGTGTTGCGCCGACGCCCGGCCCGGCGGGGATGCCGATGTCCATCAGATCCGCGCCGTTGACGGCCAGCTGGCGCATGGTGTAGCAGCCGGTCTTGGCCAGCTCGTTCATGCGGCGCTCAAAGGCTGCTACATCGGCGCGGCGGGCGGCAACCTCGGGTGTATTGGCGTGGGCGTCAAGGTCGGCGTATTTCAGCGCACAGAGACGGCGCAGAAAGATCGCCCCGCTGCGGTTCAGCAGCTTTAAAATGCCCACATCGTCGGCGGGCAGCGGTGCGTCGTGCACGGCGATCAGCCCCACCGCGCCGTCTACAAGGTAGGCGGGGGCCTTCAGGCGGCGCAGGATGACCCGCGCCAGCTGCGCACCGCGCTGGTTGTGGCCTTTGAAATGCGCAGCCCCGTCCGGCCCGACGCTGCGGCAGAGCGGCTTGGCAATGTCATGCAAAAACGTGGCCCAGCACAGCACCCGCACGCCGCGGGTGTCCTGCCCGCGCAGGTCCAGTGCGCCCACGGCGGCGGCGGAATGCTGCCAGACGTCGTAGCAATGCCATTTTCCGGGCTGGGTGCAGCCGATGCAGGGCAGGATCTCCGGCACAGCGCCGCTTAAAATCTCGCCGTACTGCGCCAGTGTCTGCCCGGCCCCCGGGGCCAGCAGCAGGCCGTCCAGCTCGGTGTAGAGCCGCTCGGCGCTGACAGTGCGCAGCGTGTCGCGCGCGGCCAGCGCGGCGGCGGCAGTGGCGGGGTCCAGCGCAAAGCCGAGCTTTGCGCTGAACCGCAGCGCCCGCAGGATGCGCAGCGCATCCTCGGCAAAGCGGTCCGCGGGCGTGCCGACGCACCGCACGACACGCGCGGCCAGATCGCTGCGCCCGCCGTACAGGTCGATGACTCCCTCGCCGGGGGCGTAGGCCATGGCGTTGATCGTGAAATCCCGCCGTGCCAGGTCGGCGGCCAGGTCGTCCACAAACTGTACGTTATCGGGGTGGCGGCGGTCGCGGTAGCTGCCGTCCAGACGGTAGGTCGTCATCTCATACGGCTTTCCGTGCAGAATGACGGCCACCGTGCCGTGCTTTTCGCCGGTCAGGATCAGGCGCTGGCTGCAGAACAGCGCCTTCATCTCGTCGGGCCGGGCGGAGGTGCAGATGTCCCAGTCGCCGGGCAGACGACCCAGCAGGCTGTCGCGCACGCAGCCGCCCACCACGTAGGCACTGTGCCCGGCAGCACGCAGCGTCTGCAGCAGTCGGTATGCGTCGTGCGGCAGACGTATCGTATCGCGGCTCATGCGTTCCCCTCCCCTCTCGCGGCGTTTCCGGCGGTTATTCTGCGGCGCGGGTCCACTCCTGCGTCAGGTCAACGATGCAGGCCAGGCTGTCATCCTCGTCCTTCAGGGAGTTGACCTTGGCGGCGGCCTTTTCGGCGTCCTCCATCCAGGTCAGGATGAAGTAGTTCTCTGCGGGCACGGCGTAGTAGACCCACGCGCCGTCGGCACGCAGCATATCGGGCAGATGGTCGAGCTCGTCGTCCAGCAGGCCCTGGCCCTCCTCGCCGTAGATCATCTCGGGGCCGACCTGCAGAGAGTCGATCACATTGATGCTGGAATTGATGTAGGTGTCGCGGTCAACGGCCTTGTCGCCGGCCTCCCACGCGCTGGCGAACGCCTTGACAAGCAGCTCGCGGACTTCTAATTTATCGTCACCGGGTTTGTACATGATATATTCCCTCTTTTACACTAATATATGAAAACAGTATAGCACAAATTTTACAAATATGGTATGGTATTTTATGAAAAAGTATTGACCTTCCAGTGGGTGCAGGGTGTAATGTGAGAGCGAAAGGAGCGTGATGTTATGAACATCAAGCAGGCAGCGGAGCAATCGGGCGTGTCCGCCCGCAATATCCGCTATTATGAGCAGGCCGGGCTGCTGACCCCTGCCCGCAACCCTGAAAATGAGTATCGCATCTATTCGCAGGCGGATGTGCGCGCCCTGAAGTTGATCCGGATGCTGCGCACACTGGATATGCCGGTCGAGGAGATCGGCACGGTGCTGAACGGCACCCTGCCGCTGGCCGAGGCTGCCGAACGCCAGCGGCAACGGCTGGAGGCCGAGCAGCAAAAGCTGGCGGCAGCCGCAGCCTTCTGCACGGAGCTGGCCGCCGGCGACCGAACGGCGGCGGAGCTGGATGTGGACAGCTGCCTTGAGCGGATGGACTCCCCTGCCCCGGCGGGCGGCTGGTTTACCGGCTGGGTGCAGGACTACCGCAAAATGGCGGCTGCCGAGCATAAGCGGCAGTTTACCTTTACGCCGGACACCGCCATTGCAACCCCGCAGGAGTTTACCGCCGAGCTGTTGGCCTGGGCGGCGAACTGCGGCGAAGAGATCGTCATCACCCACGAGGGCATGACACCGCGGTTTACGCTGGACGGCATCGAGTACAGGGCTGTGCGGTATTCAAGCCATGTGCGCAATATCCCGATCCTGCGGGTGCGGTGCGAGGTGTGCGATCCATCGGCGCTGGCGGTGGAGGGCGACCCGAAGCGGCCGCGGGACTGCACAAG
>OGQM01001972.1_pt1 | contig 13058 bp, 9 predicted proteins | sample 1553191 | NCBI WGS metagenome assembly OGQM01 (sample SAMEA2579954, study PRJEB22360) | human gut metagenome | biome: human gut; feature: human-associated habitat; material: faeces | place: Denmark | collected 2008/2010 | reverse complement strand
TCGACCGCCATGATCGCGTTCGTGGACGGCACGACGCGAAGCTCGTTCAAAACACGCAGCATCTGCGGAATGTCAATTTCCTGCGGGCAGCCGTCGCAGCAGTAGCGGCAGGCCGTGCACGGAACGGCGGACTTGAAGCCCTCCGCGATCTCCAGCAGCAGCGCCTGCTCTTCGGCACTGAGGGGCTCCGGATGGTCAAACGTGGCGAGATTGTCCTGCATCTGCGCCATGTTGGACATACCACTGAGGATCATCGTCACGCCGGGGATCTCCTGCACCCACCGAAGCGCCCAGGACGCGTCGGTGGCCTCCGGCCGCAGCGCGTGCAGCTTTTCCTGCGCGGCAGCGGGCAGATTCGCCAGCTTCCCGCCGCGCACCGGCTCCATGACCCAGATGGGAATGCCGTACCGGTTCAGCAGCTCACATTTTTCCTTCGCCTGCTGCAGCGTCCAGTCGAGATAGTTCAGCTCGATCTGACAGAATTCCATCTCGTTCGCGTGCTTTTCCAGAAACGCTTCCAGCGCAGGCAGTCCCGCATGCGTCGAAAAGCCCAGATGGCGGATGCGCCCGTTCTTTTTCTGCTCCAGCAGATACTGGAGGATGTTCCAGCGCTCGTCTTCGTAGACGGCGATGGAATTTTCATAGACGTTGTGCAGCAGATAGAAATCGAAATACTCCACGCCGCACTTTTTCAGCTGCCTTTCGAACACGCCCTTCACGTCATAGCTCGGCGCGATCTGGTGTCCGGGGAACTTGTCGGCCAGGTAGAAGCTCTCGCGCGGGTACTGCTTCAGAATTTCGCCGATGACGAGTTCCGACTTGCCGCCGTGATACGGCCAGGCGGTATCAAAATAGTTGACGCCCTTCGCAATGGCCTCCGACGTCATGGCGGCAGCCTGCTCCGCGTCGATGGATTTGTCCTCCCGCAGCGGCAGCCGCATCGTGCCGAACCCGAGCTGCGAAAGCTTCAAGCCCTGAAAGTCCTTATAGATCATAGTTTGCATTCCTTTCTGTCGTTTTTATGTGAGATATTCAAAGTGTTCGTAGGGGCGGACAGAGTCGTCCGCCCCTACCGGGATTTGCAATCCGGGCTATGGTGTATCTGAAAACTCCCAACGCACCCGGACAGCGGGCCTTTTTGCGGTGCGCCGCGTCATTTTTCCTTGAAATACGTCAGTATTCCTGCGAAAAAATGTCTTGCGCAACGCAAAAATCCCTCGCTGCCGGTCACATCATGAGTTTTCAGATACACCCTAATCGTCGTTTTCCTGCATCCAGTATAACAGAAAACCGCAAATTGCGCCATAAAAACATGGAAGCGCTCGGATTCTTTTTGACACGCTTTTTTCGAACGTATAGTGGAAATATTTTTGAATCTGTGTTAATATAAATTGGTATGCCGACCGGTGCGGGCGGCGACTTTCCAGACGGAGGAACTGGTATGACCTATTGGACAGCCATTTTACTTGGGCTCATACAGGGGCTTGCGGAGTTTTTGCCGATCTCCAGCTCCGGACATCTTGCGATCCTGCAAAACTTCCTGCGCATCGGCGATCTGGAAAACCAGATGCTGTTCGACGTGCTGCTGCATCTGGGGACGCTTGGGGCGGTGATCTTCGCGTATCATACGGAGCTGCGCGGGCTTTGCCGCGAGGGCCTGATGCTGCTGCACCTGCAGAAGCCCAAGCGCGGCGCGCGGCAGGACCCGGCAAGGCGGCGGCTGCTGCTGTTTCTCATCGCGGCGACGCTGCCGCTCATCCCGGCGGCGTTCCTGAGCGACTACCTTGACTCCCTGTTCTACGATACGTTCTTCATCGGCTTTGCCCTGATCGCGACGGGCTTTCTGCTGCTGGCCGCCGACCGCTACGGCCACGGCAACAAGACGGAAAAGGCCATGACGCTCTCGGATGCGCTGGTCATCGGCCTTGCGCAGATGATCGCGGTCGTGCCGGGCTTGTCGCGTTCCGGGACGACGATCTCCGCCGGGATGCTGCGCGGGTTTGACCGGACGTTTGCCGTCAAATTCTCGTTCTTCCTTTCCATTCCCGCCGTGCTCGGCGCGAATCTCCTTTCGCTCGTAAAGGCAATTTCCGCCGGGATCAACTGGGCGGAGGTTCCGATGTATCTGTGCGGCGTCGCCGCCGCGCTTGTCTCCGGATATCTTGCCATTTTCGCGCTCAACCGCATTGCGCAGCGCGGAAAATTCGGCGGCTTCTGTTATTACTGCTGGGGTGCGGGTCTGTTGACGCTGATCCTGTCCCTGATCTCGTGAGGTGTTTTGGTCACATGGCTTCTGCGAACAAAAGAAAGTCCACGGCCTCCCGCGGACGGAAAAAAACAACAAAAAAGCAGTCCGCGCCCATCCGGCGCGAGATCGGCGCGACGGTCTGCGGCCTGCTTGCGCTGCTGACGATCTTGTGCTGCTTCAAGGTGAACGCGGCATTTCTGGATCTGATGACGTCGGTGTTCCGGGGGTTGATCGGCGCAGGCTTTTACATCCTGCCGTTCTCGTTCATCATGAGCTTTTTGATCCTGATCCTGCACGACGGCAGGCCCGTCGCGCTGCGCGTGACCTGCACGTTCCTGACGGCCATGCTGATCGGCAGTCTGGTGCAGCTGGTCGGCGGAAAATTTGACGCGGACTGGGATTGGAGCGTCATTTCCGCGCTCTGGGACGGCGGCATCGACGGCACGGCAGGCGGCGTTCTGGCAGGCGGCCTTGCAAGCCTCCTTGAAGCGCTCATCAGCCGCATCGGCGCGGCTGCGGTCGTGATCGTGGGGATGCTGCTGAGCCTGATCACAAGTCTTAACATGACGGTGGCAAGCATCGTGACGGCCATCAGGAACCGGCCCCGCGCGGAATATGCCGAGCCGCAGCGCGAGCACAAGGACCCGGCGCAGGTGCTCGTCGATACCGTTGCGAACAAGCACATCGAGCACGTGCAGCGCACGGAGCAGCGCCGGGCCTCCCGCGCAAGCGACTTTGACCTTCCGGTCGACGATCCCCCCATGCCGGAGCAGCCGGAGAAGAAGACCGCGGGCAGAAAAAACGCGCCGGTGCGCCCGGACGTTTTTGTGGAAAACAGCCGCCGGCAGGAGAAGGCCGCCGAAGCGGCCCGGCCCGAACCGCAGCAGGAGCCGCAGGCGCCTGCCCAGGAGGAGACGGAGCAGCCGCCTATCCATAACGATTACAGAGCGCAGTTTGACGCGCTGATCACGGACGCACAGAAAGCGCCGGCGGAGGAAGCGCCGCCCGTGCCGAACGTTATTCCCATGGAGCTGCCGCACCAGATGCCGCCGCTCGTGATCGACCATTTTGACGCGCCGAAGCCGGCTCCCGCCGCACAGCCGCTGCCGCCGGTCGAGATCCCGGAGCAGCCGGAAAAGCTCAAAAAGGCGGACGTGCAGCTCGAAGCGGCCCAGATCGCGCAGGAGATCGGCCAGCAGGAGCCGCAGAAGCCGGAATACGAATTCCCGCCCGTGTCGCTCCTGAAGGCCGGAAGCGGCCAGTCGCACGACGGCACGGAGGAAATGCGGCAGAACGCCGAGCGCCTGAGCGACACGCTCCAATCCTTCGGCATCGAGGCGCATATCATCAATGTTACGCGCGGCCCGTCGGTCACGCGGTACGAGCTGGAGCTGCAGCGCGGCGTGAAGCTCTCCAAGGTCACGAATCTGGCCGACGATATCGCGCTGGCCCTCGGCGCGTCCGGCGTCCGCATCGCGGCCATCCCGGACAAGATCTCCGTTGTCGGCATCGAGGTACCGAACCGGATCGTCTCGGTCGTCATGGCGCGCGAGGTCATCGATTCGCCGGAATTTGAAAAGTGCAAGTCCCGCGTGTCCTTCGCTGTCGGCAAGGACATCGGCGGCAACCGCATCATCGGCGATATCGGCAAGCTGCCGCATCTGCTGATCGCCGGTACGACCGGCTCCGGCAAATCGGTCTGCATGAACTCGCTGATTATCTCCCTTCTCTATAAGGCAAAGCCCGAGGAGGTCAAGCTCATCATGATCGACCCGAAGATGGTCGAGCTTGGCATTTACAACGGCATTCCGCACCTGCTCATCCCCGTCGTCACAGACCCGAAAAAGGCTGCGGGCAGCCTGCAGTGGGCCGTGACGGAGATGATGCGGCGCTACCGCATGATGGCGGATGCAGGCGTCCGCGATCTCGAATCCTACAACAAGCAGGCGCGGGCCTCTGCAGACGATGAGCTGGAACCCATGCCGCAGATCGTCGTTGTGATCGACGAGCTGGCTGACCTCATGCTGGTCGCGGCCAAGGAGGTCGAGGAATCGATCTGCCGCATCGCGCAGATGGGCCGTGCGTCGGGCATTCATCTGGTCATTGCCACGCAGCGTCCGTCCGCGGACGTGATCACCGGCCTGATGAAGGCCAACATCCCCTCACGCATCGCGTTCGCTGTCGCCTCCGCGATGGAGTCGCGCATCATTCTCGATACGGCGGGCGCGGAAAAGCTCGTCGGCAAGGGCGATATGCTCTATGCGCCGCTCGGACAGGGCAAACCCAAGCGCGTGCAGGGCTGCTTTATCACGGACGACGAGGTGCAGGAGGTCGTCTCCTTCGTCAAGGCATCCAGCGAAGCGGAATACTCCGATTCCGTCATGGCCGAGATCGACAAAAAGGCGGCCGAGAGCGGGAAAACCGGCTCCGGCAGCTCTGGCAGCACAGCCGCAGAGACAGACGGCTCTGACGGCGACGAAATGCTCCCGGCGGCGGTCGACGTCATTCTGGAGACCGGACAGGCCTCCGTCTCCATGCTCCAGCGCCGTCTGAAGCTGGGCTATGCCCGCGCGGCGCGCATCATGGACGAGATGGAGGAGCGCGGCATCGTCGGCCCGTTCGAGGGCTCGAAGCCCCGTCAGCTGCTCATCACGCGCGAGCAGTGGCAGGCCATCAAGGACGGCGCGCCCATTTCCAGCGAACCCGTCGAGGAAGAAATTCCGTGATCCTTTATTTGGAAAAAGTATAAATAAAATGACTGCACGGAACAATTTCAGTGTACAGATTGCGCCAGCGGATTTTTTGCCAGGCAAACAAAAGCCGGAGGAAATCCTTTGTGGATTTCCGAGGATTTTTGTGAAGCATGGCGAAAAATATGCAAGCAAGCTGTGCGCTGTAATTGTGTAGTGCTGTCAAATAAATTTGCGTTGCATCCGGAATATCCGGAGTGACAGCAGGAGGTACTTATGAATCGCAAAAACCATGCATCCGTCGTCCGTCTGACCTCGCTGGCCTTGCTGGCCGCGCTGGTCGTCGTCCTGCAGACCGTCGCAAGCGGCATCCGCATCGGGCCGGTTCCGATCTCGCTGACGCTGGTTCCCATCGTCGTCGGCGCGATCCTCTTCGGGCCCGGCGCGGGAGCCGGGCTTGGCGCGGTGTTCGGGGTCGTCTGCCTGATTGCGGGCATCACGGGCGCGGATGAATTTACAAACGTCCTGTGGGTCGCAAGCCCGTTCTGGCTCGTCGTCGTGTGCGTCGGCAAGGCCGTTCTGTGCGGGCTTTGCGCGGGACTCGTCGCAAAGGCGCTGCGGCACAGGCAGACGATCAGCTGCATACTCGCCGCGCTGACGGCCCCGGTCGTGAACACCGGCGTGTTTGCCATCGGGATGCTCACGGTCTTCAAGCCAGTTCTGCAGGACTACGCGGGCGGCACGAACATTGTCTATTTTCTGTTCGTCGCGTTCATCGGCGTGAACTTCCTCGTGGAATTCGCTGTCAATGCGGCTCTGAGCGCCGCGATCGCACGCATCGTGCAGGTCGTGCAGAAGCAGCTGGAAAAATAAACAGCACCCCCTCCGAATGGCAGTCCGCCGCCCGGAGGGGGCTTTCCTTATATCCCCAAAACAGCAATCGCCGTTTCAAGCTTCCTGCGCTTGTAATAAAAAAGCCCCTTGTCATGCGCTGCATGACAAGGGGCGTCGGTATGGGAATTATCGCACCAGCTCTGCTTCCTCGTTTTTGCCGAGGCGGCGGAGCATGGTTTTTTTCACGGCGCGGAAGATGTTCTGGTAGCCCGTGCAGCGGCACAGGTGGCCGGAGAGGAGCTTGCGCAGTTCGTCGTCGGTGTATTCCTTGCCGGAGTTGACGATCTCGGTCGCCGTCAGGATAAAGCCGGGGATGCAGAAGCCGCACTGGATGGAGGTTTCGTCCATGAAGGCCTTCTGCACGTCGGAAAGCGTCCCATCAGGGTTCATCAGGCCTTCAAGCGTGATGATGTGCTTGCCCTCGGCCCAGACAGCCAGATACAGGCAGGTGTTGATCGCCTCGCCGTCAATGAGCGCGGTGCACGCGCCGCATTCGCCGACCTCGCAGCCCTTTTTGACGGATGTGAGCCGGAAATCATTGCGGAGCATATCCGTCAGGCTTGCGCGGACGTCGACGATCTTTTCCACGTCTTTGCCGTTGATGTTGCATTTGACAAGAGCGTACTGTGCCATCAGATCTCACCTCCGCAGCGTTTGACAGACTCAATGAGCGCGCGCTTGGCCATTTCCACAGCGATGTGCTTGCGGAACGCCTTGCTGGCACGCCAGGAGTCACGGGGATTGATGTCCTCCAGAACGGCCTTGGAGAACGCCTCAACATTTTCCATTGTGACGGGCTGGCCGTTCACAACGGCCTCGGCGCTCGGTGCGCGCATGGGCACGGGGCCTGCGACGCCGTAGGCGATGCGCACGCGGTCGAACGTCTTCTTGTCCCCGGACAGCCGCACATTGACCGAGCAGCCGGTCGTGGCGATCTCCATGGCGTTACGCATACCGTATTTGATGTAGAAGCCCTTCGTGTTTTCCCACGAGGCCTTCGGGATCAGGATCGCGGTCTGAATTTCGCCCTCGGCGACGTTGATGTCGACCGTACCGGCCTTGATGTAGAAGTCCTTGATGGGCAGGTACCGCTTGCCGTTCACGCCGGTCAGCTCAACGATGGCTTCCCATGCGTGCAGCGTCGAGGCGGAGTCCGCCGAGGTCACGCCGTTGCAGGTGTTGCCGCCGATGGTGCCGGCGTTGCGGATCTGCGGGCCGCCGACCATGTCGACAGCTTCGCCCAGCACGTTGATCTTTTCGATGATGATGGGGTTGTGCGTAATATGGGAGAAGGTTGTAAGCGAGCCGATGCGGATGTTCTCGTCTTCATCCATGCTGACGCCGCGCATGGAGTCGATCTTCTGAATGGAGATCAGCTCCTTGCCCGCGCGGCGGCCTTCGCGCATCTGAACGAGCACGTCCGTGCCGCCTGCGATGATCTGCGCTTCGGGATGCTCCAGACGAAGCTTGACTGCTTCTTCTACGCTGTACGCTTCATAGAGCGCTTTCATATCATACATAGTCTGTTCCCTCCCTCAGTCCTGAATCAAGCCCGCTTCGGTGAATTTGGCGAAGAGGATGTGCGGCGTGATCGGCGCCTGATTGATGGCGACGCCGGTCGCATGATAAATGGCGTTGCGGATGGCAGGGGCCGGGGAGCAGGCGGGCGGCTCGCCCAGCGCCTTGGTGCCGAACGCAGAGGTCGGCTCATAGTTTTCCACAAACTCGGCTTCGAGGTTCGGATGATCCATAAAGGTCGAGAGTTTGTAGTCAAGAAGGTTGTTGTTGAGGGGCCGTCCGGTCTTCTCATCGAACAGCAGCTGCTCGGACAGGCCGTAGCCGATGCCCATGGACATACCGCCGTGCACCTGCGCCTCAGCCAGCGCGGGGTTGATGAGCTTGCCGCAGTCGTGGACGTTCACGATGTTCAGCAGCTTGACCTTGCACATCGGGATATCAACCTCGACCTCGGCGAATGTGCAGCCGAAGGAATAGGCGTTGTTGCGGATGGTGTAAGTAGATTCCGCTGTGAGGTGCTCGGAATGGACGGGGTTATACTGCGCGGTCATGGACAGCTCGGACAGGCTCATCAGCACGCGGCCGTCGGTGATGCGGACGATGTTGGAGTCGATGATGTCCATGTTATAAGTAGCCTGCCGCGTGAGCTCGCAGGCGTATTCGAGGATCTTCCGCTTCAGCATCTCGGATGTCTGCCGGATGGAGAAGCCCGCCGTAAAGGTCTGGCGGGAGGCGTAAGCGCCGAGGCCCGTCGGGGTCACGTCGGTATCCTGGCAGGACAGAACGTGTACCTTTTTATAATCGGACAGGCCAAGGATCTCCGCGCACATCTGTGCGTAGGCTGTGTCTGCGCCCTGACCGATCTCGGTTTCGCCGACCTGCAGATTGACCGTGCCGTCGAGGTTCAGCTGCAGACGGCAGGAGGAGGTTTCCAGCGAAATGGGGAAGACGGCGGTGTTGTACCAGAAGGTCGCAAGGCCGATGCCGCGGCGGATGGGGCCGGTCTGGTTGGCATAGGCCTTCACCTTTTCCTCATAGCCGATGGCCTTCATACCCTTTTCCATACACTGCCGGTAGGAGTCCTCGTAAAGCTCGTTTTTCGAGAAGCCGTCGACGTAACCGGGCTTCATCAGGTTCTGCCAGCGGTAGGCCAGCGGCGTCATGCCGACAGCCTCTGCACACTGCTCCGCGTGGGACTCGTCCGCGAACGATGCCTGCGGCATGCCGTAGCCGCGCATGGCGCCCGCCGCCGGGCGGTTGGTGAAGACGGTGTAAGCGTCGCCCTCAAAGTTGGGGCAGGGATAATGCTGGTTAAAAGAACCCAGCGCCTTGGCCACGATCGAGTGACCGTGAGACGCGTAGCCGCCCTGATTGGAGAAGCACTCGACCTTCTTGGCGGCAATGGTGCCGTCCTTGCGCAGCCAGGAGATGATGTGCGTGCGGATGGCATGGCGGACGCGGTTGGAGACGAAGGTTTCCTCACGCGAGCAGTCGAGCTTGACAAGACGGCCGCCGACCTGCGTGCAGCACCATGCGCACAGCGGCTCATACAGCGCGTCCTGCTTGTTGCCGAAGCCGCCGCCGATGTACGGCTTGATGATGCGGATATCGCCCCACGGACGGCCCAGCGCCTGTCCGACGATGCGGCGTACGATGTGCGGGATCTGCGTGGAGCTGGTCACGACGAGGCGGCCGTTTTCCTCATAGCAGAAGCAGCCGTGATTCTCGATGTGGCAGTGCTGCACGGTCGGCGTTTCGTACCAGCCCTCGACCTTGATGAGGCCCGGCTCTTTGATCGCCTCGGCGTAATTGCCCGCCGCTGCGGTCGTATGCTTGAGGATGTTGTTGGGGAACGCCTCGTGCAGCTGCGGCGCGCCGGGCTCCATGGCCTTCTGCACGTCGAGCACGAACGGCAGCTCCTCATACTCGACCTCGATGGCGCGCACGGCCTGCATGGCCGCGACCTCGTCCTCCGCGATGACGGCGCAGACGTCGTCGCCGTAATAGCGCACGTGCCGGTTGAGCAGGTGCCGGTCGGCAATGTCCTGATGGGACGGGTCCATCGACCACGGGTGGCCAGCCGTGGGGAACGGGATATCCGGTACGTCGAAGCAGGTCAGGATCTTGACAACGCCGGGAATTTTCTCGGCCTTGCTGATGTCGACCGACTTGACGAAGCCGTGCGCAATGGTCGAATGCTTGACTCTGATGAGCAGCGCATCCTTCGGGGCCAGATCATCATAGTATTTTGTCCGGCCGGTCGCCTTGTCAAAGGCGTCGACACGAACCTCGCTTCTGCCTACGATGTTCATTCGGTTACCTCCATTTGCCGGATTACAGGCGGGTTTTGCGCGTCCGTGCACGAAATCCGCCATTTTTCCACTTTTATTTGTTCCTATTGTAGCATATTCGGATTTGAAGAGAAAGTGAAAGCATTATCCTACTTTCTGAATAACGGCTTTTTTCGCGAATGTCGAAAAAACCGCATGATTCTTGCGCAAATATGCAAAAATAGCTATACTGTTTTGTAGAAAATCACAAGGAGCACACAATATGGCTGCAATCTCTGCACTTCCCGCCGGCTGCCTGCTCATGGCTGCCGGAAATGCTTCCCGCTTCGGGGAAAACAAGCTGGCCGCGTGCTTTGACGGGCAGAGCCTGTTCTCGCTGGCGCTTGCGGCGATCCCGGCGGAGATGTTCGCCCGCGTCACGGTCGTCTCGCAGTATCCGGCGCTTCTGGAGGAGGCTTCGCTGGCGGGCTTTGATACGATCCTGAACGACCGGCCGGAGGACGGCATCAGCCGCACCATCCGCCTCGGCACGCAGGCGATGGCGGACTGCGCCGGTATTTTATATATGGTCGCCGACCAACCGCTGCTGCGGGCCGGGACGGTGCGGCGCGTCGTGGACGCGTGGCGGGCGAACCCGGACTGCATTGCCGCTGCGGCGCACAACGGAAAGCGCGGCAGCCCGTGCCTGTTCCCGGCGCAGTTCTTCCCGGAGCTGTGCGCATTGGAGGCTGACCGCGGCGGCTCGTCCGTCATCCGGCGGCACGAGGACGCGCTGCTGCTCGTCGAGGCAGGGGAGCGCGAGCTGTTCGACTGCGACACAAAGCAGGCGCTGGAGATCCTGAAGGGAAACGCATAGCGCCGCTCATTCCCGGCGCGGCAGGAGGAGCATGGCGAGATCGTTGACGTTGGTGCCGGTGGGGCCGGTGTGGATGAGGCCGCCGATGCGCTCCAGCGCGGGATAAGCGTCGTTGCGCCGCAGAATGTCGGCGGGGTCAAGCCCGGCGGCGCGGAGCGCGGCGAAGCTGTCCTGATCGACAAAGCCTCCGGCGGCGTCGGTCGGGCCGTCGGTCCCGTCGGAGCCGAAGGAGAAGACGGCGGCCTGCGCAAGCCCGGCAAGTCCTTCCGCAGCGGCCAGCGCAACCTCCTGATTGCGTCCGCCGCGTCCGGAGCCGGTCAGATGCACGACCGTCTCGCCTCCGGCGAGAAACGCAAGCGGCTCAGACGGTGACGCGTGCGTCCGCGCGACGGCGGCAAGGAACCGCCCCGCCTCCCGCGCCTCGCAGCTCAGACAGTCGGTCAGCCGGATGCAGCGGTAGCCGAGCGTCTGCGCCGGTATGTTCCGCATCGCAGAGGGCGCGGACGCTGCCGGTCACGCGGGAGACTGCGTTCGGCAGTGCTTTCGGCGTTTCTGTCTGCAGGCAGGCCAGCGCCCGGTCAGACAGGCGCAGCCCATATTTCCGCACGACGGCCAGCGCCTCGGCGCACGTGCTGCTGTCCGGCGCTGCAGGGCCGGAGGCGATCATGTCGAGCGGGTCGCCGAGAATATCCGACAGCACGACCGAGAAGACCGGCGCCGGACGGCAGTGCAGCGCGAACCGCCCGCCCTTGACGGCGGACAGCCGCTTGCGGGGGGGATTAATCTCTAGCCGCGGCCGCTTGCGGATGGTATTAATCTCCACAATATCCGCGCCGCAGGAGAGCAGCTGGCCGGTGATATCCTCCAGCTCGGCAAGCGGCACCAGCGGAGACTCAAACAGCGCCGAGCCGCCGCCGGAGATGAGAAACAGCACGCAATCCTCCTCCCGCAGTCCGCGCGTCAGATCCAGCGCAGCCTGCGCGGCGCGGAGCCCGGCCTCATCCGGCACCGGATGCCCGGCCTCAAAGATCTGAAGCGGGCCGATGGGGCCGCGGCTATGGCCGTATTTGGTGATGACCGCGCCGGAGGTGATGCGCGTGCTGAGCGTGTCCCACGCCGCGTTCGCCATGGCCCACGCGGCCTTTCCGATGGCGATGAGCACGACGCGCCCCGCGCAGGAAAACTCCTGCAGCGCGCGCTGCACGGCGGCGTCCGGCTGCACGGCGCGCAGACTTGCGCGGATGATCTGGTCAGCGGTATCGCGAAGCGTCATAAAATCTGTCCTTTCCGATCAAAAGCATTCTGCCGACAGTGTATCACATAACGTACCCTTCCGCCAAGTATGGCGGAAGAAAAAAAGCGGCCTGCGAGCCGAGGTTGCAAAATGGGCGCGTTTGTGGTAAATTGGGTGCAAATGAACATAAGAGGTGATCGCATGAAGCGGCTGCTGCTCCTGCTGGCGTGCCTGCTGGCGCTCTGCACAGGCGTCTGCGCGGCGGAGCCCGTTATTTCCGAAATGAAAACAGACTGTACCCTGACCGGCAGCAGCTCTTGTCAGGTCACGCAGAGCTTTACGCTGGAGATCAGCGGCGCGCAGACACAGCTGCGCTTCCCGCTCAGCGCCGGCGCGAAGAAGGCCTCCGTCGCGGGCTATCAGACGCAGAAGCAGACCGACGGCGACTGCCCCGTGCTCGTGCTGACCGATGCAAACGGCTTTACCGGGACGCGCTCGTTTACCGTCATGTATACGATCTCGGGCCTTGCAAGCGAGGCCGACGGCGTGCAGACGCTCAGCCTTCCGCTCATGAGCGCGAAATGGGACTATCCCATCTCCAAATATGTCTTTACTGTTACGCTGCCCAAGCCGTTTGAAAGCTATCCGGCCTTTACCAGCGGCTACCACGGCGACGTGATCTCCGACTATATCGATCTGGATGTCTCCGAGTCGCGCATCACGGGCGTGATCGAAACGGGGCTGAAGGACCATGAATCGCTCGAAATGACCCTCACGCTGGATAAGTCCTATTTTTCCGGCGCGCATACCACGCTTTCGTTCGGCTGGGCCGGCACGGCAATCATTCTGCTGCTGCTCGCGCTGGCGTTCCTTTACTGGTTCTCGTCTCTGCGCAGTGCACGGGTGCGCGTATCCTCACGGATGCTGCCGCCGGATGCGGCGCTGCCGTGCGATATGCCGTTCCTGCTGGCGGGCGGACCGATCCAGTTCAATATGCTGGTCTGCCACTGGGCAAGTCTGGGATATCTGACCATCTCCTGCGGCAAAAATGAGCGGGTGGTGCTGCGCCGCCGCGTCGATATGGGCAACGAGCGCCGCCCCGCAGAGGTCAGGTTGTTCCAGATGCTGTTTTCGCAGGGCGACGTGTGCGAGGGCGTAAGTCTTCTGTACAAGCGCACGGCGGAAAAGGCCGACGAGGTCCTGCGGCGCTACTGGGTCAGGCGGATGTACCGCAAAACCAGCGGCAATCCGCTCATTATGCGTGCGCTCGGCATTCTGGCCGGAGCGCTGACTGCCGCCGAGGCGGCAAGCCCGATCCTGCCGTCAG
>OGQM01001965.1_pt1 | contig 13086 bp, 8 predicted proteins | sample 1553191 | NCBI WGS metagenome assembly OGQM01 (sample SAMEA2579954, study PRJEB22360) | human gut metagenome | biome: human gut; feature: human-associated habitat; material: faeces | place: Denmark | collected 2008/2010 | reverse complement strand
GGAACAGATCCAGGGAAAAGAAAAAAAAGCCTTTCTATGCTTCCGCCATCCACTTCGATACAGAAGAACTGGATGATGGTGATGACAAGGATCAGCGCCACAGTTTCAACCTGAAGAAGTCAAAATTCACCAATCTCTTCCTCGATGCAGAGCATTCAGGTGTGGCTGGTGAGAACTCTTGGGGTGCATGGCCTTTGGAGAAGTATCGCCTCCATTATGGTGATAAGAACTTCACTTTCGTGCTCATTCCATTAGATAAATAGTAGAAAAGCAGGGATTTGTACGAAAATCCAATATATTTAAACAGAAAATCCACCTCATTCGGGGTGGATTTTTTTATCTTTGCAGAAGATTTACTGCACTCGGCAATTTGAAAGCAAGCTTTCATTGCGCTCGTTTGTGTAATCTTTGCAGCAAATTACTGCACCACCTATATTTAATAAGGTGTAAGTACAGACCTAAAAAATAAAAATAACGAACAATATGAGAAAAGCAAAATTTTTCGCAGCAGCATTGCTGGCGATGTCTTCACTCGGAGCTTTCGCACAGCATCAGTTTACTGTTCAGGCTAACAAGCCTGGAGCAGAAATCCAGCCTACCATGTATGGTATCTTCTTTGAGGATATCAACTTCGGTGCCGATGGTGGACTCTATGCAGAGATGGTAGAGAACCGTTCCTTCGAATTCCCACAGCGCCTGATGGGATGGAATACATTCGGAAATGTAACCCTCAGCGACGTAAAACCTGCCTTCGACCGCAATCCTCATTATGTAACACTTGAGAGCGCAGGCGCACGTGAGAAGCAGACTGGTCTTGAGAACCGTGGCTTCTTCGGCATGGGCTTGAAGAAGGATATGAAGTACGATTTCACCGTATATGGCCGTCTTCATCTCATTGATGGCAAGCAGGGCAAGATTCGCGTAGAACTCGTCAATTCAAAGAATGATGTAATTGCCAAGCAGGTCATCAACATCACCAATAATAAATGGCAGAAGCTTACTGCTACCCTTACTTCTCCTCAGACCGATGCCAAGGGTTTGATGCGTGTTTATCTGGAGAAGGGTTCTGAAAGCGTAGACCTCGACCATATCTCTCTCTTTCCTGAGGACAACTGGAATGGTCTCCGTGCCGACCTCGTACAGGATTTGGCTGACTTGAAGCCAGGCATCTTCCGTTTCCCTGGCGGATGTATCGTAGAGGGAACCGACCTCGATACCCGTTACGAGTGGAAGAACTCTGTGGGTGCTCCTGAGAACCGTCCTCTGAACGAGAACCGCTGGAGAGATACCTTCCCTCATCGCCTTTTCCCTAACTACTATCAGTCATTGGGCTTGGGCTTCTATGAGTATTTCCTCCTTTCAGAGAAGATTGGTGCTGAGCCATTGCCTATTCTCTCTGTAGGTCTGGCTTGCCAGTATCAGAACGATGATAAGGATCCTAATGCACATGTAGCAGTCAAGGATCTCCAGAGCTATATCGACGATGCACTCGACCTCATCGAGTTTGCCAATGGTCCTGTTACCTCTAAGTGGGGTAAGCTCCGTGCCGATATGGGTCATCCAGCTCCATTCAATCTGAAGCAGATTGGTATCGGTAACGAGCAGTGGGGTCCTATGTATCCTGAGCGTCTGCAGAAGTTCATGGAGCAGATTCATGCCAAGTATCCAAAGATCAAGATCTGCGGTTCATCTGGTCCATCTGCTGATGGTAAGGATTTCGACTATGGTTGGGAGCAGATGCGCAAGTTGGGCGTAGACATGGTGGATGAGCACTACTACAAGAGTCCGGAATGGTTCCGCAGCAATGCTAACCGTTACGACAAGTACGACCGCAAGGGTCCTAAGGTCTTTGCCGGCGAGTATGCTGCTCATGCCGAGAATGATCCAAACTCTTGGGAGGCAGCTCTTTCTGAGGCAGCTTTCATGACCGGTTTGGAGCGTAATGCCGATGTGGTTTATCAGGCTACCTATGCACCTCTCTTCGCTCATGTAGAGGGATGGCAGTGGCGTCCGGACCTCATCTGGTTCGATAACCTCAGCTCTGTCCGTTCTGCCAACTACTATGTTCAGCAGCTCTACGGCGAGAATAAGGGTACCAATGTGTTGAAACTTACCGAGAACGGTAAGGCTGTAGCAGGCGAGAACGGTCTCTATGCCACCGCTTGCTTCGACAAGGCTACCAAGAGCTACATCGTGAAGATTGCCAATACCTCTAACGAGGCAAAGGAAATCAACGTAACCTTTAATGGTATTAAGAAGTTGAACCCAGGTAAGGTAACCGTTCTCCATGCCGACGATATTCAGGCAGAAAACAAGATAGACAATAAAAATGTGGTTGTTCCTGTAGTATCAGATGCACAGGTTCAGGGCAATGTATTGAACGTGAAGATGAAGCCAAACAGCTTTGTTGTATACCGTTTCTAATTGCCGACCTCCAATCTTCAATAAATCCTTAAGGTACAAATAGATAAGTGGATAATGTGAATCCCTTGCGACTCTAGTGGTTGCAAGGGATTTTTTTTCTCTCCTAATGCCCTTGAAATTACATGGCGACGCAGGAGTTTCTGTGTCAGGACGTAGGAAAGATTACGTCGCCATATAGGAAAAAGGCACTTTATGTATAAGAAAAGTTTGAATTTTGCATAAAAAATACGCTCAAACGCTAGCAATTTGCTCATTTTTTCGTAACTTTGCACCCGCAAACTTATAATTAATAATAAAAGAAAGAATGGCTAATTTGAGATTTGAGGTTGTAGCCGAGGCCTTTAAGAAAAGACCTGTAGAGGTAGAGGCTCCCAAGGTGCGCCCTTCGGAGTACTTCGCCAAGTATGTATTCAACCGCCAGAAGATGTACAAGTATCTGCCATCTGATGTGTATGAGAAACTCATCGATGTGATAGACAACGGTACTCGTCTGGACCGTTCCATCGCTGATGCCGTGGCTGCCGGCATGAAGCTCTGGGCTGAGGAAAACGGGGTAACACATTATACTCACTGGTTCCAGCCATTGACAGAAGGTACTGCCGAGAAGCATGATGCCTTCGTGGAGCATGACGGAAAGGGTGGTATGATTGAGGAATTCTCTGGCAAATTGCTTGTCCAGCAGGAACCTGATGCCAGCTCATTCCCTAACGGCGGTATCCGCAACACCTTCGAGGCTCGTGGCTATTCTGCATGGGATCCTACATCGCCTGTGTTTATCATCGACGATACCCTCTGTATCCCTACCATCTTTATATCTTATACCGGTGAGGCGCTGGACTACAAGGCTCCATTGCTCCGCTCGCTCCATACCCTGAGCGAGGCGGCTACCGAGGTGTGCCACTACTTCTACCCACAGGTAAAGAAGGTGCAGACCAATCTCGGATGGGAGCAGGAGTACTTCCTGGTAGATGAGAGCCTCTATTCGGCACGTCCCGACCTGATGCTCACCGGACGCACCCTGATGGGCCACGATTCGGCTAAGAACCAGCAGATGGACGACCATTATTTCGGAACCATCCCTGAGCGTGTGCAGACTTTCATGAAGGATCTAGAAGTACAGGCGCTCGAACTCGGCATCCCTTGCAAGACCCGTCATAACGAGGTGGCACCAAACCAGTTTGAGTTGGCACCTATCTATGAGGAGTGCAATCTTGCCGTAGACCATAATATGCTCCTGATGAGTCTGATGAAGCGTGTGGCTCACAAGCATGGTTTCCGTGTGCTCCTTCACGAGAAGCCATTCGCTGGTGTGAATGGTTCGGGCAAGCACAACAACTGGAGTCTCTGCACCGATACCGGCGTACTGCTCCATGCAGCAGGCAAGACACCGGCGGACAATCTCCGCTTCGTAGTCTTCATCGTGGAGACCTTGATGGGTGTCTACAAGCACAACGGACTGCTGAAGGCATCTATCATGAGTGCTACCAATGCGCACCGTTTGGGAGCCAACGAGGCACCACCAGCCATCATCTCTTCATTCCTGGGCAAGCAGCTCACCGACCTGCTCGACCATATCGAAAAGGCAGACAAGGAAGAACTCTTCGCCCTGGCTGGCAAGAAGGGTATGGAGCTGGATATCCCTGAGATTCCGGAGCTGATGATCGATAACACCGACCGCAACCGTACCTCTCCATTCGCCTTCACCGGAAACCGTTTCGAGTTCCGTGCCGTAGGTTCAGAGGCCAACTGTGCGTCATCTCTCATCGTACTGAATGCTGCCGTAGCTGAGGCTCTCGAAGACTTCAAGACTCGTGTAGATGCCTTGATAGCAAAGGGCGAGGACCAGACATCGGCTATTATAGATGTTGTACGCGAGGATATCAAGACCTGCAAGCCTATCCGCTTCGACGGCAACGGCTATTCTTATGAGTGGAAGGAAGAGGCTCAGAAGCGAGGTCTGGACTGCGAGGCATCCTGCCCGGTAGTCTTCGACCGTTATCTGGACAAGGAAAGCATCGAGATGTTTGCCAAGACCAACGTGATGAGCGAGAGCGAGTTGAAGGCGCGCAACGAGGTGAAGTGGGAGACCTATACCAAGAAGATTCAGATTGAGGCTCGTGTGATGGGCGACCTGAGCATGAACCATATCATCCCTGTGGCTACCCACTATCAGAGCCGTCTGGCAAAGAACGTAGAGGGCATGATTCACATCTTCGGTGGCGAGGAAGGTAAGAAGCTGACTGCCCGCAACGTGAAGATTATCCGTGAGATAGCCGAGCGTACCGAGGCAATTGAGCGTGGTGTAGAGGCATTGGTAGATGCCCGCAAGGTAGCCAACAAGATAGAGAGTGAGCGCGAGAAGGCAGTAGCATATCACGACACGGTAGCTCCAAAGATGGAGGAAATCCGTTATCAGATAGACAAGCTCGAGCTTCTCGTAGCCGATGAACTTTGGACATTGCCAAAGTATCGTGAGCTGCTGTTCATCAGATAATATTTCCTGGATAAGGAATTGATATAATAAAAAAGAGTGCATTGCCGTTAACAATGCACTCTTTTTTTTGCTTATTCTAAGCAGAAAAGCGCAAACTAAGTTAAATATTTATAAAAGTTTGGGGTTAAAACTCGTAACCTACACATAATCAAATAAAAATGTGTAATTTTGCAGTCCGATTATTTCGGGGATACGCTTAGAGTCCCCAAGATATGGTGTGTTAATAGCATGCCCTGTGGCCGGGGTATGTGGTTAGTGAATCACCTGTCTGAATAGTGAGTAAAAAAGATTAAAAACGTTTTTTAGTAGTAAATTTAAATTTTAAAATGGACACATTAAGTTACAAGACTATTTCCGTAAACAAGGAAACAGCTAAGAAAGAGTGGGTCGTAATCGACGCTACCGACCAGGTTGTAGGTCGCCTCTGCTCTAAGGTTGCTAAATTGCTCCGCGGAAAGTACAAGCCAACTTTCACTCCACACGTAGATTGTGGTGACAACGTAATCATTATCAATGCCGCTAAGGTAGTTTTCACAGGTAAGAAGGAAACAGATAAGGTTTACACTCGTTACACTGGTTATCCAGGTGGTCAGCGCTTCAACACTCCAGCAGAGTTGCGCAAGCGTCCTGATGGAATGGACAAGATCCTCCGTCACGCTATCAAGGGTATGTTGCCAAAGGGCCCTCTCGGTCGTTCTTTGATGGACAACCTCTTCATTTACGATGGCACAGAGCACAAGCACGAGGCACAGCAGCCAAAGGCTATTGATATTAACCAGTATAAATAATTAAGGTAGAATGGAAGTAATTAATGCAATTGGTCGCCGTAAGAGCGCTGTAGCTCGTGTATACCTCACAGAGGGTACCGGTAAGATCACAATCAACAAGAAAGATATTGAGACATATTTCCCATCAGCAATCCTTCGCTATGTAGTAAAGCAGCCATTGCAGTTGCTCGAAGCTGAGGGTAAGTATGATATTAAGGCAAACCTCGACGGTGGTGGTTTCACCGGTCAGAGCCAGGCTCTCCGCCTCGCTATCGCTCGCGCACTCGTTAAGATCGACGCTAACGATAAGAAGGCTTTGAAGGATGCAGGCTTCATGACACGTGACTCACGTGCTGTAGAGCGTAAGAAGCCAGGTCAGCCAAAGGCTCGTCGTCGCTTCCAGTTCAGCAAGCGTTAATCTTATACATATTTTATTATATATATACAGATTATATATAGCTGAGCTAAAAAGTTTAGTATCTAAATCGGTGAGATTCCATTAATCGGGGACTACTCATCGACTGATCTAACATTAGATTCAAAAAGAAAGTAAACACAATTAAAAAGAAAAAACAATGTCAAGAACAAATTTTGACCAGTTACTTCAGGCAGGTTGACACCTCCGTCGCAAGTGGAATCCAGCAATGGCTCCTTACATCTTCATGGAGCGTAACGGTATTCATATTATCGACCTCAACAAGACTGTCGCTAAGATCGACGAGGCTGCTGAGGCTCTCAAGACAATTGCCAAGACAGGTAGAAAGATCCTGTTTGTCGCTACTAAAAAACAAGCTAAGGACGTAGTTGCTGAGAAGGCAGCTTCTATCAATATGCCATACGTAAACGAGCGTTGGGCTGGTGGTATGCTCACCAACTTCCCTACAATCCGTAAGGCAGTTAAGAAAATGACAAACATCGATCGTCTGTTGAACGATGGTACATTCTCTAACCTCTCTAAGCGCGAGTTGCTTCAGGTAAGCCGCCAGCGTGCTAAGTTGGAGAAGAACCTCGGTTCTATCGCAGATATGGCTCGTCTCCCAGTAGCCCTCTTCGTTGTTGACGTAATGAAGGAGCACATCGCTGTTAAGGAGGCTAACCGTCTTGGTATTCCAGTGTTCGGTATCGTAGATACCAACTCTGATCCTAAGAATGTTGATTACGTTATCCCAGCTAACGACGATGCTAAGGATTCTGTAGATGCTATCCTTACTGCAGTTTGCGGTGCTATCGCTGAGGCTCTCGAGGAGCGCAAGGCTGAGAAGGCTGACGACAAGGCTGCTGCTGAGCAGAAGGACCAGCCTAAGAAGAAGGCTGCCCGCAAGGACGAGGCTGAGTAATTAGGCAAAGAAATATATACTGAAGCCATTGATTCTGTTTATGATTCGATGGCTTTAGTAGCTTTTAAGCAAAGATTATTATTAACTTTTTAATATAAAAATATTATTATGGCTGTTTCAATTGAAGATATCAAGAAACTTCGCGCTATGACTGGTGCTGGTCTTGCTGACGTTAAGAAGGCACTCACAGAGGCTGAAGGTGATTTCGATAAGGCAAAGGAGTTGCTCCGTGAGCGTGGTCTCGCTATCGCTGCTAAGCGTTCTGACCGTGAGACTTCTAACGGTTGCGTTCTCGTTAAGAAGGTTAACGATTTCGCTGCTATCATCGCTCTCAAGTGCGAGACTGACTTCGTAGCTAACGGTGCTGACTTCATCAAGTTGACATCTGACATCCTCGACGCTGCTATCGCTGCCAAGGCTCACACTCTCGACGAGGTGAAGACTTTGAAGGTTGGCGATGCTGATGCTCAGGCTGCTGTTACACAGCGCTCTGGTATCACTGGCGAGAAGATGGAGCTCGACGGCTACTGTGTTCTCGAGGGTGACAACATCGAGGTTTACGACCACATGAACAAGCACACTTTGTGTACTATGGTTCAGCTCAACGAGAACAACGAGGAGGCTGGTCACAAGGTAGCTATGCAGGTTGCTGCTATGCGCCCTGTAGCTCTCGACGAGTCTTCAGTTTCTGAGGAGACTAAGAAGACTGAGCTCGAGGTTGCTGTTGCCAAGACTAAGGAAGAACTCGTAGAGAAGGCTGTTAACGCTGCTTTGAAGAAGGCTGGCATCAACCCAGCTCACGTTGACTCTGAGGAGCACATCGAGAGCAACACCAAGAAGGGTTGGTTGACACCTGAGCAGGCTGAAGAGGCTCGCAACATCAAGAAGACTGTTGGTGAGGAGAAGGCTGCTACTTTGAACTCTACTATGATTCAGAACATTGCTAATGGTCGTCTGGCTAAGTTCTTCAAGGAGAACTGCCTCGTTGACCAGGAGTTCCAGTTCGGTGACGGTGACAAGCAGACTGTTGCTCAGTACCTCGCTTCTCAGAGCAAGGATCTCAAGATCGTTGCTTACCAGCGCTTTACTCTTGCTGCTGAGTAATCATTACTCAAAAGCAAGCGTTAATTTGACTTATAGTTAAATTAGAATACCGGGAGTTATGAAGTTAAGCCTCGCTTTGCTTCTAACTCCCATTTCTTTTTTATATAAAAATTTGATGTTATGAAGATATTTGCCATCGGTATGAACTATACCGAACACAATAAATCGCTGCATGGTACGTTATCTAAACCAGAGCGTCCTGTCATTTTTACCAAGGCAGATTCTGCTTTGCTCAATAACGGCAAGCCTTTCTTCATCCCTGATCATCTGGGAAGAATAGAGTATGAAACCGAAGTAGTGGTCAGAATATCCAAGTTGGGAAAGACCATTCCGCAGCGTTTCGCCCACCGCTATTACGATGCAGTAACCGTAGGTATCGATTTTACGGCACGCGAGATGCAGAAGAAACTGCGCGAGGCTGGCCAGCCTTGGGAACTCGCCAAGGGATTCGACGGTTCTGCGGTTATCGGCGAATGGGTCGACATCCAGAAGTTCCGTGATATCCAGGCACTGCACTTCCGCCTCGATCTCAATGACAAGACCGTACAGGAAGGCTGCACGAGCGATATGCTGTACAAGGTAGATGAAATCATCTCCTACATCAGCCAGTACTTCACGCTCAAGACGGGCGACCTGCTCTATACCGGATGTCCTACAGGCTGCGGTCCTGTCAACATCGACGACCATCTCGTAGGCTATCTCGAAGACAGGAAGGTGCTCGATTTTCACTGTAAATAAACAATATTGCAAGTAATATATTGATATGAACACAACAAAGGTTTGGAAATACATGCTGCTGGCATGCCTGCTCATGTTGGTGGCTCCTGCTCAGGCACAGCGATTCTTCAATCTGACCTCTTCAGAAGTCAGAGTAGATTCCGTGTTGCCCCGTTTCGTGTATTCCATTCCTTTGACCGGTGCATATCGTGACTCCGTATATACCGTCAGCCTGAAATATGGCGAGTATATCGACATGACTGCCTCCGACATCGCCAATTACAACCGCCTGTCGGGTGCAGTTCCTCCTGAGCAGGTATTACCCCAGCAGCGGGTTACCGAATGTCGTAAGCAGGGCGTACTCCAGATAGATTTCAGTCCTGTCGTATTCCGCAATAACCGCCATCAGCTGCTGGTCAGCTTCATGCTCCAGGTAGATGCCCGTCCTCTGAAGCGCTCCGAGCGTTCCAGTCGAGGTTCTCTGTTGGCTAAGGGCAAAGTATCAGCCTTCACTTCTTCTGATGCTTTGCGCTCAGCTACCTCCCTCTATGCCTCCCATTCCGTTCTTGCCTCAGGCAGATGGGCGAAGATCAGAGTCAGTGAAACCGGTTTCCATCAGCTTACCGAACAGGTAGTGCGCCAGGCAGGCTTCTCCGATATCAGCAAGGTGAAGATTTACGGCTATGGCGGCAATCTGCAGAACGAAGCCCTTCTGGCGAGCGAACTGCAGGCTACCGACGATCTTCAGGAAGTTCCCCAGTGCATCGTTGGCGGCAAGCATTATTTCTATGCCGAGGGACCGGTATCCTGGAAGTCAGAAACCGCCCTCCAGCGCATCCGTAATCCTTATTCCGATTACGGCTACTATTTTATTACCCAGATCGATGGAGAGCCACTGGTGCAGGATTCAGCCACCTTTGTCTCTTCCCATTATCCGCAGCCATACGATTATCATTCCCTCTACGAGTCAGATGGTTTCAGCTATTATCATGGCGGCAGAAACCTCTTCGATGCAGAAGAACTGAAGGTGGGCGATGAAAAGAAAGTGGTAATCACGAATACCACCGGTTCTGCGGCAGGTAAACTCTCCGTAGCCCTGACTACCACCACAAACAGCGTGGCTCAGATACTGAAGAATGGCAAGGCTTTGGGCAAAATCACCCTTTCTCTCAAGAATGACAATCCTACGGAGGATATATCTTACCTCAAGGCTACAGAGAAGGTTGCCACTTATCCCATTTCCGATTTCCAGGATAAGGATACCATCTCTATCAAGGTCTTGTCAGGTGCTTCCATCCGCCTCGATTATATCTCCGTAACGTGGGCAGAGCCTGGAAGCTGTGCCTTTACCGCTGCGAACCTGGCCGCCGGTGGAAAGATTCCGGCTGCCCAGTATGTCTACGGCATCACCAACCAGAATCATCATGCCGATGGAGCAGCCGATATGGTCATCATTATCCCGACCTCACAGAAACTGCTGAAACAGGCACAGCGGCTGAAAAAATTTCATGAACAGCACGACGGACTGCGCGTTACCATCGTGCCTGCCGATGAACTCTATAACGAATTTTCTAGCGGTACCCCCGATGCCAACGCCTACCGCCGCTACCTGCGCATGCTTTCTGATAAGGCGCAGAGCGAGGCAGATATGCCGAAATATCTCCTGCTCTTCGGCGACTGCGTATGGGATAACCGCATGCTTACCTCCGGTTGCAGAACCCTGAATCCAGACGATTATCTGCTGTGCTTTGAGAGTGAAAACTCCTTCAGTGCCGTTTCCTGCTTCGTCAGCGACAGCTGGTTCGGCATGCTCGGCGAGGGAGCCGGACTGTATCCTAACCGCGAGCTGCAGGATGTAGCCGTAGGCCGCTTCCCGGTAACTTATGCAGAAGAAGCCCAGGTGCTGGTAGACAAGACCATCAGTTATGCTCAGAATGCCAATGTAGGTGCCTGGCAGAACACCCTGATGTTTATGGGCGATGATGGAAACGGAAACCTCCACATGCAGGATGCCGATGATGTGGCAAATGATGTGCTCACCACCTATCCCGCCTATCTCGTCAAGAAAGTGATGTGGGATGCCTATACCCGCGAAACCTCCTCTTCGGGCAATACCTATCCCGAAGTAACGCGGATTATCAAACAGCAGCAGGCTGCGGGAGCCCTCATCATGGATTATGCCGGACATGGCGATCCTACACAGATGTCGCACGAATCAGTTCTGAAACTCACCGATTTTGCCGATTTCCGCAATACCAACCTGCCGCTCTGGGTAACCGCCTCCTGCGATATCATGCCGTTCGACGGGCTCGAAGCCAACATCGGCGAATATGCGCTGCTCAACGATAAAGGCGGCGCAGTAGCTTTCTATGGCACCACCCGTACCGTTTACGCCCAGTATAACAGACATATCAACCGTGCCTTCATCCACAGAGTGCTCAGTCTGGTAGACGGTAAGCCTATTGCGATAGGCGAGGCGCACCGACTGGCGCAGAACGACCTGGTGAGCGGCAACGGACCAACTTCCGGCTCCGATGTCACGGTGAACCATCTCCATTATTCCCTTCTGGGCGACCCTGCTCTTGCACTCAATCTGCCTATGCATCAGATTGTGGTAGATTCCATCAATGGCATTCCTGTTGCCGGAGCCGCAACCCTGCCGATGCTGAAGGCAGGCTCTATCGCCCGCATGGCAGGTCATATCGAGGGAGCAGACGACTTCCGGGGCGTCATCACCGCTACCGTAAGAGATTCCAAGGAGACGATTACCTGTCGCCTGAACGATACCGGCAAGGATGGCGCCGAGAAGGCTTTTGAATACAAAGACAGAACCAAGACCCTGTTTCAGGGCACCGATAGCGTAAGAGGCGGCAAGTTTACCTTCTCCTTTGCCGTTCCGCTGGATATCAATTATTCCAACCAAAGCGGTCTGGTCAACCTCTATGCGGTGAATACCGCCAAGACCCTCTCCGCCCACGGCTCCAGCGAGCAGTTTACGGTAGGCGAGAGCGAGGAGCAGAAGAACGATTCCATCGGTCCTTCCATCTACTGCTATCTCAATTCGCCTTCCTTCGTAGATGGCGGCAATGTCAACACCACCCCGTTCTTTGTGGCAAAGATAACCGATAAGGACGGAATCAATGCTGCCGGAAGCGGTATCGGTCACGACCTGCAGTTGGTGATAGATGGCGATATGTCGAAGACCTACGTGCTGAACAGCAATTTCATCTACGATTTCGGAACCTATACCAGCGGTTCTACCTATTACAGCATACCGCAACTGGAACCGGGCAAGCACGAACTCACCTTCCGTGCCTGGGATATCCAGAACAACAGTTCTACGGTGAAGCTCCGCTTCAATGTGGTGAAGGCACTGAGTCCGGCGCTCTTCGATGTGGGCGTAACCGCCAATCCGGCTAAGACCTCCACCACCTTCATCATCAGCCACGACCGCACAGAGAGCGATATGGACGTGGTGGTAGAAGTGTTCGATTCATCGGGCAGACAGCACTGGCGCCATTCCGAAAGCGGTGTACCTACCTCGGGCAGCTATACCGTAAGCTGGGACCTCACCTCCGATAGCGGCACCCCTCTGGGCACCGGCGTATATCTCTATCGCGTCAAGGTGGCGAGCGATGGCAGCAGCTACACCTCTAAAGTCAAGAAACTCATCATTATCAAATAAAAATATATTTACAATGGGAATGAAAAAAATCTATAAGATATTCATCTTGGGATGTCTCGCTCTGATGGCATCAGAAGTGAAGGCGCAGGATAAGAAAGATCTCTTCAATCCTGTGAACTATGCAGTCATTTCGCAAACCATAGCTCCTGATGCCCGTGGTGGCGGCTTGGGAGACATCGGTGCGGCTACCGACCCTGATGTCAACTCTCAGTACTGGAATCCGGCAAAATATCCTTTCACCATTTCGCGTGCCGGTGTGTCGCTCAGCTTCACTCCTTGGCTGCGCTCGCTGGTCAATGATATGAATCTTGCCTATCTCTCTGGCTATTACCGCATTGGTGATTACAGCGCCGTATCTGCATCGCTCCGCTATTTCAATATGGGTGAAGTGTTTACCAGCGAAGAGGGTGCCGAGAGTGGCACGGGTATGACCATCAATCCTTACGAGATGTCGGTCGATGTGGCTTATTCTCTGATGCTCAGCGAGAAGTTCTCTCTTGCTGCCGCCATCCGCTGGATCTATTCCGATATGCGCTTCGATTATACCGAAGATAATTC
>OGQM01001958.1_pt1 | contig 13107 bp, 10 predicted proteins | sample 1553191 | NCBI WGS metagenome assembly OGQM01 (sample SAMEA2579954, study PRJEB22360) | human gut metagenome | biome: human gut; feature: human-associated habitat; material: faeces | place: Denmark | collected 2008/2010 | reverse complement strand
AGAGGAGTTTTCAAGTGCCTTGATAGAGTATCTACCAGATGCATCTGACCAGTATAAACGTGATTTAATGGACGCTTTTGAGTATAACGAGATAGGTTATACAATTGAAGATTAAAAAATTCAAGTATTATATGTGCGACTTTGAAACAACTGTATATAAAGGTCAAGAGTATACAGAAGTATGGGCGTCTGCATCTGTAGAATTATATACCGAAGATGTACAGATATTTCACTCTATTGATGAACAGTTTAACTATTTCTTAGAGCAGGATTGTAACATAATAGCGTACTATCACAATTTAAAGTTTGATGGTTCGTTTTGGTTATCATATTTATTGATAGATAAACACTTTAAACAAGCGTATGATAAAACAGGTGAAGCTGAAAATGCTGTAGTGTGGAAGAAAGACAAGTTTATGGATAATAACTCATTCAAATATTCCATATCAGACAAAGGTATGTGGTACACCATTATCATTAAAGTTAACAATCACTTTATAGAAATACGTGATTCATTAAAACTGTTACCATTTTCAGTAAAAAGAATTGGTAATAATTTTGGAACAAAGCACAAAAAATTAGATATGGACTATGAGGGTTTACGATATGCAGGATGTGCAATAACAGACAAAGAAAAAGAGTACATAGCAAATGATGTATTAGTTGTAAAAGAAGCTCTTGAGATTATGTTTGACCAAGGACATAACAATCTAACAATAGGTTCATGTTGTCTGGAAGAATATAAAGAAATATGTAAGACATCTACTAGGTTACAATTAGAGTACAAAGAGATGTTTCCAGATATGTACGACATCGACTTAGACGAAAGTACCTATAAATACCACACGGCAGGAGATTATATTAGACGTTCCTATCGTGGAGGTTGGTGCTATTTAGTTAAAGGTAAAGAGAACAAAGTACACGGATATGGTACAACAGCAGACGTAAATTCATTATATCCAAGTATGATGTCAAGTGAAAGTGGCAATCGGTATCCAGTTGGTAAGCCAAAATTCTGGTCGGGAAACTTTATTCCAGACAAAGCTTTACAATCTAACATGTACTACTTTGTAAGAATAAAAACAAGGTTTTATATCAAAGAAAACATGTTACCTTTTATTCAAATAAAGTCATCGTGGCTTTACAAGGGAACAGAAGCACTTGAAACATCTGATATTTATGATGCTACCACGGATAAATACTATGCTTTTTATAAAGATAATGACGGCGTACTAAGAGATACAAGAGTTGAACTTACTTTAACTATGACAGACTATCAGCTATTAAAAGAGCATTATGAATTAGTAGACTTTGAAATATTAGATGGCTGCTACTTTTATTCACAAATAGGAATCTTTGACGAGTACATAGAAAAATACAAGAAAATTAAAATGGAAAGTAAAGGTGCATTACGTGAATTAGCAAAGCTATTTCTTAATAACCTATATGGAAAGATGGCAAGTAGTAAAGACTCATCATTCAAATTAGCGTACATTAAGGAAGATAAGACTATTGGCTTTCTTCCAGTGGCAGAATCAAACAAAAAAGCAGGTTACATTCCAGTAGGTTCAGCAATCACCAGTTATGCAAGAAACTTTACAATTCGAGCAGCACAAAAGAATTATTATGGTAAAGATAAAGCGGGGTTTATATATGCTGATACAGACTCAATTCATTGTGATTTTAAACCAGAAGAAATAAAAGGTATCAAGGTTGATGATAAAAATTTCTGTTGTTGGAAACTGGAAAGCTGTTGGGATAAAGCTATTTTCACCAGACAGAAAACATATATTGAGCATGTAGTTGCAGAAAATTGTGAACCTATTGAAGTACCATACAATAACATAAAGTGTGCAGGTATGCCACAAAGATGTAAGGATTTATTTCAGCTATCTCTTGACGGTACGGCACATGAAGATGGATACACAGATGAATCAACAAACAATCATAAAGATTGGACACCAGAAGAGTTAGAGTTTTTATTTGAAAGTGGCACGCATAAACCTATAGTTCGTGATTTTAATGACTTCAAAGTTGGGTTAAAAGTTCCCGGAAAATTAAGACCGAAGCGTATACGTGGTGGAATCTTATTGGTTGACACATCATATGAAATGAGGTAAATGAAAAAGCAGGGGCGAACTAAGTTCGTATCCCTGCTTATCTTATATCTTTAACTTATGTGACAAACAAAGCGTTCAGCGAAAACGACAAACAATGCAGGCACTATACTTTCAAGTGTGCTACCCTGCATGTTCAATGTTGAACACATAAGAAGATACCTAGTAACTTAATGCACTAAGCACAGCTTCTTTGCACCGCATATCTTTAAATCTAAATGAACCGCGTTCAAACAAGAATCTAAGATTCGATAATAAGAAGTCATTACGTTTTAGCATAACGTAGTTTATTTCATGGTCATCAGTTGTAACAGTTATTTTTAATCTATATGTACTGTCTGGTCTATCATCACAATACACATACCCGTTCTCTGGAAACTCTCTTATTCCAAACTCACATCCTTTATACTTTAGTGTACAAATGTAAGAGTTTTTGCCTACCGGTTTATCAATGAAACTCTTGTTATCATTAAGATAAACACACTGACTACTATATGCAACATATTTATTCTTAGAAAACGCTCTGTTAAAACCGCTAGTTTTTTGCTCTTCACTTGCACTCTCAATGAACCCTTGTTCCAGAATAAACCCGTCACCACGTAGGAACTTTGTATCATCTTTCAGTCTTGAACTAATACCTAGTTCCACATAATAAGGGTTGATAATACTAACAGGGTTACTAAGCATGTACACTGGTACATATCTTACCTGTTTACCTTGTCCACGTGCAATACTGGTGTGTATACTAAGAAGTTTTTTTGTTTCATCAGCACAATAGTGATTGGTTTCAGATTGAAATTCATCAAAGATAAGTCGTTCTATGTCACTAAAAAGGTGACTATATTTTTTTATCTGGTCAGCACTGTTCAAACTAATAGCATAACCACAGCTTTTTTCATCTAAGAATAATTCATGGAAGATACCAGATGCCCTACGTTTTGATGTCATTGTGTGACTAGGAAAGAACAAACTACCTAAATCTTTATAGAACTTGTCTACAATATCATCTAGTTCATAGTTATATCTATAGATAAGACCAAACTTCTCGCCCTTATCTAAGAATCTATTTATACAAAGTCTACCAAAGTATGTAGTTTTACCACCAGTACGATTTGTTGTACACATATATATTTCTGGTTTGTTACCATTGATATCTAGCATTGACAATAATTTAGTACCGTCATAATATTTTGGCATATCAAAAATCTCCTTTCCATACTTAATTATAACACACCTATTGATTTTTTGCAAGTGTTGTGCTATAATAAAGATGAATTAAATAAGAAAGGAGATACCATGGAGAACTTATATCCAATCTTTGTAGCGTTAGGGTTTAACGCCCTAGACGTACTAACTGGAATTGTGTCAGCCGTAAAAAATAAAGACATTAAATCCGAAAAACTACGTGATGGTCTTTTCAAAAAAGTGGGTTTTATTTTATGTTATTTTACGGCGTGGTTAGTTGATGGGTACGGTGGTGTTATAGGGTTCAAACTAGGTGTAGCAATATTACCAGTTATTGTCCTTTATGTATGCACAACCGAGCTAGTTTCAATACTAGAAAATATATCTAAAATCAACTCAGACCTTTTACCAAGCAAACTTATGGAACTTTTTCACATTTCAAACACCAGAAAGGAGTAACAAATGGCTGACATTAACAAAGCTGTTTCTTTCATGATTACCACAGCAAAGGACAATATTCATGGTTATGACCAACAGCACAGAAACGGTCCAGATTATGACTGTAGTTCACTGGTAGGAACAGCATTATACTATGCAGATTTTGCTGTTTCACCGTATTCATGGACTGGCAACTTAGAATCACAGTTAAGAAAAGCAGGTTTTGTAGATTGCAAAGCACCATGGAAAGCAGGTGACATCCATTTAAACAGAGGAAACCACGTATGTATGAGTATCAATGAAAGCCAGATAGTTGAAGCGTCAATCAACGAAAAAGGTACAGTAACAGGTGGTAAAACTGGTGACCAGACAGGTAAAGAAATTCGGATTACTTCCTATTATAATTATTATCTAGGTTGGGATTTACATTTACGTTTTACTGGTGTAAACACAAATAGCAATAAAACTTTCACTATTGAAGAAATAGCTAAGCAGGTTGTTGCAGGTAAATGGGGTGTAGGTAATGAGAGAAAAAGACTCTTAGAAAATGCAGGTTATAATTATGATGAAGTACAAAGTTATGTAAACGGACTCTTTACAAAAGGTGGTTACAAGTCGAATGGTGAAGTTGCAAGAGAAGTTATTAAAGGTGTATGGGGTGTAGGAAAAGAAAGAAAAAACAGACTTGAAAAAGCAGGTTACAATTACGACGAGGTTCAAAAACTCGTTAACCAGATGTTAGGATAATATCATGCCGGACATCAACAAAGCTTATTCATGGGCAATCGAAACGTGTAATGCCCCTAACGTGGGATACAGTCAGACATATAGAAACGCCCAGACCGTAGGTGGCATTACATATTACGATTGCAGTTCTTTCATAAACTATGCACTCTTAGCAGGTGGATTTACAACACCTAACTACGCACCAAAATATAACGCTTTCACAACTTACACAGAAGCAGATGTTTTACTTTCACTAGGTTTCAAAGAAGTTGATGCTAGTGGCGAATACTTACCGGGTGACATTGGTCTTTCAGTTTCCCATACAGAAATGTGCTACAAAGGTGGCAATGGAAAAGGTGTATTCATGGGGGCGCACACAGACAATGCACCACTAGAGTATCAGGTTAGCATAGGTTCAACAACTGGAAATCAAAACTACGAAACATCATTCCCACGTTTATTCAGATATGGCGAGGGTGGTGCAACCGGTTACGGTTGTAGTGCATATGTTGTATCAGCAATATGTGGTAATATGTGGCAGGAAAGTGGTATAAACCCTGGAATGTGGGAAGGACAGAATGTTAGTTCATTTACTGCTTTAAATGTTGGTTTTGGGCTAGGACAATGGACAAACACTGGTGGAGATACACACGGTAGACTTTATAAGTTGCATGAATGGCTTCAAGAAAATGGATATCAAGATGATGATGGTGTCGGACAGTTAAATTATTTAATTCACGAAAATGTATGGTATTCCAGAGATGAAGCTAGTCAATATGCCACGTTAACAAATTTTCTTACTTCCAGTAGTACAGATTTAGCTGAATTAACACATGCTTTCAACGTAGGTTGGGAAGGTATTCACGACCACACATGGGATTTTCGTGTAACCTATGCAGAAAAATGTTATGACTTTATTAAGAAGCATGCAAATGACACTTCAATTAACAAATGGTTTTCAAAAAATGAGTTCTTATCGGTCGACGAAAGACTCAACAATGCCGTTCTTATTTATAGATTCTTATCGGCAGGTGGTGGGGGTGGAGGTACACACACCACAAAAAAGAAATCAATGCCAGTTTGGATGATGTTAAAATATCATTATTAAGTTGAAAGGAGATGATTAGATGGCAGTAAGAACTAGAGAAGAAATTCTGGAAAGTTTCAGAACTCGGTTAGGAGAAAATCCTGATGATGATTCCATATCGTTTTTAGAGGACGTTACCGACACACTGAATGACTTTGAAACAAGAGCAAAAGGTGACGGAACAGACTGGAAAAGCAAGTATGAAGAAAATGATGCAAATTGGAGAAAGAAATATACAGAAAGATTTTTCTCAAAAGAACCAGAACCAGAACCAGACCCAAAACCAGAACCAGATGATACCCCAAGGACATTTTCAGATTTATTTAAGGAGATTTAAAGATGGCTAGAAGAATTGCTAATAGTACGCTTAATGCGTCTACAATTGACATTATGAACGTTATCAGGCAGAACGCTTCATATGATTATCAGCAGAACGTACCTGCTGTCACAAAGGCAAGTGACATTCCTAAAGTAGGAGAAGTTATCTACGGTACACCTGCTTTTGCGAACCAGTTTATTAACGCACTTGTAAACAGAATCGCTATCGTGCGTGTGCAGTCTGCAAACTTTAACAACCCGTATTCAATTCTTAAAAAAGGATATCTTGAGTACGGCGAAACTGTAGAAGATATTTTTGTATCAATTGCAAAAGCGGTAGACTTTAGTGCAGAAAAAGCACCGAAGAGAGAGTTCCAGAGAAGTATACCGGATGTTCGCTCAGCATTTCACGTAATGAACTGGCGTGTAATGTACCCGGTAACTATTCAGGATGAAGATTTAAGACAGGCATTTCTTAGCATTGACGGTGTACAGAACCTTATTGCTAAGATTGTTGATGCTGTTTACACTGGTGCAGAGTATGACGAGTTCCTGCTCTTTAAGTACCTGTTGATTAAAGCAATCAGTCATGGTAGAATGTATCCGAAGTCAATCGGTACTGGTGAAGCACTTACAGAAAGTGCTGTTCAGTTTAGAGGTACTTCTAACTTATTACCATTTATGTCAAGTGAGTTCAATGAAGCAGGTGTTAAAACGAACACGCCTAAAGAAAGACAGGTTATTTTCATGGACGCTATGTTCAACGCACAGTACGACGTAAATGTACTTGCAAGTGCTTTCAACATGGACAAAGCAGATTTTATGGGTAGACTGTTCCTTATTGATAACTGGTCAGAGTTCGACAATGAACGTTTTGACGTTATCAGAGCTAATTCTGATGGTATCGAAGAAGTTACTACTACTGAACTTGCACTGTTGAAAAACGTTAAAGCTGTTATTCTGGACGAGAACTGGTTTCAGGTTTATGATAACAATAACAAATTCACAGAGAAGTATGTTGCATCAGGTTTGTACTGGAATTATTTCTATCATACATGGAAAACAGTTTCCAATTCTCCGTTTGCAAACGCTTGTGTATTTGTAACAGATGATGCTACAATCACATTACCTGCATCAATCACAGTACATGTTGATGCTAAGGACGAAAGTGACATTGCTACGGTATTTACAATCAGCCCAGACTTAGATGGTCAGAGCCTTGAGCCACACAATGTAAACTTTATTCAGACAGAAGCGTTGACTAAGGTAGGTATTGCTGTTCAGCCTTATGGTGGAATTATGATTCCTAACAATCAGATTGCTACAGAGATTACTCTGGTAGCAGAGATTAACGGTACTAAGTACACAGCTACTACGGCTATTACTGGTGAAACAACTGTTGATACTGCTATTACCTTAAATAAAGGGTAATGCTAAGGGGTGTGTGGTAGTATTAAGTTACTGCCACACACCAGTTAGAAAGGAATGTATTATGTATATAAATCCTCAGACTAATATAAAGTTGCTAAAAGATGTACCACTAGATACAACATATGACCACACATTATGGTTTGACAATGCAAGTGCGCAGTTCGGTTATTTCAGTGCGTTGACTAAGTACAATATGAATAACTACAGTTATCAGAGGGTACAAAAAGGAGTAGCAAGAGTCGGTATTAAAGCTGACAGTCTTTATGATTGCAACTACATGATGTTTCAAAATTCCGCATATGGTAATAAGTGGTTTTATGCTTTTATCACAAGTGTTGAATATGTGAATGACGTAACATCTAACATCAGTTTTGAAATTGACGTTATGCAGACATGGTTTTTTGATTGTTCACCAGATTATTGCTTTGTTGAAAGAGAACACTCGGTAAGTGACCAGATAGGTGCTAACATTATACCAGAAAACCTTGACACTGGCGAGTATGTGTACAATGGATATGGTAAATTAACTAAAGCACTTGACCCTTTGTGCATTATATGCATGGTCTGTGACACCACAGAAGACCCCGACGGAACGTTATATGATGGTATTTATGGTGGTTGTACATTATTTGCGTACAATGTAAATAAAAAAGGTGTTTCAGCTTTAACTAAAAAATTGCAAAGTTATAACCAAAAACCAGATGCTATTGTAGGTCTTTACATGTGCCCTGTTATAGCTACTGGTAAAGCTATTCCTGATGATGGCCTACAATTACTATTTTCAAAAGGAGCTTTTGGTTTTGACATTTCTGTTCCTGCCTTAACAACAAATGATACGCTTGACGGGTACAAACCTAAAAACAATAAAATGTACACTTATCCGTATAACTATTTATCAGTAGAAAACGGAAAATCTACAGCTAGTTTTAGGTATGAATTTTTTAACAATTTAACTGTAGCACTTCATGTTGATGTTCCAGTAACTATGCCTGTTCAAGTAGCATTAAGGCCAAACGGATACAAGGGTAGTAAGGTAGGCACAACTCTTAACGGTGAATCATTGATACTTGATGATTACCCAATGTGCAGTTGGTCTACTGATTCTTTCAAAGCGTGGCTAGCACAGAACGCACTTCCGTTAGCTACAACAGCAACCGCAGGTGTATCTGCACTAGGCTTGTCTGCTTTAGGTGTAAGTTTTCCACCGCTAGGCGTACTAGCAGGAGTTGGAACAGTGATGAATCTATTATCACAGGGTTATAAGGCATCTATTGCAGCTGATGTAGCAAGGGGTAATATTCACAGTGGTAACGTTGATGTGGCAAGTGGAAAGAAAACCTTTTGGGGCGGTAGAATAAGTGTGAGTCATCAATATGCAAGAATGATTGACGATTTCTTTACTAAGTTTGGGTATGCAACTAAGAGAGTAAAAATTCCTAACCGTAACAGTAGACCGCATTGGAACTATGTGAAAACTGTTAGTGCTACAATGACAGGTAGTGTACCGTCTGATGACATGAAAAAAATTTGTAGTATCTATGATAACGGTGTTACATTCTGGAAACATGGTTATGAAGTTGGTAGATATGACCTAGACAATAGTCCAGTGTAATAAGGTGGTGAAAAAATGGGACGAAGAAAACATGACATTTTTGACGAAAGTATGGTATTGAATAACCTTACTTATCGCCAGTATTTAAACAGGTTAACAGAACTTGCTATATCAATGTTTGAATGGAAGAACCTGCCGGATACAGTTGATGAAAGATATTTGGAATTACATTTATTTGAAACTGGTTGTATGGTTTACTTCCAAGACGATATATTAGGGGACTTGTGTTTAGACAACATTGCCAACGGTAAACTTAGTGTGTATGGTGACCCTTTACTAAGACGTGCTTACAGTGGTTACAACAATTACCAGAAGTTACTATCTTATAAAGATAGCGTCATTATCTGGAATAATTTATTGCATACTAACAGTATTCTTGACGTTGAAATGTTTGCAAGAAGACTATACAATATTGACAGAATTATTGATGTTAACGCAAACGCACAGAAAACACCTGTGCTGTTACAAGGTAGTGAAAAACAAAGACTTACTCTTTTGAATTTATATAAAGAGTATGACGGAAACGCACCCTTTATTTTTGGTGACAAAAATCTGGATATTAACTCATTGAAAGCATTTAGCACTAATGCTCCGTATGTGTGTGATAAATTGTACCAGTTAAAAACACAAATATGGAATGAAGCTTTAACTTATCTAGGTATCAGTAATATCAATATTCAGAAGAAAGAAAGATTGATAACTGACGAAGTTACACGTAACCAAGGTGGTACTATTGCAAGTAGGTATAGCAGGTTAGAATCACGCAGAAAGGCTGTTAAAAAAATAAATAAGATGTTCGGTACAAACATCGAAGTCAATTACCGTGAAGATTTTCAGCAGATTGGTGACGATAATCAGCCAGAAGACCCGGGTGCAGAAACGATAGGTGGTGCAGGAAATGAGTAAATACACAACAGAAGTTAGATATATTTGTGAAAATGATTGTGGGTTAGATGAAAGTGTTGGATTTAACTCTGTAGATGATGTTATATCAAAATCATGGGATAAAATTTTTACTAGTAAAGTACCATTCTTTGATGAAGATTATAGAAAGATACTTTGTTGTAAAATCTTAAAGCACTATTATTTAAGAGAAATTTGCTGTGAAACTGTTGGCATCTGGAAACTTTGGGTTAATACTAAGTTGGAAGAAATCATGCCATACTATAATCAGTTATATGAAAGTGCTAAGTTAAAGTTTGACCCCTTCCATGATGTTGACTTAACCAGAAAACATAACAGGACTGAAAATGAAAAAAGTACAGACAATAGAATTGGAAATGGAAGCAGAGATGTTAACGCAACACAGACAACAAACAGTAATAAAAATAGTAACGCAAACGGCGAAGAAAAGAACTTGTTCAGCGATACACCTCAAGGCGGTTTATACGGTGTTGATAACCAGACGTATTTAACAGATGCTAGAAAAATTAACACAACAAATAGTGGCAATGAAAGTGTAAGTGGTAATTCTACTGAGAAAAGCGAAAGTAGCTATAAAGACAGTGAACAGAGTAGCGGTAATGTTGACACTACAGAAGATTATATCGAAACTATTGTAGGTAAGCAAAATTCAGAAAACTACAGTTCGTTAATCATGAAATATCGTGAAACTTTCTTGAATATTGACATGCAGGTTATTAAAGAATTTGACGAATTATTTTTTGGATTATGGTAGAGTAGAAAGGAGTAATATATGTTTACAGATGTAGAAACACTTAGATATTGTACTTTAAAGGTATTACCTTTGGTGTACGACGACTCTCTTAGTTATATGGAAGTGCAGGGTAAAATCGTTAAAAAGTTAAATGAACTGATTAAGAACAATAATGAGATACCTGCCTACATTAGAGAACTTATTAAAACGTACATTTCTAGTGGTGAAATTGACAACATTATTGCAGAGATTTTAAGCGATTATATGCTTAGTGTTAAAAATCCACCAAAAAATTTAAAGCCTGCTGTCGGTAATGGTTCAGCAGATGATACCGAAGCTATTCAAGGGTGTTTGGATTATGCTAAAGCTCATAACGGTATGTGCGTTTACTTTCCAAGTGGTGCTTATCTTACTGGTACATTAACACTTCCAGAAAATAGTGACGTTACCATGTTTGGACAGGGTAGATATGTTACTAGATTGGTGCTTAGAGGTGGAGTTACAGAACCTATGCTCAAAGGTAATGTTAAAACACTGACGTTGACAGGTCTTAAACTTGATGGTAACGGTGATATACAGGTAAATAATGTTGACCTTATTGAATGTACTGGTGTTAATATTAGCATATCACAGTGTATTCTTACTGATGGGTTCACCTTAGCTAAGCTTACATCTAGTAATAATATACAGATTAGTCATACAGTTTTTGACCATGCTATTGAAAATGCTTTGACTATCAGTGGCACAGGAGATTCTAATTGTAGTGATGTCACTTTCAATTCTATTTCTACTTTAGTTGGAAAGGAATTTATTAAACTTAATTCTGACAATAATGCTATTGTATGTACTGTGACTAGTGATGCCACAAAACTACTCACTATTAACGGCAATGATAACTATGTTGAAATTAACAGTGTTAGAAATTATACAAACTATGTTGATAATGGTCAAAATAACATTGTTAAAATTGCAAGAAGTGTTTACAAAGGAAGTGTCAAACAGTTAAATGTTACGGGTGAAAACGCTAATATCTCTTATGTAAAAAGCGTATTAAACGGACAAACAAAAACTGAAAATTATACGGGTGATGTTTCTTTAAATACCAAAGGTAAGTTAAAAAATGAGTGTAAAACAAAAGAAGAAATTGTTAACGGCGATGTAACAGAAAGTGCAGTAAATAAAACAGAAAACTATACTGGTGATGTTACCACTACTGGTGTAAATAAAACTGAAACCTATACTGGTAATGTTGATACTACTGGTGTAGATAAAACAGAAACATACAGTGGTGATATTGTTACTAATGGAAAAACAAAAACAGAAACGTACACTGGTCTTGCAGAAGTAAACGCAGACCAATACCTCACTAAAACAACAGTCAATTATTCTGAAATTGGCGTGCAAAAACAAGAACACTATACTGGTGCTGTTGAACAAAGCTATGGAAGTGTTACTCAGACTGTAGAAGGAAATTCAACAGAATCATGCCAGACTAAAACAATAAAAGCGTCATTGATTGACCTCAATTCAATCAGTCCAATAAGATATAAAACACCGGTACAGTTAGAAACAACAGAGTTCTTTGACTATGTACCTATGATAGACAGAAACGAAAATATAGTAAAAGTTCTAACAGCAAACAATAAGACACCACTTATTTCATCTACTATAGCAAATAATGTTCTTATTATCGGTGACAGCTACGCAGAAGGTTACACGCCAGACGGAAATGTAAAAGGATTCCCTACTTTAATGGGTGAGTATGCAGGGTGGACAGAAAATGTTGATTTCTGGAAACAATATGCAGGTGGTGCAGGGTTCGTATCTGTTGGCTCAGAAGGTAAAAACTTTATGAACCTACTCACTGACGCATTTAACAGAATGACAGAAATAGAACGGTTATCTATCAAGAAAATTCTAATAGCAGGTGGTTGGAATGATGCCGTATCGTCTACGGCTTCTATTTTAACGGGTATTAAGGGTACAGTTGATAGAGCTAAAACAATGTTTAAAAATGCTGAAATTTACATTGCTATGATTGGTTGGAGTGGTAATTATGATAAACGTGAACAGATTGTTAAAAATGTACTCCCTGCATATACAAGGTGTGGAAGATATGGCGCAAAATATATAACAAATTCTGAATATATTATGCATAACTACGGCGGACTTAGTAGTGACAAAAATCATCCAAACACTGAAAATCAAGAGTTATTAGCTACCTACTTACTAGACGGTATTCTAAGTGGTAGTTGCGATGTTCAGTATAAGCAGTCTTTACCATATCATGTTAACAGTAAAGTGGCTACTGGTATACCTAGCTTAGGTGAAATCTGTATGTCAAATGGCGTTATTACATGGAATGTTGGACGATTCTACATTAACTTTGGTAATGTTACTATTGGCGGTGGTGCTATTCCTGTTATTGCGACTGTAGACAACGATTGCTTAGTACGTGGTGGCAAATCAGAATCAAACATGTTTGGTGGAATTGTTAGTGGTTATATTCAAGAAAAGGGGTCACCAGATAAATTCT
>OGQM01001957.1_pt1 | contig 13111 bp, 8 predicted proteins | sample 1553191 | NCBI WGS metagenome assembly OGQM01 (sample SAMEA2579954, study PRJEB22360) | human gut metagenome | biome: human gut; feature: human-associated habitat; material: faeces | place: Denmark | collected 2008/2010 | reverse complement strand
ATATTTCCGGGCCGGTGGTGGCATAATGGCGGGGGGGGGGTGTGGGGGGTTTAGCCACTGTGATCATGGCTCCGCGGTCGATGAGGCTGTTGAGGATTTCGCGCGACTCATCGGGCACCCTGCTCGATGGGTCGAGCAGAGTGCCGTCGAGATCCGTGACATATAGGGTGCGGTCTGTCATTGAAGATCAGATGCCGGTGTAGGTGGAGGGGGAGAGCGCTTTGAGCTGTGCACGCACCTCGTCGGTGACGTCGAGCGTGTCAATGAAGGTCTCTATGGATTCCTCGGTCACCTTGGCGTTTGTGCGGGTGAGCTGCTTGAGGGTCTCGTAGGGGTGGGGATAACCTTCGCGGCGCAGGATGGTCTGGATGCCTTCGGCCACCACGGCCCATGCTTTGTCGAGGTCGCGGGCGATGGCGTCGGCATTGAGCAGCAGTTTGCCCAGCCCCTTGAGTGTGGAGTGGATGGCGATGACGCTGTGGGCCATGGGCACGCCGATGTTACGGAGCACGGTGGAGTCGGTGAGGTCGCGCTGCAGACGCGACACGGGGAGCTTCTGCGACAGATGGGCGTAGATGGCGTTGGCGATGCCGATGTTTCCTTCGGAATTCTCGAAATCGATGGGGTTCACCTTGTGCGGCATTGCCGATGAACCGACCTCGCCGGCTTTGATTTTCTGTTTGAAATATTCGGCTGAGACATACATCCAGATGTCGCGGTCGAGGTCGAGGATGATGGTGTTGATGCGGCGCAGGGCATCGAAGAGGGCGGCCAGATTGTCGTAGTTGGAGATCTGGGTGGTCCACTGTTCGCGGCCGATGCCGAGGTTTTCGCTCAGGAAAGCGTTGCCGAACGCGCGCCAGTCAAATTCGGGGTAGGCGGCATGATGGGCGTTGAAATTGCCGGTGGCGCCACCGAATTTGCCTGTCACGGGGGTGTCGCACAGCAGCTGGCGCTGCTGACGCAGACGGTAGACATACACCTCCAGCTCCTTGCCAAGACGGGTGGGGGAAGCGGGCTGTCCGTGGGTCTTGGCGAGCATGGCCACATCCTTCCACTCCTCCGCGCGGGCCTCGAGAGCATCGGTCAGCGAATCGAGCAGGGGCAGAAACACCTCGTGAATAGCATCCTTCACCGACATGGGCACGGAGGTGTTGTTGATATCCTGCGAAGTAAGACCGAAGTGGATAAACTCCTTCCATGGAGCCAGCCCCAAAGTGTCGAAGCGCTCCTTGAGGAAATATTCCACAGCTTTCACATCGTGGTTGGTCACCGACTCATGCTCCTTGATGCGCATGGCATCGGCCACAGAGAATTCGGTGTATATCTTGGGCAGCACCTTGAGCGTGTCGGCGGGCACATCGGCCAGCTGAGGCAGAGGCAGACGGCACAGCGCCATGAAATATTCCACTTCCACCTTCACGCGGTAGCGTATAAGGGCGAATTCCGAAAAATAATTGTCGAGACCCGAAGTTTTCGACCGGTAGCGGCCGTCGACGGGAGAAATAGCTGTGAGAGTCGAAAGTTCCAAAGCTGTTGTTATTGTGGTGGTTTATAATACAAGTTTGAGACTGCAAAGTTACGAAAATTCCATGGAAAAACACCAAACCGGCCACCAACATATTGTCTGTTGATAGTGCCCCGGGGGGCGACCGACGATCCGTCTGTCAAAAACAACGGTGTAATCCCGGAAGAGTATGGCACTCCCTGCTATTTTTCACTTGAAGAGCGCGATTTCATATGTACAAGATAAACCATGTCACATAATTTTACTCCTTCCTCAATAATCGGAGCAGGATAATTGTCGGTGAAGAAGTCTGGAATACGATGAGAATAACAATAGCCACAGGATTTATAGAACCTCAGCGTTGAAGGTGTCTCTCCTGTACCAAGGATGATCTTTTTATTTGAGTGTTGAGATTCGACATGTTCAAGCATTCGACGACCGTATCCTTGTCGTCTGAATTCAGTTTCGACAGCGAGATTTTTTATTTCAACAGTGTCAGAATCAAGATTGACAGCGATGCATACTGCTATGGGCTTACCATTAAGCAAGCCGACATAAAGGGTTCCCGAATCCAGATAACGGTCAATCATGGATTCTGATTCATCACCCATAAGAAGTAATGGGAGATATTGTTTCCTGTTGTTGTCGGCCGTAATGATAGTAAAAATGTCTTCTGCTTCCATATTGCAAAATTAGACATTTTTCACGGGTTTTCAGTTGCGATATGCGGTCAACCGTTTTACCTAAAGATTTAAGTCGTTTTCAATATTGAACAAATCCGCCACAAGCGGGATGAAATCAAACCTGCAGCCTTGGCTCGTTTCCTTGTATAGCTGTCCGATTTTCATGGGATAGCCGTTTTCGTTCAGGAATTCGAGGGCTTCGGTCACGTTCAGCCCCTCCGGGTCTCTCTTTTTAGATTTTGCGGAAGCACTGGCGATAGTTGCCAGCACTCCCGATTCGGCAAGGTAGTCCTTGACCGCGTCTTTCAGGAGGTGCTTCAGAACCTCGATGAAAGGAAGATTCAGGTAATCTGTAATGGTGTTCATGTTAACGGATGGATTAGTGGTTTTCGAAATCTGTTTGTTCTCACGCATCAGTTTTCAGATGATAAGTGATATGCTGTATGCTCAACATACGGGTAGGTGGGTGTCGTCAGGTCATAGTTATTGCGTCTCGTCAGCCAGATGACTACACCCGGAGGATTAAAGGCTGGCAGACACTACAAAATTAATACTGGACTTGCGTCCGTGAATGGTGCGGAAAAGCGAGTATCATTGAATTGTCTGCCGTTACTGTCCTTCTGGATGGACAATAAAAAAGCGGGGCCTTGCCGATACGTCTGTGTGGACGTGCCTTTGGCGAGGTCTCGATACGGGTATTCAATTCATATATGTCGCCCTTTCGCAAGGGATGTGGCAGGGATGCGACAATCGTCACCAGCCCATAAGGGCAGGTGCTTCGCATTGCCGCGAGGGGTTAGGGCCACTGCCACCTAACCGCTTTGATGTTTTTCTAACAAGAGTAAAAACGGAATTGTTCAGCGATGTCCGGCTTTGACCGATGCTGGCTGACGTGTGTCTTTCTTCTCTCAGTGGGTTATATTCCTTCTTGGGCTGCGAAGTTACAAAACAGTTACGATATATGCAAGCTTTTTGAGCCACCGGGAGCCAATCTGCGTTATGAAGCCGTTGTGAGAGCCTCAATGACAGCTATATCCTAGAAATTAAATGGCATTTATTCGGTTGCAGACTTGCTGCACATGGTCAAGTCCGTAAAGCAAAGAATGACTGTCGATGCCCATCCACATAAACAGCTTATGAAGATTCTGATAAGCGTTGAGGATGTATGCTGTTCCGATTTGAGGCTGTCTTCTCGCAAAACAGATAGGCTCATGGTGCGCTATTCTGTTTCGGAGGATATTGATGCCGTCAAGTTCATTGAACATATAGGCATTGTTGTATTGAACCTCTGCCGATGAACGAGGCTTGTTCGGGAATATTCGGAGAAGAATCTGCCCGGTAGCACGATACTGAGGATTGGCGAACATATATTTCCACACCCCGAACTCCATTTCTGCAAGAAGTTTATGATGGGTGTACTCGCTAGTTCTGTTCAGACGGTTGAAAGCCTTGGTGATTATTCGCGCACTATCCCGGCAACTGGCAATATCGAATATGCCTCCAGCCAATACTGAATCACGGAGCCAGTTTTCTCCGAACCGGGTTGTAAGCTCACGGTCAATGGCATTCCTCAACGCCACCTCGAAACAACTCAACAAAGTAAATACTTCCTGTGAAAGATGAAGATTCAGCCGATACAGCGACATGGCTTTTCGGGTGTCATTACCACAGGCCGCAACATATCTGTTGAGCCTCTCCGGAGACAATATATTCTGAAAATCGGTGAATTTCACTTGCTGTACAATCTTTTGTGAGCCAAAATTTGTTTTAATCAAAAGAAAGCACTACTTTTGCAGTGTTGATTCCCGGTAGCCCCTGACTCGTCAAGCTATCGGGTTTAGTTTTTTATACTTGCAAAGATAATCATTTTCATCGGATTGGGCAACAGTGAGAAAAAGGACACCGGGTATCCCTCCCGATGTCCAACCACTAATCCGCGTCAGGATGAAACAATTACATGATGACTGCGAATCTGATGCAAAGATAGTGCTTTTCAAGCGGACACCCAAATATAAAACATTGGGACGTGCCAAAGTGACAAAAATGTCAAGGGATAGATGGGGCTGTCTTTTACTCTTCAAAATCTGCATTTTCCTCCCTTGAAAAAACATCATCCCTGCGGAACGAGATTCTTCCGAGGCTGTTCATCGCGTCTTTCTTCTGGTTGTCTATCACATGAAGATACTTTTCAGTCATCTTGATGCTGGCGTGCCCTAACAGAGATGAGACGGTCTTGATATTTGCTCCGGCACTCAGCACGTTGACTGCGAAACTATGTCGGGCGCAATGCCAGGTGATATGTTTGTTGATACCTGCTTGCTTAACCCATTCCTTCAGATGTTTCCGACAGATGGAATTATGTGGGAGCGGGAATATTTTTTCCGTCATTACTTCTGGATCGCGCGGAAAACCGATTATCTCCATCAGGTCATCGCTCAGGGGCATCACCACCGCACTATGTGCGCTCCTGCCCTCGCTCTTGACCTGATTGAAGCGGAGCGTCCGGGAGCTGAAATCGACATTGGCGTATGTCAATCGGGTTATATCGCAGAATCGGATACCCGTATACAATGAGAAAACAAACGCTCTTTGAATGTCGGGGCGTTCCTGCTTGTATCGGGTACACAGCAACCGTTCGATTTCTTCCTTTGTGAGAATATCTTTTGTCAGAACATTGGTGTCACATCTTATGACGATACCCTTGCACGGGTCTTTCTTCATAAGTCCTTCCTCTATCGCCATCGCACATGCTTTCTTGAAATAGAAGAACGATTTACGCGCTCCCTCTCCGGCGCATATCCCTTTGAGCCATTCGGCGAAACCGACAGCGATTTCGTTGGATACATTCTCAAACCGGATGAATGTCGCATATCTCTGAAACCGGGGAATTGAATTGAGATATTTGATAAAACGGTTATGTATCAGACGGAACGCATACTTCGCCGATTTGGTTATCGTTGCCTCCTCGGAATAGATTTTACGGAAGAAATCATGAAAATTTGGTTCCTTTTCTTTCTGCAAGCGGTAGCCCTCGCGGTCTTCAAGAAACTCCTGTTCCCTCTCAAACCTTATCTTCTCGGCGAGTGCCAGTGTATTTCGGTTCTGCAACCGTTCCTGCTGATTGCGCGGATTAAGCCACAGATAGAGATTGAGACTTTCCTTCTTGCGGTTATGGGTAATCTTATATTTCGGCTTTCCAGCCATCGCCCCTTCGGTGTAGAGAACAGGATTCCCGTTCTCGTCAAGTACCGGGGTCTCATGCCGTCCGAGATAGTATTCAAGATACAGACTCGCACGACCGTCCTGAAGCGTCTTCTGAAGCAGCTTCGGATTCTGTTTCGAGAGGTTTTTGGGTCTTGGCATATCTATTGTTTTTTGTCGTGTCGGCAAAGGTATGTCAAACCTCCGAAACACAAAAGGTGTACTACACAGTCCTTAACATTCAGGGGCGTACTAAAGTTGTACTGAATGCGAAAAACGATAGAATCCAACGAAAAACGAAAGTGTACCAAAATAGCTAAATAGCTGATAAATAGCGCAGTTGAGTTTTATCCATTTTCGCCAATTTTATACCCTCAAAGCACACCTTGCTATGTTCACGTGAACATCCGATTTCAATAAGAGAAAGTGAGGAATGAACGTCAAAGTCCTGATGACCATCTTTTCCCTATGATTTCCCTTATGCAGCCTCCTGATACGGACTGTTTGAGTGTGGATGCCAGACATTAAGGTTACAAAAATCCGAGATTGACAAATAGGGTATGGACAGAGAAAAGAATCTTTGATTTTGAAATGTTAAAGTTTTGCCTTGACTTTGTCATATTTGTTTGCCAATCTTCGCCAATTCCTGCCAAGTTGCAGTAGCTCATTGTATTGAAGAATTTGAATGTTTGTAAATCTGCGTCTTTTTTATTATCTTTATAGAGCATTAGACACAAATACCTGTCTCCATGTTAGAATAAAATTAGATTAATATATAGCGATGGACATCGTTAGACACGTAGATGTTAATATTGCAATAGAGAGCACTTTGAATATATGTAAAGAGTGAATTGTCTACATGGAAAGCCACTGATATCCCTCCAAAGAGTTCAACCCTATTTGAGATTTATGTATGTATGGAACTTTTTATAGAGCAATATCTGAAGCAATCTTTCGATTTTTCTATCTTGAAATATATACGACTACCTCTCGACCTAATTACCTATATAGATAGGTATCTATAGCCCTATGGCCGTCAGGCCATCGACTATATCTGATACGTGAGTATCGGGCAATCCCCTCTTGGCAACGAGGGATGTGTCACCGTGAGGTGATAGATGAAATTGTTGCCGTGCCGTCCCCACATACGTGCCGGCGGAAACATACCACTTAATCTCGCCATACCAGTCGTATTAGTCCGGAACTACGATTGCGTATGGACTCCAAATTCACGTGTATTCTAATTCCAACAACATCCAACAACCCATCATGCTCGTGGTTCCCCACGAAGAATGGCAATCCCTGCATGATAAACTCGACCGCCTGACCGAGCTTGTCGAGAGAAACCAAAGCACAGCCTCAAGCGCAGACTGGCTCGAATCCGAAGATGCCCGTAAAATCCTTGGAGTTTCGCCAAAGACATGGCAGAACTACCGCGACCAGCGTCTCATCCCCTTCTCCCAAATAGGACGTAAAATCTACGTCAACCGTGCCGACCTCGATGCCTTTCTCCGAAAGCATCGCATCCCATCTGTAAAATAGCGAACTTCTCAATGGCAATCGGTTGTGTTTTACAGCATAACCGATTGCCATCTCAAAAATTCTTTGTAATTTTGCATAAATAGCAACCATAAAAATCTGAATATGGCCGAAACGGTTTAAACCAACAGGCAGCGATGCCACCAAACCAATCAAATCAAATTCCGAAACTCCCACGCAGTCGTTGTAGGCTCGGCCAGCCCTCAGATAACTGCCGCCGGAGTTTTTATTTTTATGAGCCAAAACTCATTCATAACGAATAAAGATAGACTGATGTCTGAGATTATCCAAGGCATTCTTCCGAAAACGGATGCTGTGGATATCCTTGTGGGCTATTTCTTCTTTTCCGGTTATTATCTATTATCACAAGGATTGGCGGATAAGAGACTGCGTATTCTTGTGGGGCTTGATGTAGATACAAATATTTCAAAAAGCATTCAAGTAATAAATACACTTTCCGAAAATAAACTGTCTCTCGGTCAACTTAGAGATAAATACTATCAGGAATTTGTACATCTGTTCAACAATTCGGATTTTCTCGATACTGAGGAAAAGCAGAAATCGTTTACGCTGTTTTACAACAAGATAAAAGATGGATCACTTGAAATTCGCAAAACAGAGGAACCTTGTCATGCCAAAATGTATATTTTTGACTACGATGACAACCACAATGAGCAAGGCGAGGATCCCGGCAATGTCATAACAGGCTCAAGCAATCTATCATACCAAGGACTTGAAGGTCGAACAGAGATTAACGTTCGTCTTAAGGACAAACAAAATCATATAGATGCCAAGAAAATATTCAATGAGCTTTGGGAAACATCCGTTCCTGTCGTTGACCAAGACACGTTGCCAGAGTGGGAAGACAAGGTAATTAAGCATATATGGTATGAAAAATTATATGCTCCCTACTTGATGTATATTCGAGTTCTTCATGAGTATTTCAATATTCCGTCCAAAGACAATATCCTTACTCCTCATGATATAACCGAAGGCAGATATACCAATCTTAAATACCAGACTGATGCAGTCCAACTGGCTCTTAATGCGATTGAGAACCATAATGGAGTTATTATCGCAGACGTTGTAGGGCTTGGAAAGTCGATAATAGCATCTACAATAGCACGTAACTTAAGATTACGTACCATCATCGTTGCGCCACCTCATCTTGTTCGGCAATGGGAGGTTTATAAAGACGAATTCGGTTTCAATGCTTCTGTATTCAGTGCCGGGAAGATAGAAACGGCCCTTAACCATTTCAAAGAGATTGCGAGAACCGGAGAACAATTTCTAATTATTATTGACGAGGCACATCGTTTCAGAAATGAGTATATCAAAGACTACTCATTGCTCCATGACTTATGTAGTAATAATAAGGTCATTCTCCTGACAGCTACGCCATTCAATAATCGTCCAAGCGATATTTATTCGCTACTGAAGTTATTCCAAATCCCCAATAAATCTACGCTCAAAACCGTAGAGAATCTGGGAGAATCTTTCCGCGAGTTGATTGCAACTTACAAGGAGATGGAAAAGGCTAAGCGAGAAAAACGGATGACTGATGAAGATGTCAAAGAAGAAGCAGAGCGCATCGCGTCAAGCATCCGTTCCATAATCAATCCTCTTGTTGTACGCCGGTCTCGAATTGACCTTATGGAGATTCCAGCATATAAGGAAGACTTACATATTCAAGGCATTAAACCTGTTATTCCAGATGACCCACAAGAACTTAATTATGAATTATCTGAAAGTCAGCTCAAATTATATCTGCGTACTCTTGATTTAATTGCAGAGTCGGAACATAAAGACGATGGTATAATCCGATTTAAATCGGCACGATACCAGCCCGTGGCCTACGCCCTAAAGGAGAAGATTGAGGAATTGACCAAGTATCTTGAAAAACGCACAGGAGTTGAGTTTCGTATGCTTGTCGGACGACAACAGAACGTTTCATCATTTATGCGCAAACTTTTAGTGCAACGTTTTGAAAGTTCCGTGTATGCTTTCCGTCAATCACTTGGATTTATGATTAAATCGGCAGAGAATCTTTTGACGTGGATTGAGAGGTCTGGTGAGATTCCTGTGTTCAAAAAAGGAGGGCTCCCCGATGTCGATGACTTTTATGAGATTTCCGATGATGGCGTTAAAGAAATATATGATGCCTTCGAACTTTATGAGCAGAAGGGTCTCTTTACAATACCTTGTCGTTTCATCTCCGATGAATTCATCGAGGATGTAAAATCTGATATAGCCCTCTTGAAAAGAATCCGGGAGGAATGGTTTGGCAAGGAGGATCAAATAAAATTTGACTCTAAACTTGATGAATTCAAACGCCTCCTTGCAGAGCACCGAAAGAAAGACCCAAATCGGAAAATCGTGGTATTTTCTGCATTTGCCGACACCGTAGATTATCTTGGCGAGACATTACAAAAAGCTGGGAATCCTCTACGAGTTATGAAATATACATCCGGAGACGCATCTTCATCGAACAAGGAAAAAATTCGCTCAAACTTCGATGCCGGCGTCAGGGAAGAACTTCAACAAGATAATTATGATATATTGATAGCAACGGATGCCATATCCGAAGGTTACAATCTGCATCGTGCCGGAGAAATCTTCAATTATGATATTCCTTACAATCCAACTCGCGTCATTCAGCGTATCGGACGAATCAATCGTATAAACAAGAAGGTATTTGAACATCTTTATATTTTCAATTTCTTCCCTACAGAAGTTGGAGAAGCCGAGACACGCACAAAAGAAATATCCACCCTTAAAATGGCTATGATTCATGCCATTATGGGAGAGGATACCAAGGCTCTGACTAAAGATGAGGAAGTGCAAAGTTTCTTTGCAGAAAGATATCGAAAGGAATTGTCCAAAACAGAAACTGCATCGTGGGACACTCCTTATCGACGGTTGCTCGACCAACTTAAAGGAACCGAACTCTATAAAGAAGCGTTATTGATTCCTCATAGGGCAAGAATTGCAAGACATGCGGAAAAGCCTCGTTTTGGAGTAATGATGTTTGGAAAAAAAGGTAATGATTTCGTATTCAAAATTGCCAGTGGAAATGAAATCACAATGTTAAGTGCTGAAGAGGCTCTTTCGTTATTTGAAGCGCAGCAAAACGAACCTCCGTTTGCCGTAGATGGATCATTCGATGCGTCCTACCAATTCCTTAAGTCCAAATTATTTTCAGGCGTTGACAAGCAACGTCGAGACCCACGTCTATTGGAGGCACTCGCCAAAATAAAATTGATTCGAGAATCCAATATATTGGACAAGGCGTACGTTGATGATTTGTTGACTGTGGCACAGGCGGATGGATTGTCCGGCTACGAAGTGCGACACTTGACAAATATTAAGAAAAATGAAATAGTAGAACTCCCGAAGTTGATTTCTCACGCCTATCTATTGAGAAAACTTGAAACAATGGCTTCCGTGGAGTCCGGAGAAGAATCTTTAATACTGACAGAGCAAATATTACCCTTATAATGGAATTTGACCGCCCATATTCAAGACAAGAGTTCATCCGTTTCCTTAAAGGATTCCTGCCTATTGATGCCCAATTAAATGAGTGTCAAAATATTCCGTTCTATACGAACACTTATTTTGCAACAAGCGCAACTCGTTTAGGCTCATGTGATTCGCTTGATATGAATGTTTACGAGGTAAAACACAACTCTCGTAATGATGCACGCGTCGGTCTTTCAAAAGATGCCTTCCGTCTTATCGCGGATGAAGGTGTGAGGCGCGCTCTCGTTGTTTTTATCCCAGAAGATTCCAATGACAATTACCGTTTCTCGTTGGTGGAGTTAACTTTGTCGTGGGATGACAATGACAAAATTCGAAGATCATACTCCAATCCTCGTCGTTATTCTTACTATTTGGGTAAGGATGTGGCTTATTACACACCAAACAAATATCTTAACGAACCGGGGAGAGTATTGTCTGTTGAAGATTTGCGTAACCGATTCTCTGTAGATGTTCTGACAAAAGCCTTTTATAACGAACTCTCTGATTGGTATGCATGGGCGATAAAAGAAATACAGTTCCCCAACGATATAGAGGATCCTCATGATAATGAGAAATACAACCATGAGGCCGCAATAAGACTTATCACACGTTTGATATTCGTGTGGTTCTTGAAGCAACGCAAACTTATTCCGTGGCAATTCTTTGATGAACCGTATATTGCCGAGTATCTTTTGGAGGGATTTACTCCTAACGCTCGTACAAATCTCTTCGGCAAGTCAACAGAGAGCCGATACTACAAGGCTATCCTTCAGAATCTGTTCTTTGCCATGCTTAACAGTCCGATGACGGCAGAAGGGAGCAAAGAGCTAACAGAACGCCGGTTCCGCAAGTTGAATGAGAATGGGTCGGCAAGCAGGTCCGACTTCGACAACAACAAGCTCATGCGTTATGAAAAGTTCTTCAAAAATCCGGATTTGTTTGTAGAGCTTGCCAATTCTACTGTGCCATTCCTAAATGGAGGGTTGTTTGATTGTCTTGATGACAAAGAAAACGGCATATATCTTGATGCTTTCACTGACCGCGAAAGTATTAACCGTCAGCTTATTGTACCGGACTTCCTTTTCTTTGGAGAGGAAGTTGGGAAGAAAATTGATTTGACGAGTTATTACGGATATAAAAAGATTGTGGATGCAAGCGGTGTTATCGACATCCTTAAACGCTATAACTTTACGGTTGAGGAAAATACACCCTTTGACCAAGATGTATCACTTGACCCGGAATTATTAGGAAAGGTATTTGAAAATCTCCTTGCCGCATACAATCCTGAAACTCAAACTACCGCTCGCAAGCAAACAGGTTCTTTTTATACTCCTCGCGATATTGTACAATATATGGTGAACGAAGCACTTGTTGCACACCTTAATCGCGTGGTTGGCAGCGAACTTGAAGAACAATATCGCAGCTTGCTTGATTATTCAGACTCAGATTTGAACTTAAGCAATTCTCAGCGGAAATCAATTCTTGAAGCCGTGTTCAAGTGCAAGGTTCTTGACCCGGCTTGCGGTTCGGGTGCATTTCCCGTTGGTATGCTCCAGCAGATGGTGCATATTCTTCAACGCATAGACCCTGACAACGAAATGTGGCGAAACATGATTCTTGAGTCATCCCTTAATTCTATGCAGGAGTCTATGACTTTAAGCGATGAAGAACGCAGAGAGATTCAGGAAGATGTTAACCATAACTTTGATGAAAGCTGTAACCATCCTGACTATGCAAGAAAACTATACCTTATCGAAAATTGCATATACGGCGTAGATATTCAGCCTATTGCCATACAAATAAGCAAGTTGCGCTTCTTTATATCATTGGTGATCGACCAAAAGACCAATTCTGACCCAACAGAAAACTTCGGCATACGACCGCTTCCGAATCTTGAAGCAAAGTTTGTCGCGGCTAATTCACTTATTGGGTTGAAGAAGCGAGATGGTAATTTATTTGATATTGATGAAATTAAGGCAGATGAGAAACTCCTTCGTTTAGCCAAACACCGCATTTTTGGAGCAAAGACTCTTCGAACTAAGCGCAAATGGAAAAATCGAGTTGCAGAATTGCGACAAAAGATTGCGGATGCTTTAATAGAGAATAATTTCATAGGTAACGAACAAGCCGCAGATCTCGTTGCATGGGATATGTTCGACCAGCATAAATATGCCCCCTTTTTCGATGCCGAATGGATGTTTGGAGTAACCGACGGTTTTGACATAGTCATAGCTAATCCACCGTACATTCGACTGCAAAATAATGGAGGAGCCTTAGCTAAAATGTATAAAGAGTGTAATTATGAATCTTTTTCGCGTACTGGAGATATCTATTGCCTCTTCTATGAATTCGGATGGCAAATGCTTAAGAACGAGGGGATACTTACTTATATAACCTCAAACAAGTGGATGAGAACTGGATATGGTGAATCTTTAAGGAAATTTATGATTGATAAAGTCAATCCCATTTTTCTAATGGATTTTGCTGGAATCCAAGTTTTCGACGCTACAGTGGATGCAAATATACTAATTTTTTCTAAAGCGAAAAATGCTCATAACCTTTCCGTGGTGTCATGTGCGCATCAAGGGAAAGATATCCTTAAAAATTTGAGCGATTTCGTGCGGCAAAACGCCGTGGCCACCGATTTCTCCACCTCTGACTC
>OGQM01001951.1_pt1 | contig 13146 bp, 16 predicted proteins | sample 1553191 | NCBI WGS metagenome assembly OGQM01 (sample SAMEA2579954, study PRJEB22360) | human gut metagenome | biome: human gut; feature: human-associated habitat; material: faeces | place: Denmark | collected 2008/2010 | reverse complement strand
AACTCAAATACGGCTATAAATACGTGATGAAGAAATAGTGCTCACAAATTTATAAAAATACTGCTCAATCATATTGACAAATATTGCTCAATTTGCTATAATGACAGTGATTTGTGAGGTGCATAATGAGTATTATTGTCGATAAAAAGGATTATAAGAACAGAGTAATAGACCAAATAATTGAAACATATCTTGAAATCTGTGGAGCGATTTGTATAGAGGGACCGAAATGGTGTGGGAAAACCTGGACTTCAGCGTTTCATTCTAACAGTGAATTTTTGGTCGGGGATCCGGCAAATAATTTTTCAAACAGGCAGCTTGCTGAATTAAATCCCGGACTTGTTTTGCAAGGGGAAACTCCGAGAATGATTGACGAATGGCAGGAAGTTCCGTCCATTTGGGACGCAACGCGTGCGGAAATCGACAGACGTCATCAAAAAGGCCAAATAATACTGACAGGCTCATCCACTCCGAAAACAAAAGGGATTATGCATAGCGGTGCGGGAAGAATTGTAAGATTGAGAATGAACACAATGTCGCTGTATGAATCGGGAGATTCCTCGGGTAAGATTAGTTTGTCTGATTTATGTAAGGGCAAGCTTTCTATGCAAATGCTCTCGGAAGTCGCACTTGAAGAGTTGGCGTATTATATTGTGCGCGGAGGGTGGCCGGAGAATATCTCTGTCGTCCCAAATAAAGCGCATTTAATGCCCCGTTCCTATATGCAAACGGTTATAGATGAGGATTTGAACGGGCTTGACGACGAAACTGAATATAATCGTCACAAAGTTGAATTACTGCTCAGATCGCTTGCAAGAAACGAATCTACTACCGTTGCAGATACGGCGCTGCTGAAAGATATAGTTGAAAATGATAATGAATCAATGAGCAGAAATACCATAGCAAAGTATCTCGAAGCGCTGAATCGTCTGTTTATTTTCAATAATCAAGCGCCTTATTCGCCCAATCTTCGTTCGTCGTTGCGGGTAAAACAAGCGGAAAAAAGACACTTTTCCGATCCTGCAATGGCTTGCGCGTTGTTGAATATAACGCCGGAAAAATTACTCACTGATTTGAATACTTTCGGTTTTTTATTTGAGGCTTTAGCGGAAAGAGATTTGGGGATTTACGCAGGTACCTTCGGCGGCAAACTGTTCCATTACCAAGACTACAAAAACAATGAAATCGATGCAGTAATAGAGTTGGAAGATGGGGATTGGTGTGCGTTTGAAATCAAATTGGGGGCGAAGAAGATAGACGAGGGTGCAGAAAATCTAATAAAGGTGAGCGCGGACATCGAACGAAACGGAGGAAAGGCACCGAAAGTGAAATGCGTCATATGCGGATTGTCGAATGCGGCTTACGTTCGTCCGGACGGAGTATTTGTTGTTCCGATTACCGCTTTAAAGGATTGACGGGTATTTTCAGACGGCGCCTATAGATTTATCGTCATATCTGTTTGCCCGTTCAAGTGAGGTATGCCGAAAACAAACCGCATAAAGCCGAAATTGTATCATAAAGTTATATTATACGAGGAGAAATAATATGTCGACAGATAAGATATGTCCTCATTGCGGGGCTTTGAACGAACATTTGGACTTGAATGAAACCTCCGGCCTTTTTGTGTGCTGTAACTGTCAATGTCTTATAGACGTGAAAACGGGAAATGTAACGCCGTATACAAAAGGAACGGAAAGTGAATCGAGCGCGTTGCGTTCATCAATCAAGTCGGATATCTGATAGTGTAATACAAGGAGCGGTTATTCAGATGAATCCATCAATCTTGCAACAGTGCGACGTAATGGAGTTCTATTCCATGGTAAAATGTAGTTTTGAAAACGGGAATCCCGAGGAGAATGCGTGTCGTCTTGCGTATAACGACATGAAGAGGACGTTGCGAGGATTTGGAAAGTGTGAGAGAAAAGATGTGATAAAGTCCGAGGTACAAAAACTATTGCAGACGGAATTACTCGGGCTTTTGAATGATGCAAGGTGTTTGGACGAAGATGAGTTCGATGAAAAGCACCTTCGGATATGCAAAAAGATGAAAGATGTTTTTTCGGACTCATATACACTCACTTTCGGTCATGCGCAAAAATGGACAAATATGTTTTTCAAATATATGTACATTGCCGATGAAAGAATGAATGGATTACTGCCGTTTCTACATATTCCCATAGACAGTATAGTCTTGGATGGTATAGAAAGAAACAATTTTCTGGATAAAATAAAGCAATATATCCCGAAATGCAGGCCATGGAGTAAAATGGATGATTACAATATATATATATAGGTTTTCAACGGGAATTTCGAACGTTGTTTGAACGGCCTTTGTTACATGAATTTTGTTTGTGGAATAAATGGCATAAAAAATAAGGCATAGTTTAGATTAGTAAAAATAGCATAAAAATAGTGATCAAAATTACCAAAAAGGATTGACGAACGATTCGATATTTGCTATAATAAAAATATAGTATCAAGGTTTTCAGAAAAGGAAGCCACAGTTATCAGATTTTTATAGTGTCAATACGCATACAAGTGCGCATTGGCACTTTTTTTATTTTCTTTCGGTTTCTACCCGAAAAGACGGGTTGAAATAAATAAATTTTCGGCAGGGAAAATCCCTGCAAAGGAGTAACATTATGTTTAAGGTGTTAGCTACAGGTGTCGTCATATCCAAAGGATTTGACAACAATCCCGCCCTTAAATTTTCTGAAAAGGGCGATTCGGTACGATTCCGTGTCGGGCAGAAAGTCTATGACTCGCGTGCCGAAAATAATACGCGTTGGGTCAATCATACAGTAAAGGCATTCGGTTCGGTTTGTGAACGTATTGAAAAGATGCAGCTCAAGGAAGGTTCTTTCGTGAACTTTGTCGGCAGGCTCGACGAAGATACTTGGACCGATGAAGATTCCGGAGAAATCAAGCGGATGCAGGTCGTCATTTTGGACGAGATCGAATACGCTTCGGGCGGCGGAAAAAAGGATTCGGACAACAACAGATCGGGCGCAAAACAGTCGGAAAAACAGACTTCGTCCGGTAAAAAGAAAAATGATCCTGAAAATTCGGATAACTTCGACGGTTATAGCCCGTTTAACGGTGAAGATTTCTTCGGCGATTAAACAGGTGAAAAAAATGAATCAAGCGTAAAGGCGCACATGAGTTACGATAACTCGTGTGCGCCTTTTTTTGCTTTTCAGGAGAAAAATTATGAAGAATAAGGTTTTTAAGTATCTGTCGTTGGAGGAAAAACAAAAGCTTTTGATGCGTATTTTGCGCGATCGGACTGGTGGCTTACTCAAAGCGAACGAAGAGGCGGCAATTTTAGTGGCAATCTCGCTGAAACAGCAGTTTCGTATCCGCGTCTATCACAATGTAAACGAGTTCCGCAAAGATATCGAATTTTCGAAAGGGCTTAATGGCAATATAGCCGTAGGCAGTCTTTTTGTTGAAGATTTGGCGAGGAAAGGTTCGTGTGTCGATAACGTTATTGCGATTGTCAATCAATCTCAGGAAGACCCGAAAGGGATGAATCAGGTATATATTTATATTCCGCAATCTCGGATATGCAAATTCGATTGTGTGCGTGAAAAATTTATCTGTGAGCATCTTGATAACGGCAATGACGGAAAATCGATCTATTGTGATTTGCATACAGTCGGGGCATAGGTGGCTGAAATGGAAAAAAATACGGATAAAATTTGCACTCTATGCAAATGGCTGGTTATAGTTTCGTTTTTTTCCCTGTTGTTTCTGTGTTGTCGGTTATGGGTTCTGTTTTTCATCGGACTTGGGACGTCAGTCGGGCTTTTTGTCTGGTTGAAAATACTCTTAAAGCGTGCGGAGAAAGCAGAAGCGGAGGACAAAAACGAAGTTCATACCGAACGTGCCGTTTTCGCAATTCAGGAACGAGGAAACAGCGTAGCCGAACAAATTACAAATAAGATACGGGAAGTATATCCGGAATCAAAATGGGTATGGGCGCAGTCTGATACACAGCGACGCATCAATGCAGGTGAGGAAGTCTTCATTTTGTTGAACCGTGCGGGCGGATACCGTCGGGCAAAAGTGTGCATCGTTGGCGAAATCGTGGATTCCGTTGAATTTCTGACGCCGAAATCCGACATTTTAGAATCGATTGCAGCGACTGAAGCTGACTATGGCTTGCAGACGGCATCGGTCATGGAAAATTACGAATTGCTCGCTTTCGAGTGGGCAGACGCGCATATTCTGGAACTTAACGAACGCTGTAACGAAGCGATCGGTCAAGGACATACCGAACTGTTACTGACGGCTGACGAACTGCCCTTGACGGCAAGCTGGCCGAGTATTTGTGAAGAACTCAGGAGAGCGGATCTCAGAGACGTGGAATGCGTTTCGGAAGGTATCATAATAAAATTATCGCAGGAAACTGCAAAAGAGGAGTAACTATGAGTACTGATAATAATTTGTTCAACTTTAGCCGTAAATTACCAGCTCCGTTTGACAGCTCGTCTGCGCGAGTATCTGTCACGTCGAAATACGGCGAAGGCACGAATGCAACGCTCTGTGCGGCGGTTATCAAAGCGGTCAACGCGGTATGCGCTTGTAAATACGGCACGGGCGAGGGAGCGGTTGGAAAAATCGATCACAGAAGTATTGCCGAGTATAAATCATCGGTCAGTCCGAATGCGTATCACTTGGTCATTTATGACAGCGTTAGCGGTAATATTAGTGCGAGCGTTTATGATACGAGCACCGAGCTTATTGAGTCATACGCTTTGGGCCCGAAGGGAAGAGACGGCGCTGCTGTGTTTATGGCAATGATGCCGACCCTGATGAAAGACGAGGAGTTTGCCGAAAATTTTGAGCGATATTCAAAACAATATCTGAGCAGTTTTTCGGATATGACGGAAGCAACGAACAGGATGGCGATTTTATGCGACAATGCCTATCGTCGTATCAAAAACGAAACCTGTCCCGCGCATATCGCGGCAACTATTGAAGCGTCCGGAAACCTTACGCGCGTAACACAGGCTCAGCTTGATTCGGGAAAACTGGTTCCGACAGAAGTTTTAGCGGGTGAATTTAATATCTTTGCAAAGACGGAAAAGGCGCGCAGTATCAAAAAAGCGGAAACGATAATCGAGCAGTCCGATTTTGTTGGAAAATTTCCGTTACATCCGCGCATGTTTACTGCGCTTGAACAATCCCTCATCCCTAAACTGCCCGAATGGTATATCATCCCGCAGGAAGTCGTGGATATCTGCAAGCATGCCGCTGTAACGACAGGAAAGCCAACACAGATGCGCAACTTTCTTCTGCGCGGGCCTGCCGGTACAGGCAAGACGATGGGCGCAAAGGCGATTGCCGCAGGGCTCGGCCTGCCGTATATGAAATATACCTGTTCCGCAGGGACAGAGATTTTTGACTGTGCGACCTGTTCCTAAACAGTGGGTATCGTTAGATGCTTAAAATTAGGCCGTTTCAAAATGAAACGAGAACTATCATTTTGACAGGTAGAATGAAAGAGTAACGCCTTGAAATGCCTGCCCTGAGCCTCCGACATGCGTACGCTGAAAATCCGTGTAATTAAGGATGCATATGTATGAAGCTCGGTAAAGTCAGCTGAGAATTGCCGTAATAGGACAATATCCTATCGAAAATCGTTCAGAGGTGGACGGCGCAATCTATAGGCTGGGGGTCTATAAAATATCCATGGTTAGAATGTAGTTTATGTAGAACTACTGACGAAAACCCGAACGAAAGTGTCTATAAGATTAACCGATAGAAATGTCGGTACACGCCAAGAGCGTGGTACGTGAGGATGAGTAAAATTGGTCGATATGAAAATCCTTATATTGTTACAGGCGGTATTGTACGTACAGGCACAAAGGGTACACCTAAAGATATATGTACAGATAGAAATGATGGAACAGGGAAAGGTTGGAACACGGAGCGATTACACGCTGTGATGTGTTGATTGGGAAAGGTGTAAAAACTATAACCAAACTCTATCCAACTGAGAGCGATGCCATAGTACCTTAGAAACCGTGGAAACATGGCAGAGGGATAGGCATCAGTCAGCTATAATAACAGATTTATATTACAAAGTATCAAAGGTTCGAGTAAGACTAAGAAAAGCAGTTACTAAAATAATTAAAAAAACAAGAAACCGCTGACTTTGATAAGCCAAAACAAAAAGTAAAGACTTGAAAACTTTGTAATGAAACACAATTTGTTACTTAGCTGATGGAACGCCGTGTGCGCTGAAAGGTGCATGCACGGTGTGAAGTGGGGGAAAACTTGGAGATTATATCAAAAAGTTACCTATCACTATTTATCGGCCAAATATTTCCCGATTCCGAAAATGCAACGACGGGCGACGCCGAATTGGATAAGGAACTGGAATCTTTGAAAACGATGGGCGGGATCAATTATGAAAATGTTAAAAAGCTTATGCATCTTCCCGATCTGGACGATATGGATTATGATGCGGCAGGTGTGTATAAGGCGCTTACGGGTACGGAGAAGGAGTCTGCGACATCGCAGGAGTGTATGGCAATCGTGCTTGACAAAGTGACAGAAAAAGTGAAAGCGCTGTCCAAACGCAGTCAGCCGACGTCGGAGAAAGGACAAAGTTTTTCGTATATCGAAACGGATTTTATCAAGGCGCTCAAGAACGGGTACGTCGTCGAAATTCAGGAGCCTACCACGATTATGCAACCAGGCGTTTTGGTCGGGTTGAACTCGCTTTTGGAGCAGGAAGGCTCGATTACTCTGCCGACCGGTGAAATTATTCAGAGGCATCCGGACGCGGTCGTCGTGGTTACGACCAATGTCAGTTATGAAGGCTGCCGGGGGATGAACCGTGCGACTCGTTCCGTACTGAAAAGGTGCGGCACAAACTATATCAGTTTGGAGAACTGATAATCTGACGAACGAAATGACGGAGTAACGCCCGAAAGCGTTCGCACTAATACTACGACAGGCGTATTTCGCCATGAAATAGGTCTGAAGCTCGTTGAAGTCGGCAGAAAGTAACCTAAGTCAATGTATTTTGATATGGTAACTGATATGTCGGGTGTCCTATAACAAAGGTATGGTGAGAATGACAAGCCATTGTCTGACAAACTTGCGAATGTACAGGGAACCGATGCTACTGAAAGGTAGTAGCCACAAAAGTGAGGTTTAGTAATTATGGTTCAGATGAACAACCTTATAGCGTTACAGGCGCTATCCAGCTTTTGTCCCTATAGTAAGCACCTAACCCTTAATAGAATGGATAAGATTATCGGAACGAGGAAAACCATGTACGCTCTGGTTGGCAGAACGATACGGACGAAGAACAATAAGCCGTTTAATACATGGTGAGAGTAGTGGCATGACCATTGAAATTCTTGTAATGAGAATGGAGGAACAGCCACAAGTCATAAAAATGCAAACAGAATATGTAATGATTAATTGCGGATTCGAGTATGACAAAAAGACATCCTAAAAGAAAGGGGGGTGATACTCCGTGAATAACACTCGTAAACGCACAAACAAATTAAAGCAAAGCCGAAAGAAGATACACACCCAAATGTACAACATGGACGGAGTGCGTCATGCTCTGTACGAACAGAGTAAATCCGGTATGAACTTTAATAATTTGTCAAAGTTGGTTATATCTGTCCCTAATATCCTTTTGGCATATAGAAATGTCAGAGGAAACAAAGGTGCAAAAACACCGGGAACGGACGGACTGGCAATGGCAGATGTGGACTGTTTAAAAGCAGATAAAGTCGTTGAGAAAGTACAGCGTAAATTTAATTGGTATAATCCTAAATCGGTACGCCGCGTAGAAATACCAAAACCAAATGGAAAAACTAGACCTCTGGGCATTCCTACAATTTGGGACAGAATAATTCAGCAGTGTATATTACAGGTATTAGAACCAATCTGTGAAGCAAAATTTTTGCCAAATAGCAAAGGCTTTCGTCCGAATAAATCGACAGAAGACGCCATTGCAAGTTTTATGTATAACATAAACCGTAGGCATATGACATGGGTGGTAGATGTAGATGTCAAAGGATTCTTTGACAATGTCGATCACACAAAGTTAATGCGACTGATATGGAATATGGGAATACATGATAAACAACTACTGGTGATAATAAGGAAAATACTCAAGGCCCCCATTCAAATGCCAAATGGCTCTTTGGTATATCCAGAGAGGGGAACGCCACAAGGCGGAATTTTATCCCCTTTACTTGCCAATATCTATTTGCATGAATTAGATACATGGTTAAGTTCGCAATGGGAACAAATGCCAACGAGATATGAGTACAAAGAACCACCTGGTAGAAATGGTGAATGCACTCGCTCAAAAACAAGTCGCGCATTACGAAAAAATAGCAGGCTCAAAGAAATACACCATGTCCGATATGCAGATGATTTCAAAATCTTCTGCAACACCCGTGGCGAAGCTGAAAGGATATTTATTGCTACCCAAATGTGGCTGAAAGAAGAGCTGAAACTTGATGTATCAACAGAGAAATCCAAAATTACAGATATAACTGTAGACTATACGGAATTTCTTGGTTTCAAAATTAAAGCAATTCTAAAACAGCATAAATGGATTGGCGTATCCTATATTGCTGATAAAGCGATTAAAAGAGTACACAGGATGTTAGCAGAACAGATTTCAGAAATTGCCAGACATAAGGATAAGGAAAGTATGAACAAGGAAATTGCCAAATACAATGCAATGGTTATGGGGGTACACAATTACTATCAGATTGCAACAGGAGTATTTAACAGTCTTGATTTAATTAGTTTTACACTATTGAGAAAACTATATACCAAGACAAAATACAAAGGTTTTTCAAAAACCTGCTCCACACCAGCAATACAGATACCGCCAAAATATAGGAAAACAAAACAAATCCGCTATATTGGCAACTACCCCGTTTTACCAGTGGGGTACTGTAAAACAAAAAATGCAGTACAACACAAGGTGGTACAACATCCGTATGCTGAAGAAAATAGGCATCAACTTGTAGCCCTGCAAATTTCGAAAATGTGGAACAGTAAAATGGTATGGGCATATAATATTGCCTTCACTGTTAACTGTATCAGTCGATATGCGGCACAAAAAGGAAAATGTGCAATTACTGAGCGTTTTCTGATGATGGATGAGGCGGAAGGGCATCACATAAACCCAAGATACAAAGGGGGAACCGATGAATATGCAAACATTGCAATTCTATCACCCGAAGCACACTTGTTGGTTAAAATGACAAACCCGATTCTCATAAAATCTATGATGGCAGAATTTGAGCTAAACAAAAAACAAATGGCAAAACTCAACGAATTTCGGGTTATTTATGGTACACAACCAATTTAATAACCTATAACACAATACGAGCAGTTAGTTCATTACATTTATTTTAAGTAACAGATTTATGATGGAACGCCGTGTGCGGTGAAAGTCGCATGCACGGTGTGGAGTGGGGGAAAACCTGGAGGGTACAAAGGTTAGTCTTTCGGTAAATTCCGTACTTCGTCAATTAAATCTGCAAAGAAATCATCAAACGACACTTCAAAAATCAATTTCAAAGCAACTAATTCACTGGCGCGAATATTCAAACGATTTGTTTCAATTTTGGCATAAGAACTTGCCGACATTTTGATTCCCATCTCCCAAAGTTTGTCAACAACTTTCTTTTGCGAAAGTCCGCGGCTTCTGCGGATTCGTTCTATCGCTCTACCAAAGTCCATATCAGGTCTAATCTTCTGCATAAATAGTTATTCTCCTAAAATTTTATTCCGTATAACGAAGTATTTACTTGATTTTACCATAAATCTATGTTATAATCACTTCGCAATACGGAAGAATTTTTCCGAATAGCGAATAAATGTAGGAGAAAGAAATAGGTGAAGGACCATTTGAAGAACTATGACGATGGATTAAAAAAAGAAAGTGAACAATTCTTCTTTCTGTGCGATGTTCCAGATGTGCGAACAATTCTAACGCGATATAAGAAGGAAAAAATGGATGACTTTGTCAGACTATCCTGTGTTGCAATAATATTGGGATACAAGAAAGTCTTTTTGAGGCTATTCAAAGAAGTTGAAAAAGACGAAAAAGAATTTATAGCCAAGTTCGAAAAAGTGGACAGAGATTTTGGTAAAATAGATTGTTGGATGAACGATTTCATTAAAAAGGTCAAATGCCCTGAAGCGCGAGAACTTACTCGCGAATACTGGGAAGAACGAAAACAAGGAATTAACCATAAAGAACATATCATTAAGCAACTATTATAAGTTGCTACAAGTAAAAGTAGGTGCCAAAAACGGTTAGCCTACTTTTATTTTACCCAAAAGGTTACCTATCACTATAAAGCATCATCGACAGAATGAGTCTGGTGAAAGACGTCGAATTGCCTTCAATGGAGATCATGGTACAGCGTGCGATGTCGGTTACCGGCGCTACGGACGAGTATCAGATAGCGAAGATGGTGCAGGTAGTCAACGATATGGCGGAATACTGCCGCAAGAATTCCATAACAGACGGCTCGGTCGGGATGCGCAGTCTCATCGACTGGATTGTGAGCAGCGAAATCACGGGCGATGTTTACGAGTCCGCGCTGTGCACTGTAATCAGCAAAGCAACCGCCGTTGAGGAAGACCGTGAGGCGTTGATAACCAGTATTCTCGAACCGATTTTTGCGAAAAGACTGAAAAAAACAGCATAATAAAAAATTCAAGGAGACAGAACGATATGAGCAAATTATTGATCAAAGGGAAGCTTTACGACCCTGTCAAGGTCGGCGATCCCGGGGATTGGTGTGAAGGAGACCCGAACGGAATCTGCGGCGATTGCGGAGCAAAATACGGCGAGCAGCATCTGCAGAATTGTGATATTGAACGCTGTCCTGTTTGCGGAATGCAATTACTGTCCTGTGATTGCGGACCTGTTTATGATGTGGCCGATGGTACGACCGAGGCAGAAATCAACGAATTGATCGAAGATCAGAAGCAGGCCAGAGTACGTTTAGGCTTTGAGACGGAAGACAACGGTTAAGGGTGGACGGATGCCTGATCATTCTTTTGAATTCGAGTATATGCTTTTGGACCGTTGCAGAACGGACTGCGAGTATTTTCTTGCATGCGGGAACAGACAAGAGCAATATCTGTGGGGCAAAGACGTGGTATCGCATATCGCTAAAATGAAAGAACTGTGGAACCTTCTACCGGAAAAGCCGGAATGGCTTTCCATGCAGGAAATCGTATGGTTTGAAAAAGCGATGACAGGCGATGAAAACGTCGTTTTTGTTAACTGGATGATGCAGTATGATATGCGCGATTTAGGTATGCTTACGGAAAACGCGTTGAAAAAACAAATGAAATTTCAATGGTTTTTCGTAAAGGACGCTGCATCGGCCGACGAATCTTGGACTCTCTATATCGACGGTAAAGCTTTAGAAATATTGCCGGACGATATCGTATCAAAACTGTGTCGAAGGGAAGAGCGGCTGAAATAGTTCTTTCCAAGGCGAAAAATAAATTATAAAACGGAGGATATAAAGAAAATGAAAAACAGAAATTCAACCATAGACCCGAACGAAGTCATTACGGTCGAAAATATACAGCATTTGGGCGAACATTTGGCAATCTGCGCATTGAATTATTTGCGGCCCTACCGGGCTGTTGAACAGTACTATTTGGGCTTGCAGGAGGATATCCGCAACAAGAAAAATATAGACTATCAGCTTTCGGACGGCTATGATTTTGCCCAGACAGCGATGTGTTTCCTTTGCGATCATATGGGGAAGCGGCTCGGCGATACCATCGTCGGCAAATACGGAAAGCACGTTACCGTCAAACAGGAATGCTATCGTGAAATCAATCGCTTGACCGCCAAATATTCGCGTTATAAAAACAATACGCTTCCCATGAGTGAAACCCTTCTTGCGGAAGACGTACAGCCTTTTACGGATGAGGCGGAACTCAAAGAAAGCAGCTATGACAGAGCAGAAGAGATCATCGGGAGACTGGGGTTGACCGAAAAGCAGTCCAAAGCCTTACAATACTTTATGGAGGGTAAAAGTACGGGCGAAATTTCTCGTCTGTTGAGCGTCGCCGCCGGTACCGTTTGGCGTTACAGGAACGCGATCCGACAAAAATATGCAGAACTTGCCAATATATAAAATTTTGTATATTGAAGCCAAGTAACAAGAAGGAGGTTTTAACCCTACTATGGCAAGGGTGAATCACAAATTGGTCAAGCAGCGTTTGAACGAGAAACGCAGCAGTATCACAGACCGCCAATTCTTTTCATCCCGCATTTTAGCGGGACATTTCGAGGACATGGCGGAAGCGCATACGCGTCGGTATCATTATAATCGGCGCGTACGCGTCTCTTTGGGCTGGAAACCGGCCGATCGTTCCTTCGTTGCGAGGACCGATAATCAGGTTGTACAAATCAATGCGGGACACGAATTCGTGACAGGCGTACGAGGACGTCCGGAGCGGTATCAGATCGTGTGCGGCTTGTTTACGCACGAACTCGGTCACGTGCTTTACACCGATTTTCTTGCAATTCAGACGTATATGAACTTTCTGGCGGTACAACGTTGGTATCCGAGTCCGCCTCCGCTCAAAACGTCGGCGGACATACGCAACGAAACGGCGTTATGGGAGTATTCCAAGGCTGACAAACTGAATATGGAGGCATTGCAGGCTGTCGCGCACAAAATCGACAATATTTTGGAAGACGGGTACGTCGAGAACCGTATGCTGAATAATTTCCCCGGATCGCTCGGATACGGACTGGAAACGGTGCGGGCGCGACAGTTTGAAACAATGCCGACCGTAACGCAGCTTATTGAAGAAGAGGAATCGGGCAGATTACATATTTTTGAAAGCATCATGCAAGTTATGCTCTCATACGCCAAGTTCGGGGAAATCAAGTACGGCGACGAACCTTTGTCGGATATCCGAATTCAGACCGTTTTCGGGTTATTGGATGATATCGATCGCGCGCTGACTACACGCTCGGCAAAGGAAAGACTGTGTGTCGTCAGCTTGATTTTAGTCCGTTGCTGGGAATATATCCGCGAATATTGCGAAATCTGCAAGGAACGGCTGGAAGAAGCGCGCGAGGTGGGCGAAAACAGCAGT
>OGQM01001947.1_pt1 | contig 13158 bp, 10 predicted proteins | sample 1553191 | NCBI WGS metagenome assembly OGQM01 (sample SAMEA2579954, study PRJEB22360) | human gut metagenome | biome: human gut; feature: human-associated habitat; material: faeces | place: Denmark | collected 2008/2010 | reverse complement strand
TAAGTTTTGTAAGATCGCTTTTTTTCATAATAACACGCTCCTAAAAATCGTTCAATCAATTCTATTTACTTATTATATCACAAAAAACAAATTTTGTACAGTAAATATTACCCTACAAAAAGTGAACATACTGTAAACATTTTGATTGAAAAAAATGTCGGATTATGATATAACACTACAATTTAAGTAAATAAAAAAATAAATCAAAATAAAACCATAGGGATAATAATATGCAAAAAAGAAAATAAATATGTAATTGAATATTGTAGTGATGACAGAATAATTTCAAGAGAATATGAATTAGTGTAAAGGAGGAAAGAAATGAATTATTATAATGAAATAAAAACAGAATTAATAAATAATGAAATTACGAAAAGAGTAAAAGACTATAGCAAAAATAGAAGTGATTTAAATACAATTATAATGTTGGTAAATTACTTTCTGAAGCTGGTAAACAGTACGGAGAAGGAATAATTAAAGAATACTCTAAACGACTTACAAATGAATTAGGTAAAGGATATAGCATTTCAAACTTGAAAAGAATGAGACAATTTTATTTTGTTTTATTTAAAATTTTAACTATTTTTATTCTTTTATATGTTATAATAATATCAAATTTGTATAATATCATTGAAAGAAGGAGGTATCTAAATGCAGACAGGCGCCCTCATCGTGGCTGCGGGGAAATCATCACGAATGGGAGACTTTAAACCCATGCTTCAGCTTGGCTCCATTTCCATCGCACAGCGCGTGATCAATAATTTCCGGCAGGCCGGAATCTCCAAAGTAGTAGTGGTAACCGGATATCATGCAGATGTTCTGGAATGCCACCTGGCTTCCAATAATGTAGTCTTTCTTCGAAATGAGAACTATGCAAACACTCATATGTTTGATTCTGTCCGAATCGGACTTGAGTATCTGAAAGACAAAGTGGATACGGTACTCTTTACACCTGTTGATGTTCCGCTGTTCACAGCCCAGACAGTCACTCAAATGCTCTCTCTGGGGCGTCCCCTTGTAACTCCGGTCTGTAATGGCAATCCCGGTCATCCCATTCTGATCCGTTCCACACTGATTGATTCCATCCTAAGTGATGACGGAAAATCAGGACTTAAAGGTGCTGTGGATAACTGCGGGGAACCCATGTATTATCTTAATGTAAAGGATCCCGGTATTATTCATGATGCTGATACACCAGAGGATTATGCTGAACTTCTCCGCATACACAACCAGAGTCTGATCCGTTCTGAAATCCATATTCAGCTAGCCCGGGAAAAAGTTTTTTTTGATGAAAAACTCTATTCGCTGCTTACACTGATCCATGAAACAGGATCTGTCCGCGATGCCTGTGAGCGCATGCACATTTCCTATTCTACCAGCTGGAACCTGATCCATACCCTGGAATCACAGCTTCATGAACCTCTGATCATCAGAAGCCAGGGCGGTACAAGGGGAAGCCATAGCGAACTGACACCATACGGCGAAGAATTTCTGAAACGATATGCCCGTTTTTCAGAAGAAACACGTTCCTGTTCAAAAAAAATATTTGAAGAATGTTTCGGAGGGTTTTTAAATGCGTAACCTTTATCTGGTCCGGCATGGAAAACCACAGTATCCGGATGAACATTCTTACTGTGTAGGACAGACAGATTTCTCTCTATCCATGCTTGGACACTTGCAGGCAGTCCTTCTTAATGAAGAATTGTCCGATAAAATATCAAGGATATACTGCAGTCCTTTGTTAAGAGCTGTTGAGACAGCAGGCCATATGGCACCTGAGCTTCCACATATCATTGTTTCTGATCTGTCAGAACGAAATCTGGGAGAATGGGATGGCCTTTCTTTTGATGAAATACGCCAGAGATGGCCGGACATTTATAAAGCGCGTGGGAATAACCCTGATCATCCGATCCCGGGAGCAGAAACTCCTGCTGCATCTGGTTTTCGCTTTTCGCAGGCAGTTCATAAGATTCTTTGCGCTTCTGAAGGTGATATTGCAGTGGTAACTCATACAGATGTAATCTCTTCTTATTTACATGCATTACATTCTGATATGTACAGCAGGCAGCGGTTTCGTCTGCCCTGCGGCTCTTACTATCATCTGGAAGTGAATGAAAAAAATAATATTTCTTTCTCTGATCCCAGTTATATACTGCCTCATCCTGAATTAAATGACGGACTATGTCTCAGGCTTCGCAATGCTGTTTCTCTGCCCCGTCATGTACAAGCTCACAGTGATGCTGTTACTGAACTTGCCTGTTGTTTATGCAATATGCTGGAATCCAATGGTTATATCTTTGACCAGAAGCTTGTTCGCTCCGGTGCACTTCTGCATGATATTGCCAGACTTCAGAGGCATCACGCGAAAACAGGCGGTGAACTTTTCTTACAGTTAGGTTATCCTGAGATCAGCCAGATCATTTCACAGCACCATGGTCTGTTGGAAGCCACGCTGGATGAAGCAGCTATTGTATTTCTGGCTGATAAACTGATTCAGGAAACACAGCGTGTAACCATAGAAAAAAGATTTGCCGACAGCATGAGTAAATGCAAAAGTCCGGAAGCTCGCAAAGCTCATGAGCAGCAGTTAGAACAAGCCCGCAAACTGCAGGACATGATACAATCACTCTGCCATATCACGCTTTAGTTCAGGCGGGCAGACGTACACAACTGGAGCAGAAAAATCACTTAATTTAGTTAGGAGGTATTTTATTATATGAGAACATTATTTCAGACAATAAAACAACAATTCCTAGAGGAAAACGATCTTGTACTTGTTTCCGTTACAGCATCCTCAGGGTCTACACCAAGAGGTGCCGGTTCCCGCATGCTGGTCGGAAAAAGCGGCAGAATTTCCGGAACCATCGGAGGTGGAGCTGTAGAATATCGTGCTGAATGTATGGCATTGGATATTCTTGAAAAAAAGGAATCCTGCGAGCATGAATTCCGGCTGAATCATAAAGATGTTGAAAATATTGGTATGATCTGTGGTGGTGATGTTACGGCCTTTTTCCAGTATCTTGATCATAACGATCCGATTATTATGGAAATCACGGAAACTGCTGAAAAATTCTATGAAGAGCGAAAAGATTTCTGGCTGATCTGCGATCTTCTCACCACCTCCGGTGTGAGCCTCTACAGTCCTGCATGCGGTCTCATCGGAACTGCCAATGTTCCTTCTTCTGTATTATCTTCTTTGTCTCTAAAGCCACACCGATATCACAGTGAAGATTATGATCTGTTTTCTGAACAGATTGGAACCTCAGGAACTGTCTATGTATTCGGCGGCGGACATGTCTCACAAAAGCTTGTCCCAATCCTTGCAAGCGTTGATTTTCGCTGTGTTGTCCTGGATGACCGGCCGGAATTTACAAATCCTGCTCTTTTCCCAGGAGCAGTTGAAACAATACTTTGTGATTTCAACCATCTGGACCAGTATGTTTCTATTACAGCTGCTGATTATTGCTGCGTCATGACACGTGGACATTCCTATGATACCATTGTACAGGCACAGCTTCTCGCTACACCTGCATGTTATATAGGCGTCATTGGAAGCCGTGCAAAAAAAGCTGCTGTATTTCGCCGTCTGATTGAAGAATACAACATTAATGAACAAGATTTAAACCATATCATCTCACCTATAGGACTGGAGATCAAAGCAGAAACACCGGCTGAAATCGCCATCTCCATCACAGGACAGATGATCCAGGTTCGCGCTGACAGAAAGGCTACATCAAAATGATGGCAAAATCAGTATATAAAACTGTAATATTTGGTGCCGGACAAATTGGACAAATGACCGCAAGACTTCTCAGCAGTCCCTGTCAGCTCCTGTGCTTTGCTGATAATGACCCCCATAAACACGGATCATATATTGGAAATATTCCAGTCTGTTCTCCGGATACTGCAGCAGCACTTCTCCCGGATCTGGTCATCCTGGGAGTTCTGGATGAAGAACGGCGCAATTCTATGATAAAGCAGATGGAAAACTTAGGTTATCACGGACCTTTTCGTGATCCCTCCGTCCTTCGCATGTTTGACGCACGGGTTGCTGTTATGCGTCTTTTATCTGAGCAGATCTATCAATTGGATATTCCGGGAAATGTTGCAGAACTAGGTGTTTTTCGAGGTGAATTTTCTTCCCTGATCAGTGCAGCCTTTCCAGACCGAAAAATCCATCTTTTTGATACTTTTGAGGGCTTTTCAGAAAAGGATATCACAATAGAAGCCTCCGGTAATCTGTCCCGTGCCAAAACAGGTGATTTTTCTTCTACTGATATTGACTCTGTTCTTCATGTTATGCCTGATCCTACACGTACTGTGATCCACAAAGGATGGTTTCCGGATACCTTTTCCGATGTCACAGATGAAACTTTTTGTTTTGTATCTCTGGACGCAGATCTCTATGCTCCAACTGCAGCCGCACTTCCTCTGTTCTATGAACGCCTGGCCACCGGAGGAGTTCTCCTGATCCACGATGTGTACAGTACACAGTTTTCCGGATGTCGAAAAGCGGTCGGGGAATTCTGTCTGAAAAACCATCTGTTTGCAGATCCTGTATGCGATCTGCATGGAAGCGCAATGATCCGAAAATTATAAAAAGAAACGCCGGAACCGGTATTTACCGGAACCAGCGTTTCTTTTTCATTTATTTATTGTATAGCCCTTTTCCACGTCCATGCCTAACCTTTATAAAGTTCCTTTCAGAACATTTTCCAACGCTTCTCATGGAAGTAATTTCAGGACTGGCCAATCAAAAAAATAACCGCTAGAAGCCTTGATTTCTAGCGGTTCTACGTGCGTTAGAGGTTGCTGCGTGCCAGTGGCACGCGTTTAGCAACGACCGGAGCGAAGCGTAGATCGAACCCGTTCGAGTCCGACCCGTACTCGAATAAAAAAATAAGACAGTGCATTTGCACTGTCTTATTTTTTATTAGCGTGCGTTAGAGGATTCGAACCCCCGGCCTTTTGGTCCGTAGCCAAACGCTCTATCCAGCTGAGCTAAACGCACATCCTTGTGAAGTTCTTATCTCGTGTCCCTCACAACAATGAGTATTCTACTCTATACTGGAGCATTTGTCAACACTTTTTTTGAATTTTTTATTTTTTTCTTTTGATTCGCAAAATTATAACAATTTACAACTATTCTGTAATGATATCAGTACACAGGTACACCAAAATACCATCGCAGTCCTGTTTTCATTAATTCCGCCGCAAAGCCTCGATCGGGCTCAGTTTTGCTGCTTTCTTCGCAGGATAAATTCCAAAGAATACTCCTACTGCACAGGAAAACAAAGTCGCCGCCATAATTGTACTCAGGCTGATTCCCGGAGTGATGGACATTCCCATACTGCTGCTTATGATTGAACAGATCACATATCCGCCAATCACACCCAGAACAATTCCTATCACCCCTCCAATCACCGTCAGAATTGCCGCCTCTGCCAGAAACTGCATCATAATAGAAGAGGTTTTCGCTCCCAGTGACTTACGGATACCAATCTCTCTGGTACGTTCTGTTACGGAAACCAGCATAATATTCATAACGCCGATACCGCCAACCAGAAGGGAAATTCCCGCCACAAAGGAGATAAAAGCAGTCACCATATCCAGCATCTGATTCATAGAGCTCATAATATCCTGAAAGCTCTGTACCTGAAAGTAATCTTTTCCTGCACACTGATGTCTTTTTTCCATCAGTTTTACCACTTTATCAGCAACATCCTGACTGTTTAAGCTCTTATCTGCCTGCATTGTTACTGAGAAAAAGTAATCGGATACACCGGTGAATTCATTCATTGTAGTATAGGGAACATTAATAGTCACCGGCATTCCCTCATAAGTATAACTGACAAAGGTTCCATTTTCTTTCTGGGTTGTCACTCCGCAGATACGAAGACTTTTGGTCAGTCCATAGCAGTTGACATCTACAGTCATTCCAACCACATCATCTGTGCCAAAGAGTCTTTTTGCATCTGCATCGGAAAGCACACAGACATTTTTTGCTTCCTGAACTTCATTTTCCCCGAAATATACTCCATGCTTCATGGTGGCATTATTTAACAGCTTTGCATCCGGTCCCTCACCCGTCAGCATAAGAGAAAAATTTCCCTTACCTGTGGTAGTTTCTCCACTGAATGAATCCGAAACATTTACTCCTTCTATACCGTCTACCGCCCGGATTGCTTCCACATCATCCGCAGTGATCCACTCCTCATCTGTCTGTGCCTCATCGCTGACACTGATGGCAATCTGCCCGCCGCCGATATCATCAATTTCACTGTTCATCTGGTTCTTGGTTCCTTCACCCACAGATACAATGGCAATTACAGAAGCAATGCCAATGATAATGCCAAGCATAGTCAGAAAAGAACGTCCCTTATTTGCCATAATGTTATGGACTGCCATCTTGATATATTCATACAGATTACTCATCAGCATCCTCTCCTGTCTGTTCAGGAACTGCCTGTACTTCCATTCCCTCTGTGTAATCACCCAGATCTGCGATCACTTCTTCTCCTTCTTTGATTCCCTTCGTGATTTCCACATAATCTTCTGAGCTGATTCCTGTGGTAATATTTCTCTTTGTCACCAGTCCATCTTCTATCACATAGCAGAAGGAGCCTTCTTTTCCGATATTGACCACTTCCACAGGAAGAGTCACCACATTTTTCGCAGAAGCCGCATAAATCTTAACCTTTGCATCTACTCCCAGGAAAATATCTTCATCCGGATTATCAATGCTTACTGTTGCTGAAATGACCGGCGTTCCTTTTTCATTCTGCACCGCAATATGACTCATTTTTGTTACAGTACCCTGATAAGTATTATCCCCCAAGGTAATCTCAACAGACTGCCCCTCTTTCACTGTATTATAATCATATTTAGAGAGAGTCACATCCACACTTGCCTTGTCTGTATTCTCAATAGTAAACAGTTCCATACCCTGAGTAACTGCTGCTCCCTGCTTAATATCTGCCTTGGATATGATTCCGTTAAATTCTGCGGTGATTCCTTTCTTTCCTTCCTTCACCAGCTCCTCGGCTGATTTTGCGTCCAGTTCGGAAAGATTATCTGTTACTTTCAGTTTCTCTTTTTCTTCTTTTGTCAGGCTTGTGGAATCTGCCTCTGCGATAGCTTTCTCAGAAGCCAGATCTGACTGAAGCTCTGCAAGTTCATCGCTTGCTGTCTCAAGTGCACTTTCCAGAGCAGAAGTATCCGCAGTTACTGTCCCGCCATCACTTCCACTGTAATCATATCCGTAGGAGGAAGAATCTTCCCCATCGCTGTCATCTGCATCTGAACCGTCTGAAATTCCCCATGAGTAATCTGCACTGCTTTCTGTGAAATCAGAAAGTACCGGCATTTTCGGTGTCTGCTGCTTAAGATCATTATAAGTCTGCTGTGCCTGCTGCATTGCGAGCTGTGCCTGTGTTCTTGCAGCCTCCGCATTATCCAGAGCCTGTGTATTCTCATCTGAAGGGTCTGCCTGCCATGTTGCAAATGCCATCTGATATGTGGTGTCTGCCTGATTATAATCGCTTTGTGCCTGATTATACTGTGCATTCAGATCTGAGAGCTGCTGCTGGTACTGCGGAAGAGTCTCCGTCTTGTATGTATAAAGTGCGGCCTGATATTTACTCTGGATTTCCTCCTGTTTCTTTGCCTCTGCCTGGGCTTTTGCCTGAGCTTCCTGCTGCTGTGCCTGAGCCTGAGCTGCTGCCTGTGCGGATGCCTGAGCTGCCGCTTCACGCTGTGCCGCTGCTGCTGCCGCTGAAATCTGTGATTTCAGAGACGAGACATAAGCTTTTTTATCCTTTATTTTCTTCTCAAGCTCCTGAACATTCTTTTTGGCATCCTTCTGCTTCTTCTCTGCTTTGTCAGATTTATTTCTTGTATCCTTTGTATCATACTTTGTTGATTTCAGATTCAGTTCTGCTTTCCGATTATCTTTCTCCAGATCCTCTGTATTAAACTCGATCAGTTTTGTTCCCTTTTTCACCACATCTCCCTGGGCAAAAGAAACCGTTTTCAGCTCTGCATTTACAGGAGAATAATAGGTCTTCTCCTCTTCACTTCCCACTGTTCCTGTGGCATCTACAATTTCCTTAACATCACCCTTCTCTGCAATTACCACCTGAACCTGCGGGATCTGATTTTCTGTGGAATTCCTCTGACCTGCTACTGTAACTCCGCCGGCAACAACGAGAACAGCTGCTGCTCCAATAATAATTTTCTTTTTACTTTTCTTTTTTTTCATAATATTTGTCTCCTTGTAACCGGGTTTATGCATCCAGCTGATTTTTTATATATTCTTCTTTCCCATAGTTTTTATTGATAAAATCTGATTCTATCTTTCCATCCATAATTCTGACTACACGCCTTGCCTGAGCAGCAATCCCATTATCATGTGTGATCAATATGACCGTTTTTCCCTGCTCGTGCATACTTTTAAGAATCTGAAGAATCTCCTTACTGGATGCAGAATCCAGATTTCCTGTAGGTTCATCTGCCAGGATCACCGGTGGCTGGGCCGCGATTGCTCTTGCAATAGCCACCCTCTGCTGCTGTCCTCCTGACATTTCATTTGGTCTGTGATCCATACGTTTCTCAAGCCCTACCATGGTCAGTGACTCTACTGCCAGCTTATGTCTCGTTTTTCTGTCTACCCCTCTGTAAACCAGCGGTAGTTCCACATTTTCAATTGCAGTCAGATTTGAAATCAGATTAAATCCCTGAAAAATAAATCCGATCTCCCGGTTTCTGACTTCTGAGAGTTCATTGTCTTCCATTGTGGACACATCAGTTCCATTCAGAAAATATTCGCCGGATGTAGGCACATCCAGACAACCCAGCATATTCATAAATGTAGACTTTCCTGAACCTGACTGTCCGATAATAGCAACAAACTCACCCTTATTAATTTCCAGATTAATATGATCCAGCGCCCGTACTTCATTCTCGCCGGGATTATATATTTTACACAAATCTTTTACTCTGATCAGCGCTTCCTCCATCTTTCCCTCCCGTCTATTAAATATCCTGCTCCAATCCAGATCTTACAGAATCGCAACCTGTCTTTCGTAAGATATCAGAAATACCTTTTACAATCATAACCTCACTTATATGTTAAAAGGGCAGCGCTTCAGTTTTCCAAAAGCTCTGCCCTTATCTGCGGAATCTGCAAGTCTCTGTTATCAAAAACGATACAGCTTCCACGATTTCTTCATATTTTTATTCCGCATCTGCCTGACTTTTTATGCTTCCAGCAGAAATGCCTTATATGCTTTCTTAGCTTCGTAAATATCTGCCTTACTTGTCACTTCCCATGGTGCATGCATACTGAGCACTGCCACACCGCTGTCAATGACTTCCATTCCATAAAGCGCTGCGATATAAGCGATTGTTCCGCCTCCGCCTACATCAACTTTACCAAGCTCAGCTGTCTGGAACGCTACTTCATGGCTGTCAAAAATATTTCTGACTCTTGCCACATATTCTGCATTTGCATCATTCGAGCCGGATTTACCTCTTGCTCCGGTAAATTTATTTAATACGATACCTCTTCCAAGATAAGCTGCATTCTTTTTCTCAAATACCTCCCCATAAGCCGGATCATAGCCTGCACTTACATCAGAGGAAAGCATACTGGAATTCTTCAGAGTTCTTCTCAATCTCAAATCACTGTAGCATCCCATTGCATCCAGAAGTTCAGCCACTGCGTTCTCAAAGAAACGTGACTGCATACCGGTTGCACCTACGCTTCCAATCTCTTCTTTATCAGTAAACAGACAGCAGGAAGTGTGTTTCGGGGTGTCCATCTCAAGCATTGCAAGCAGAGAAGTATATGCGCACACTCTGTCATCCTGTCCATAAGCAGCGATCATACTTCTGTCCAGACCACACTCTCTTGCCTTTCCTGCCGGTACGATCTCCAGCTCTGCAGAAAGAAAATCTTCCTCTTCCATATCATACTTCTCTTTAAGGATATTCAGTACATTCTGTTTTACTGCCTCTTTCTTCTTATCATCTTCCAGGTCTTTCAGTGGTCTGCTGCCGATCAGGATGTCCAGATTCTCTCCCTCGATCACTTCTGCCGCTTTTTTCTGCATCTGCTTTCCTGCAAGATGGATCAGAAGGTCTGTGATATATACGATCGGATCATCCTCATCCTCACCGATATTTACTTCTGCTGTACTTCCGTCTTTCTTTACCACTACGCCATGGATTGCCAGGGGAAGAGTCACCCACTGGTATTTCTTAACACCGCCATAATAATGGGTATCCAGATATGCAAGATCCGTATCCTCATATAATGGATTCTGTTTGACATCAAGACGTGGAGAATCAATGTGTGCTCCCAGAATATTCATTCCCTCAGAAATATCATCCTGTCCGATATGAAACAGTGCAATGATCTTCTTCATTCCGACTGTATAAACTTTATCTCCTGCTTTCAGTTTCTCACCCTTCGCAGTCTTCTCTTCCAGAGATTCATAACCTGCTGCCCGTGCTTCTCTGATGATCTGCGTCACACATTCACGCTCTGTTTTTCCCACATTAAGAAAATTGCGATACGCTTTTGCAACCTGCTCCAGTTCTTTTTCTTCTGCTTCTGTATAAGAAAGCCATGCATTTCTACGTTCCATTTACTGTTCCGCCTTTCTTTATGACTGTCATTCATAGTATTGCTTTGATAACGGTAACTATTCATCAGTTCGCTATTATGTAATGGTATTGAACAATTACCTGTTTTTCATTATAAAACATCCTCTGAAAATTTTCCATATGATTAATATTTATTTGTCAGTGGACATTATGATTCATTTCCGCTATAGTTGATGGCAGGTTAATGTTTCTCCTCTCAAATTCATTATTTGCGAGGATTATTATAAAAATATCTGCAATACCAGGAGGTTCTGTCATGAAAAATTCAGAGGAACTGCGTCAGCAGCTTCGTTCCATAAACCGCAAAAGTTATCCGGCATATAAAGGGCTGAAAGGTCTGTATCATTTTGGAAATTATATTCTGTCCATCGACCATGTGCAGGGAGATCCTTTTGCTTCTCCCTCTCATGTCAGCATTCAGATTTCACACAGAGATGCCGGATTTCCCGTCGAATATTATAAAGATACACTTACCGGGACTACTCTTTGCGACTATCTTACACGTCAGTTTGAAAAACAGGTCAGTCAGTACAGCTTTCGTGCAAAAGGCTCCGGCAAAAGCGGCCTGCTCACTGTCAGTCATTGTGGTCAGGAGATTCTTTCCCGGACAGCCTGTGAAATAACAGAAAAAGGCATAACCGCCCGCTTTTTTGTGGGCTTCCCTGCTAATGGCCGCACGATCAATGCCACTGAACTGGAGAAAATCCTTTTTGATTTTCTGCCTGTATGCATTCAAAAATCCTTTTTCTATTCCAGCCTTAATGCAAAGGAATTACAGAATTATATAGAGCTTGCAGAGGATCAGGAATTTATCCGTCAGACGCTGCCCGCAAAAAATCTCTGCGCATTCATAGCCGACGGCTCCATCCTCCCAAGAGAAAGCGGTATTTCCTCCCGCCCTATGAAAGCTTCCGTTCCCTTTACTTCTCCGGACAGTCTGCGCATTTCCATAAATCTTCCCCATAAAGGAAAAATCACAGGCATGGGGATTCCAAAGGGAATCACTCTGATCGTAGGCGGTGGATATCATGGCAAATCCACGCTTCTGAATGCACTTGAACTTGGTGTATACAATCATATCCCCGGAGATGGACGTGAATACGTGATCACAGATGCAACTGCTGTCAAACTGCGTTCAGAAGATGGCCGTTTTATCAAGGATGTGGATATTTCCATGTTTATAAATGATCTTCCAAACAAGAAAGATACCCGCTGTTTCTCTACACTGGATGCCAGTGGAAGCACTTCACAGGCAGCCGGTATCACAGAAAGCATGGAAGCCGGAAGCCACCTTTTTCTTCTTGACGAAGACACCTCCGCAACTAACTTCATGGTTCGTGATGCTTTCATGCAGCAGGTTATTCAGCGTGAGAAAGAGCCGATCACTCCGTTTCTGGAGCGTGCAGAAGATCTTTATAAAAAAGCAGGGATTTCTACAATTCTTGTTGCCGGAAGTTCCGGGGCATTCTTTCATATTGCAGATACAATTATCCAGATGGACAATTACGTTCCAAAAGATATTACAGCTTCTGTCAAAAAATTATGCAGCCAATATCCTCTGCCTGCTGTTTCAGTTACTGATTTTCAGCTTCCGCACAGCCATCGCATTATGAGCAGACCTGCCGAATCTTCTAAGCGCCTCAGACATAACAGTCGTGGAAATCATTCCGATTCCGGTGCCGCAAAACCTGAGCGCCTGAAAACCAGAATCTCCGGAACAGATGGCTTCTCTCTCGGCAGACAGGAGATTGATCTCCGCTATACAGAACAGCTTATTGACGCAGAACAGACCGCTGCCTTAGGTCTCCTGCTGAAATATGCAGTTGAACATCTGGCAGACGGCAGACGTACCCTGCCTGAGATTGTGCAGTTTCTCTGGAAAAATCTCTCTTTACATGGTCTGTCCTTCTTTACGGAGAATCAAAAAATTTCCTGTGGTTACGCTACTCCCCGTATTCAGGAAATTTATGCCTGTCTTAATCGTTACAGAGGTTTATAAGAAAGAATCCTGCTTCAGTGACATAATAAAATCACCGCTTCTCCGTCGATCTTGTCGGCTAAGCGGTGATTCACGTTCATTTTACACTTTTTAGGGAAAGGAAAGATTTTCTCTTAAGGTACGTCATTTCCTTAAGATGTAAATATCATAACCTATAAATGTGAGAGAAATTTGTCTAATTTCTAATATAATTATAAAATTTATAAAAAAACTGCAAAAATTTGTTACTGTTCACTCCGTTCTCAGCAACACAAAAATTTTACACTTTTAGAAATTTTGCAGGAATCAGTTGCATCTCCCTTTCAATCCGTTATAATATTAGATGTATGTAACTATTTAATAATCAAAGAAATCTCTGCGGAACAGTTATCTGATATAGAGCTGCATAACACAACAAAGGTTAGTACACCGTTTTCGAAATAACTATACCACTCACTTGTCTGCGAATCCGATTGGTATAGTTATTTACGAAACGATGTACCAGGAAAGAG
>OGQM01001942.1_pt1 | contig 13196 bp, 15 predicted proteins | sample 1553191 | NCBI WGS metagenome assembly OGQM01 (sample SAMEA2579954, study PRJEB22360) | human gut metagenome | biome: human gut; feature: human-associated habitat; material: faeces | place: Denmark | collected 2008/2010 | reverse complement strand
CCGCCCTTTGGCTGCCAAGGTTGCGGACGGTGCCGGTGCGCCCCAGGACAACCCCACCGCCAGCACCGACGCCCAGACCCGCGCCCAGCAGTTCAAAGAGCACCGCCGCGCCGTCCTGGGCGTGGAGGAGACCCGCGCCGTCTTGGTGAGCGGCGGCAAGCTGGCGACCCCCACCGAGGTCAACACCGAAATCCAGGACCGCGTTGGCGTCGGCGTCTCTAGCATCATTGATATGGTCTGGGTCGATGATTGCGCCGGTATGTCCACTGACCGCATCCCCTACGTCAAGCAGGATGCCGACGCCGCTGCCGATCAGACCGAGGGTGCTGCTGCCACCACCAAAGAGGCCACCTACGACTACATCGACATCACGCCCAAGTCGGAGGCGGTTCTGAGCCAGATCAGCAAGCAGGCCAAGAAGCTGACCCCGGTGAACTACTTCGCCAAGTGCCGCGCCCAGGCGCTCCTCAGTTTGCGCAAGAAAGCGTCTGAGATCGTGACCGACGCGCTGAAAGCCAGCGAGCTCGTGGACAGCATTGACGCTACGCTGGACAGCGCCAAGAAAGGCGTTATCAACGAGAAAACCCTGCGCAATCTGACGCTGAACTACGGCGGCGATGAGGCCGTTGAGGGCGAGGCCGTCCTGTTCCTCAACAAGAAAGACCTGGTTGCGTTTGGCGATGTGCGCGGTACCAACGAGAAAAAGGCCGTCTACGAGATCACCCCGGATTCTGCCAACCCCAACACCGGCATCATCAAGGAGGGCGGCCTGAGCGTGCGCTACTGCCTCAATAAGAACCTGGCCGCCTGTGCCGGTACGGCCCAGACCGCCAAAGCACAGCCCACCATGTTCTACGGCGTGCCGCGCTGCCTCAAGCTGGATCTGTTCAGTGACTACGAGATCGCCGTCTCCGACGACTTCGCTTTTGACAAGCTGCTGTCCACGATCCGCGGTGATGTGGAGATGGGCGCGGATGTGGTCGTCCCCGGCGGCTTCGTTGCGCTGACTATCCCAGCCAGCGCTTGATCTACCGTGGAGGTGACGGACAATGCTGGAGCAAGTAAAGCTGGCGCTGCGCCTGGTAACGGATATTTTTGATGGTGAAGTCAACGACCTCATTGAGGCCGCCTATGATGATCTGGAGATTGCCGGTGTCCAGGCCAGAGAAAACGCCACTGCGCCGCTCATCCGGCGGGCCGTCACCACCTACTGCAAGGCCAATTTTGGCGCGCCGGATGAGTACGACAGGCTAAAGGCTGCCTACGATGAGCAAAAGGCCCAGTTGATGGTTGCCACCGATTACACAAATTGGGGGGATTGACGGATGGACCGCTCCAACGTGATGCAGCTGATAACCAAAACGTACACAGAGGACGCCATAGCCCAGCGGATTCCCGCCGAAACTACCCGCAATGTATTCTGTAGCATTGCGAGTGTGTCGGCATCTGAATGGTTTGAAGCGGGCCGCGCCGGGATGCAAGCCGCCCTAAAGGTGACAATGTTCGCCCCGGACTACCAGGGCGAACAGATCGCCGTGGTGGACGGTGTGCGGTACGGCGTGTACCGTACTTACCGCGCAAAAAATGAGACCCTGGAGCTTTATCTGGAGAGAAAGGCGGGTATATGAGCCATAAGCAGGTTTATGTCGGCAATTTTGCCGAGGCCGTCGCCGCTGAGCTGGCCGCCTACTCCGATGAAGTGACTGAGGCCGTCAAGACTGAGTGCAACGATGTAGCCGACGATTGTCTGCGCGAAATCAAGGCCAACAGCCCCGTGCAGACCGGCAAGTATAAAAAAGCCTGGCGCAAAAAGGTTGAGTTTGAAAACCGGGAAGATATCCGTATCCGTGTTTTCAATTCAAAATATCCTGGCCTGACCCACCTGCTGGAAAAAGGCCACGCGAAAGTTGGCGGCGGTAGGGTAGAGGGGAAACCGCACATCAGACCTGCCGAACAGCACGCAGCTGAGAAACTGGCAAACAAAATAAAGGTAAGACTGAAATGACGCTTGAAGAACTTAAAATCAAGCTGACTTCCAGCGGACTGCCGGTTGCTTACCGGTTGTGGCCGGAAAATGCAGCACCAACCCCGCCATATCTTGTGTATTACGAGGACAGCGTGGAAACGTTGGCGGCTGACGGCGTGGTGTATTACAAGATCAGGCATATTGTGGTTGAGCTGTACAGCAAAACTAAGAATATGCCCGCTGAAACAGCACTCGAAAAAGCGCTGCAAGGGCTGCACTGGCAGAAAACCAACGAACAGTATCTTGATACCGAACACATGTTGATGTGTTCCTACGAATTTGAGGTGTAATAATGGCAGAAACCGAAAAAAACAAGGTCCATTATGACTTGCAAAATGTATATGTTGCGCCGCTGACGCTTGACGATAGCGATGCAGTAACGTTCGGCACTCCGGAGCGCCTGTACGGTGCGGTAGGCATGGACCTGTCTGCCCAGGGCGATACAACCACGCTGCGCGCGGATGGTATCAACTATTATGTTAATACTTCCAACCAGGGCTATCAGGGCGATCTGACGTTGGCAATGGTTCCTGACTGGTTCCGCGAGCGGTACCTGGGCCAGACCGTAAGCACCAAAGACAAGGTGTTGGTGGAGAACGCGAAAACCGATCAGCCCAAAGCATTTGCACTGCTGTACGAGTTCCAGGGCGATGTCTACGCCCGCCGCCATGTACTGTATAACTGCCTTGCGGCGCGCCCCAACGTGGCAGGCGAGAACAAGGACAACCAGCGCGAACCGGATACCGAGGCGATGACCATTACGGCCAGCCCGCTGCCGGATGGCAACGTAAAAGCCAGCACCACGGCAGATACCCCCGAAACCGTGTACAATAACTGGACTAAGGCAGTGTGGACTAAGGATAGCACGGTCTGAGGCGATTGGCGATGAAGAAAACAATTACCATTGATGGCCGTGAAGTGACCCTGGTTGCGAATGCACTGACGCCAAGGCTGTACCGCCATAAGTTTGGCCGTGATATGATTCGTGACTTGAACCAGCTGCGCAGGAACTATGCCAAGGCCGTGAGCTTGCCCGATGATGCAACGGATGAACAGCGGGAAGATGCCCAGCTGGAAGCGGTGGACCTGGAAATTTTCGAGAACGCAGCCTACATCATGGCACTGCAAGGCGATCCTAACCCCGTGCCGAGTGATCCGGATGAATGGCTGAGCGGGTTTGAAACGTTCAGCATCTATGCAGTGATGCCCCACATCCTTGAACTGTGGGCAATCAACCAGCAGACAACGGCAAAGCCTAAAAAAAAATGAGAGCTACCGTCCGAGAAGAGACGGGGGCAACTTTCATGCTACGCTGCGCCGAGCTTGGATTAAGCCGTGAAGACCTGGCAGATATGACAATGGGCATGGTATACGACATGCTCATTGAACGCGCCAATGACCATGAACAATATAGCATCCGCGCCACGCAGGAAGATTTTGACCGGTTTTAAGCGGGGCGTGTCCATAGTGGACACGCCCTATTATTGTAACGTGAGGAGGTGGTGGAGATGGCGGACCGTATCAAAGGCATTACCGTACAGATCGGCGGCGATACAACTGGCTTGAGCAAGGCTTTGAGCGGCGTAAACAAACAGATTAAGAACACCCAGAGCCAGTTGAAAGACGTTGAAAAGCTGCTGAAACTCGACCCCACCAACACCAAACTGCTGGAACAGAAACAGCGGCTATTGTCCGGCGCGGTAGAGGAAACGAAAACTAAGCTGGATAGTCTAAAAAACGCCGAAAAAGAGGTACAGCAGCAGTTTAAGGATGGCATCATAAGCCAGAGCCAGATGGATGCCTTTAACCGTGAAATGGTAGAGGCGCAACAGGCGTTTGATGCTGCCAAGGAAAAAGCCAAAGAGTTTGGCGGCGTTGTTGCCCAGGAAATGCAGATTGCAGGCCAGAAAGTCAGCGACATGGGCGAAAAAATTAGCGATGCCGGAGACAAAATATCTGGAGCCGGAAAGAAGCTGGCGCCTGTAACGGTGGCTATTACCGGCGCGGGGGCAGCATCCACCGTGCTTGCCAGTGATTTTGAAACAAGCATGGCCAAGCTGGCAACAATCGCTGATACAAGTAAGCTGTCCACTGATGCTATGAGGGCGCAGATACTTGAAGTATCTAACCAGTACGGAATCAGCGCCGGCGATATTGCCGAAGCGGCATACAGTGCTATCAGTGCGGGCCAGGACACGGAAAAAGCGGTGCAGTTTGTGGCTGATTCCATGCAGCTGGCAAAAGCGGGTTTTACGGATTCCGTAACATCCATTGACACCCTGACCACCATCATGAACGCATACGGAGATGCCAGCGGCAGTGCGGCAGACATCTCCAACAGGCTGATCACGGCACAGAACCTTGGCAAAACCACTGTGGCAGAGCTGGGCAGCAGCATGGGCAAGGTGATCCCGACCGCCGCCATGTACGGCGTGAACCTGGACAACCTGGCCAGCGCTTACGTTACGACCACCAAAAATGGTATAGCAACGGCGGAATCTACTACCTATATCAACGGCATGCTGAATGAGCTGGGCAAGAGTGGCAGCACTGTCAGCGATATGCTGAAAAAGAAAACCGGCAAATCCTTCAAAGAGTTGATGGATGATGGCCAGAGCCTGAGCGATGTGCTGGCCATTGTGCAGCAGGCGGCGGAGGATTCCGGCAAGTCTATGGCGGATATGTTCAGCAGCCAGGAAGCGGCCAAAGCAGCTGTCACGATTACGCAGCACGCGGATGACTTTGCATCCGCTATGGATGCCATGACAGAGAGCGGCGGCAAAACTGCTGAGGCGTTCGCAACGGTGGATAATACCACAGAGGCGGCGAAAGAGAAACTGATAACTTCGGCCCAGAATGTAGCAATCGCATTCGGAGATATGCTGATCCCGGTGATTAAGGATATTATCGGGTACGCGCAGCAGATTGTGGATTGGCTGAACAGCCTGGACGAGGGGCAGAAACAGACGATCATACAGATACTGGCAGTTGTGGCAGCATTGTCACCGGCTTTGCTGGTGTTCGGGAAGATTGTTACCGTAACAGGAAACATAGTAAGCGGCGTCGGGATGGTAATTAAAATAGCTGGATCGCTTGTGGGATTTGTGACCGGCACAGCGGTGCCGGGAATCACAAGTGCTCTGACCACGTTATTTACGTTTTTGGCGGCAAACCCGGTTATTGCAATTATTCTGGCCATAACAGCCGCTATTATAGCGCTGGTGGCACTGGTGGGCACCAAGGGCGATGAGATACAGGCCCTGCTGCAAAAGGTGGATGACTTTTTGCAGGCAGTGTTTGCTACAGACTGGACAAACGTGTTCGGCCCTGTACTGGGCACAGCACTTAACCTGTTTTTTGCCAATGTAAAAAACGTGTGGGATCATGTGAAACAGGTCCTTGATGGCATCATTGATTTTATCCGCGGCGTGTTTACAGGCGATTGGGAACGCGCCTGGACCGGCGTGAAAGAAATTTTTGCGGGTATCTTCGACGGGTTGAAAGCGGTCGCCAAAGCGCCACTTAACGCCATCATCCGATTGGTCAATGCAGCCATTGGCGGTATCAATGGAGTTATCCACACCGTGAACAAGCTGCCCGGCGTAAACATTGGAGAAATCGGGCAGATACCGTATCTGGCCAAGGGCGGTATCCTCAGCCGCGGCAGTGCCGTTGTTGGCGAGGCAGGCCCTGAATTGCTTACCATCAACCAAGGCCGCGCGGTGGTGCAGCCGCTGACCAATAACAATACAACCAATAACGCCAACTATGGCGGCGTAACAGTCAATGTATATGCTGCTGCAGGGCAAGATGTCAACGAATTGGCGGAGGCAGTAGTACACAAAATTCAGCACGCGGTAGATCAGACAGGGGCAGTGTGGGCATGAGACAGTATTTTTCTTATAACGGGCACAAAAGCACGGAGTTTGGGTTGTATATCAACGGCGATGCAGCCTATAACGCACCGGAACGTGACACGGAAAACGTTGAAATTCCGGGGCGCAGCGGCACCCTGACGGCTGACAATGGCCGCTGGAGAAATATCTCTGTATCTTACAAAGTGTTTGTGTTTGGCGCAAAAGCAACCCAACATATTGACGCTATAAGAGAATGGCTGCTGACTGCTATTGGATATACAAGGATGGAGGACAGCTACCACACCGACAGCTACCGGATGGCGCGCTACAGCGGAAATATTGAGTGGGACGTTAACCTGTTGGCACAGTGCGGTGAAGCCACACTGACATTTGAGTGTTGGCCGCAGCGTTACCTGAAAACAGGTGAAACTGCACAGACCGTTAAAAGTGGCGGAAAACTCAGCAATCCAACGGCGTGCCCTGCGCTGCCGCTGCTGGTGCTGACGCTGACCGGCAGCGCAAAGCTGCAGGTAGGCAGCACTCAGGTGGCAATAGAGGGATATACCGGGAAAATGACCATAGATTGCGACCTGCAGGACGCCTACACTGACGGAAAGAACTTGAACCAATACATTACGGCACCCAACTTCCCGGTTTTGGAGGCTGGAACGACGCAAATCAGCTGGACAGGCGGAATCAGCAGCCTATCCGTTACGCCTAGGTGGTGGACGTTATGACACCAAGATATTACGCAGCAGATAGCGAAATCAAAGGCAACGGCGTGGGAGCGTTGCGGGATGCACTGTACTGCACGGTAACAGAGGAACGAAACGGCAGCTATGAGCTTGAAATGGGCTATCCCGTATCTGGCCAACATTATAGCGAACTAACCCTGCGCGGATTGATCTGCGCCAAGCCTAACCCGTATGGTGAGGAACAGTATTTCCGGGTGTACAAGATCAGCCGCCCCATCAATGGGCAGGTCGTGATCAGTGCACAGCATATAAGCTATGATCTGTGCGGTATACCGGTAGCACCGTACACGGCAGGAACAGCGGCACAAGCGCTGGACAGGCTGAAAAGCCAGGCAACCGTGAGATGCCCGTTTGAGTTTTGGACGGACTTATCAACCACTGCTGATTTTGCGGCAACGGTGCCCAGCAGCTTGCGCAGTTTGTTGGGCGGCATCGATGGCAGTGTACTGGATGTATACGGCGGAGAATATGAGTGGGACAACTACACCGTAAAGCTCCACAGTGAGCGCGGCACCGACAGGGGAGTTAGCATCCGTTACGGAAAAAACCTGACAGACCTCACCCAGGAAGAAAACTGCACTAATGTGTATACCGGCGTGTATCCGTATTGGGTGGACAGCGCTGGTGCCGTTACGCAGATAAGTACGGGCCCGGTAGTAGATGTACCTGACAGCCAATACAACTTTGTGCGCATATTGTTGCTTGACCTCAGCCAGGATTATACAGAGCAACCCACGAATGAACAGCTTAAACAGTCTGCGCTGAGTTACATTAAGGCGAACAAAATCGGCGTGCCGAAAGTAAACCTTAAACTGAGCTATGCACAGCTTGAGCAGACCGTGGAGTACAAGGGCAAAGCGCTCTTGGAACGTGTGGGCCTGTGCGATACTGTGCATGTGGTGTTTGAGCGGCTTGGCGTTGATGCAACAGCCAAGGTCATCAAAACTACCTACAACGTGCTGCTGGACAGATATGACAGCGTTGAACTTGGTACGCCAAGAAGCAACCTGGCAAGCACCATTGTTGGCATTGAAAAAACCACAAAAACCGAGGTTGATAAGACAAAGTCTGCATTGCAGCAGGCGGTAGATCAGGCAACAAAGCTGATAACGGGCAATCTCGGCGGGTATGTGGTGCTGCACAGTTCGGCTGGCAATGATACGCCGGACGAACTGCTGGTAATGGATCAACCTGATATAAACACGGCCACCAAGGTATGGAGGTGGAATCTGTCCGGGTGGGGCTATTCGTCCACCGGCTATGCCGGCCCTTACCGCCTTGCAGCCACAATGGATGGCGCAATCAATGCGGATTTTTTGACAACTGGTACCCTTAATGCAGAGATCATCAAAGCCGGAATCTTGAAATCTCAGACAGGGAACGCGTTCTATCTTGATTTGGTGAGCGGGGAATTGCGGCTGAATGCCAAAAGCATACAGATCAATTCCGAAACGGTCTATGACGGAAAGACCGTTGACGCAAAAATCAGCGAATCGGCAGAACAGATCAAAAGCGAGATAACCCAGAGTGATAAGATCACCGGCGGCGGCAACCTGATCCTGGGCAGTGAGAGCTTCCAGAACGCCGAGCTGAAAGGTGTGTCATCTACAAATACCACTGTTGTATATGATGCAACAGGCGGGGCTACCATCAACAACATGGGCGCTAACCGGTATTTCCGCTGGACAACGGTAGGGGCGTATGTGGCCAAGGGCGTTACCTTGTGCCTGTCCGTTATGTACAAGCCTATTTCTGGCACAGATGAATTGTGCATGGAAATAGCATATATACCTGGCGGTGCCAGCGGCCAATTATGGGCCACAATCAAAGCCTCAGACCAGTTAGAAATCAAGCAGACTGACGGTTGGGTGCTGCGATATGGATTTTGGACACCAACTAGCGATGCAACCATAAAGTTGGTAGATATCGGCACCGGCTCAACGCATGTTGGCTCTGCTGACTCCTACGTCAATAAATTCTCACTGCTTCACCCCATGCTGCAATACGGCAATGCGCCGACTGCCTGGAATGCCAGCTCTGGCGACTACCTGACGCAGGAAAGCGCCAAAAGCCTGTTTTCGCAGACCGCTGACGAGATCAAAACCGAGGTCACCAAGTCGGTGACGGAATCTGTAACAGAGACGGTAAGGGATACCGCCACCAGCGCCGCCAACGATGCGGTTGACAGCAAATTGCAGGATTATGCCACCACAGCAACGGTGGAAAGCCTGAAAGAAGATGTCTCCAGCATCAGCCAAAAGGCAGACAATATCAGCACAACGGTTAGCAGCCTGCAGGAAACAACTACAAACATATCTGATAGCCTGGACAGTACAAACCAGGAATTTAAGGTTATCAAAGAGAACGTGGCCTCCGTTGACCAAAAAGCCGACAGCATTGCCCAGACGGTAACGCAGCGGATCACCGGCGGCAACAACATTATTACCGGCACCGACGACTGGAACCATGCGACCCTGGACGCAGGCGGCAATGACCTGAACAAAAAAGGAACATACACGATCAGCGGTGAATCCGTCCGGGTGACCAATAGGGCGCAGAACACTCGTTTCCACTTTGGTGCGGATAAGTCACTGGTGATTGCCAAGGGCATGACCTATTGCGCATCGGTACTGTACAAGCTCAATTCCGGCACGGACAGCCTGTTTTTACAGTTCGAGACCAAGAGCAGCAGCGGCACAAAAAGTTATTACGGCAATGCATTCAAAAATGCGAAGCAGGACATTGAGCTGGACAACGGCTGGAAGCTGCGCTGGGCGGCGTTCACGGCGACCGCGGACGGCTATGCAGACGGTCTGTTTGTGAGTACCGCGGACGATAACGCCACCGTTACCAACGATCTGACCATCATGCACCCCATGGTGCAGATGGGCAACGCGCCTACCGCGTGGACGGCCAGCAGCGGCGATTACCTGACTACCACCGAAACAAAAACCGAGATCAAGCAGACGGTGAACGAAATTAAGCTGACGGCCAGCACAAGCGGAACCAGCAGCACCATCAAGCTGACGGCAGGCGGAACAGAGATCACCAGCGCACAGATCAACCTATCCGGCGTGGTGACATTTTCGGATTTGAGCACCTGGAACCAGGATAAAACAATCATCAACGGCGGCAACATTACCACCGGACAACTGCATAACCTCAACTACACCACCGTGTACGACCTGGACAACGCCTGGATACGTATGGGCACCGAGGCCGGTGAGCGCGTATTTTTGGACAACCGGCACATCGCATGGTATGCCACCATCAACACCGGCAGCATCGGCCTGACCGGCGTGCTGTACTCTGAGGCGGGCAGCTCTTACATCGGTGCGTGCAGCAAGTACGCCAAGTACGGCTGGGTTGACGGCCTTAACCCGACATCTTACGTTGGGATGCAGATCACCTACAACCGCAGCGATGACAGCGATGCCGATTTTAACACGACCAGGGTGGGTGTCTCCGGCAAGCTGAATGTACACAATCTGGACGTTTGGGGCAGCAAATCCCGTGTGGTGCCTACCAGCTTCGGCACGCTGAAAATGGCCGCGTTTGAAACGCCGCTGCCAACTTTTGCGGACTGGGGCAAGGGCCAGTGCGGCCCCGAAGGCTGGTGCCTAATTGCCCTTGACCCACGCTATGCGGAGACCATCGCCCAATATGGGCAGCCCGCCTGGCTGCTGACGGATTGCGATGGCACCGGGCACATTTGGGCCGAAAACTGCGGCCAGTACGCCATTGTACACGGCGCACCAAGACAGCAGTTTGTGTGGCTCTGCATGGCCGCCCAGCGCGGCTATGAGGGCAGTTATGCCGACCGCAGTGACAGCGGCTACCCTGCCGGTGATCCGGCAGGCGTTGAGCTGGCAGCCAGCACCGCCGCAAGAGCGCAGGAGGCCAGCACCGATGCCGCAGCTGACCTGCTCGCTATAGATACAGGCGCGAACGAAACCGCAGACATTCTTTTGGAGGAATTGCAATGAAAAAATTATCCGGCGTGGCGGTCGTAACGACTGCCGAAGGTGAGCGAGTGAGCTACACCTACATGGAACTGGACGGTAACGGCAACATCACCAGCCAGAACAACCGGGGGTCCTTTGTAGCCCTGGACGAAGAGGTTCTGGCCGCCATTGCCACACTGAAAAACGCCGTAAACGCGCGGCTGTAAGGAGGATGCCCCATGACTGACAACAAACGCATTAAAGAGTGCAAACGCAAAGTTATTGCTGCAATTAACGAAGCAACGCTGCCGTTTGCCGTGACGGAGTTGATTTTGGAGAACGTACTTGCCGCCGTGCGCGAGAACATGGCAGCGGAAGAAGCAGCGGCGGCAAACATCGAAACTCCGAAAACAGAGGAAGAAAAAAATGCCGAATTAAGGCGCTGAGGAGAAAAACGAATGAAACAGGGAACGCAATTTGCGCTGCCGGTTGAAATCGGCATGAGCCTGGACGAGGTAAGCCGGATCGAATTTGTGTTCAAACAGAAGAGCTGTAAGGGCTTCCCGGCCATTAAATCCAACGTCTGGCCGGATGACTGCACCCGGCAGGAAGGACAGAACATCATCCTTATTCCCTGGACGCGGGCGGAGACATACAAATTCATGGGCGGCGAGACGCTGTACATGGACACCCGCATCACATTGCGGGACAGCACCGACCAGCCGCAGACGGAGATTTTGACGCTCAAAATGAGCCCGACCTTATTCCAGGAGGCGGATGGCTCATGATCCAGGTGCGAGTGGCCCAACAGAGCGCCGTATCGGTGCGCATTGCCGGAGCGGCACCCGTGCGGGTGGACGTGACCGGCACCGCAGTGGTTAGTGCGCCGGAGTATAGCGGGCCATATGACATCACGCCGTTGTTTACGGCGCAGGTTTTGCCCACGGCGAAAAAACTGATGCAGAAAGACGTGACAATCCGCAAGATACCTCAGTACGAGGTATCCAACGATTCAAGCGGCTACACACTGATTATAGGAGATGAATACTACAATGCCCAATAAATACGTGAATAAGGTGGTTATCGGCAAGGAAACGAAGCTGGACCTTACCGCAGACACCGTAACCCCGGACAAGCTGGCCAAAGGAATCACGGCGCACGACAAGTCCGGCGCCCCCATTACCGGCACCAGCACCAAAGACGCGGATACCGGCGATGCCACCGCAGCCGTAGCGGAGGTTTTGACCGGAAAAACGTTCTACGCGCGTGGTGCCAAAATGACCGGCACAATGCCGAACAATGGCGAGGTACACGGCGAGATTGCCACCGTTGCTGGGAAGTATACAATTCCCATGGGCTTCCACGACGGCGCTGGCGGAGTGGCTATCGCGGCGACCGAACAAGCCAAGCTGGTGCCCGCAAATATCCGCGAGGGTGTTACGGTCCTGGGCGTGAAAGGCTCTATGAGTGGCAACGAAGGCATGAAGCCGCAGACCAAAACTGTTACACCGACCTTTGAGCCGCAGGTTGTTCTGCCCGATACAGCACATAACTGCCTGTCCCAAGTTACTGTGCAGGCGATCCCGGCCACATACGTTGATAATGCGGCTGGCGGCCAGACGTTGACGATTGGGGGCTGAGCATGGCCGTAAACAAGGTGGTTATCAATGATAAGATCGCCCTTGATCTGACCGGCGACACCGTGACCCCCAGCGATCTGGTGGAGGGTGTAACTGCGCACGATGCCACCGGCATGCAGATCACTGGCACTCGCCCCGCCACAAGCGGTACGAATACCAGTGATGCAACAGCGACAGCGAGTGATATTGCTAAAGGCAAGACGGCATATGTACAGGGAGCCAAAGTCACTGGTACAGTTGATACCTACACCGATGGAGAAACGTGCTATTGGGCGTGCTTTGAGGTGACGTCCGACAACACAGATTACATCTATTACTACTTAGACCCTGGCAAAAATGGCATGCTCATTAAAAACGGAGCCCGTGTAAGAGCTCAGGCTATGCTCTCTAATTTTGGCGACGCTACCGCTGCGGACGTGACTTCCGGCAAAACATTTACCAGCAAAGCCGGGCTGAAGCTCACCGGTACCAACACCAACGATGCTGATACCGGCGACGCTACGGCAACGGCAGCGGATATTGCTAAAGGCAAAACTGCCTATGTGCAAGGGGCCAAAGTTACCGGTACTGCGGAGCCTGCCGAGAGCAATAACAACGTTGAGGCATACGCCGTCACGACCATCAACCCCAGCGTGAGTTTTAAGCGCACTGACGGGGCAATCAAGATCTGGGGCTACGGCACCATGACCAGTTCCGGCGGCTGGGGCCAGCAGACTACGAGCCTGATCGCGTTTGCGGGCGACAAGTACTACAAGAGCGCCATGTACGGCGGCCCAAGCAGCACCGGTCTGAGCCTAAGCATCAGCAACGGCAAGCTCTCCGGCCTGCCGAGCGGTTTGACGGCGATCAGCGCGATTGTAACGAGAGGTATATGATATGAGATTGTCTAACAATGATGTCCTATTGCATTGGCCCCTGGCCCAGCACATTATCACCGCCGGCTGGCTCTACAATGACGGCAGCCTGCACCGGGC
>OGQM01001938.1_pt1 | contig 13208 bp, 9 predicted proteins | sample 1553191 | NCBI WGS metagenome assembly OGQM01 (sample SAMEA2579954, study PRJEB22360) | human gut metagenome | biome: human gut; feature: human-associated habitat; material: faeces | place: Denmark | collected 2008/2010 | reverse complement strand
GAAAAGCATTTACAAGCCTAAAATCGTTGCAGTAGGCGAAATAGGCTTGGATTATCATTGGAATGATAATAAAGAGCAGCAGATAGAATGGTTTGAAAAGCAAATGGATATTGCAAGAGAGGCTGAATTACCGATCATTATTCACAGCCGTGATGCGGCGCAGGATACGCTGGAGATCATGGAGGAGCACTGCGACTGGTCACAGGGCGGTGTGATCCACTGCTTTTCATATTCGGTCGAAATGGCACGCATTTATCTGAAGAAGGGCTTCTACTTGGGAATCGGCGGCGTTGTTACATTTAAAAACGGCAGAAAGCTGGTGGAGGTTGTGAAGGAAGCACCTCTGGAGCAGCTTGTGCTTGAGACGGATTCACCGTATCTGACGCCGGTGCCGAACCGCGGCAAACGAAATGATTCGAGACAGCTGACACATGTGGTGGATGCCATTGCGCAGATCAAAGGGATCAGCAGAGAGGAAGTCATCCGTGTGACGGAACAGAACGCGCGCAGAATGTACAGGATAAGGGGGTAGTTATGGCAACATTAGGTAATCCGCAGAATACCATCGAAGTTTTACAAAAATATGATTTCCATTTTCAAAAGAAATTTGGACAGAACTTTCTGATCGATACCCATGTGCTGGAGCGCATCATCGATGAGGCTGGTATTACACCGGATGATTTTGTGCTTGAAATCGGACCGGGTATCGGTACCATGACCCAGTATCTTGCCTGTGCAGCCCGTGAGGTTGTGGCAGTGGAGATTGACAAAGTGCTGATCCCGATTCTGGAAGGTGATACGCTGAAAGCATTTGACAATGTAACTGTCATCAATGAAGATATTTTAAAAGTGGATATCAACAAACTGGTGGAAGAGAAAAACGGTGGCCGTCCGATCAAGGTGGTGGCAAATCTGCCATATTACATTACGACACCGATCATCATGGGACTTTTCGAGAGCCATGTGCCGGTAAAGAGCATTACTGTTATGGTTCAGAAAGAAGTTGCCCTGCGTATGCAGGCAGGACCGGGCACCAAAGATTACGGGGCACTGTCTCTGGCTGTGCAGTTTTATGCAGAGCCATATATCGTGGCAAATGTACCGCCAAACTGCTTTATGCCGCGTCCGAATGTCGGAAGTGCGGTCATCCGACTGACCCTGCATGAAAATCCGCCTACCACGGTAAAGGATGAAAGTCTGATGTTCCGGATCATCCGAGCTTCTTTTAACCAGAGAAGAAAAACGCTGCTCAACGGCCTGAATAATTCACCGGAGATTGCAGCAACGAAAGAACAGATCCAGACAGCTTTTGAAAAGCTTGGTTTTCCGGCAAATGTACGTGGGGAGACATTGACCTTAAAAGAATTTGCGGCACTTGCAGATGAGTTTGCCGAATTTTAGAATAAGAGAGCGGACGTTTTACGGCGTTCGCTTTTTTACTAAATCAAGCAGTAAAGCAGATTGCGAATATCCGCTTGACGAATGGTAAGAATTACTTTGTAACGGAGTAATTCTCGCGTGCGTTCGACTTGAATCAGACAGAAAGGGGAGAATATATGAGAAAAAAACTTACAGCAGTACTTCTGGCAGCGACAATGCTGCTTACTTCCGGTGTCACGGTCTTTGCAGACCGCGTGGATGCAGTCATCGACAAGCCATATCTTGCACTGGGAGCGGATTTAAGCCCACAGGAACAGATGACAGTTTTATCATTGCTCGGACTTAGTGACATCAACGTGGATGATTATGATATCATCAGCATCACCAATGCGGATGAACATGAATATCTGGATAAGTATCTGGATGCTTCGATCATCGGCACCAGGGCGTTGTCATCGGTTCTGGTCGTTGGAAAAGAAGCCGGAAACGGCATCCATGTAACAACGAAAAATATTTCCTACTGTACCGAAGGTATGTATCGCAATGCACTTTTGACGGCCGGCATCGAAGATGCGGATATCACGGTGGCAGGACCGTTTTCGATTTCCGGAACGGCGGCACTGGTCGGTGCGATCAAGGCGTATGAGACCATGACCGGGGAAGAGATTGACGATGAGAATCTCGATGCGGCAAACGATGAACTGGTGCTGACCGGCAAACTGGTGGAGGATATCGGAGATTCTGAAAAAGCAGAAGATCTGATGGCACTGGTAAAACAGGAAGTGGCAGAGAACAAACTGACCAGTGCAGAGGATATTCAAAATGTGGTGGATCAAGCATGCGATCAGCTGGATATTCAGCTTTCCGAAGAAAATCAGAAGCAGATCGCAGAACTGATGAAAAAGATAGAGGGACTGGATCTGGATGTGGATAAACTGAAGGATCAGGCAAAAGATTTGTATCAGAAACTGGAAGATTTGGATTTCCATGTGGATAAAGAGAGCGTTGGGAATTTCTTTACACGGATCATTGATGCGATCGTAAATTTCTTCCAGGGACTGTTTGGAAAATAAAAGAGGGTAACTGAAAATAAAACAAAAGATGGAGGGACTTTATGAAAGGAAAAAAAGTTTTAAGTGTTCTGCTTGCTTCTGTAATGATGTTCACGGCAGTTCCGGTAGGAAGCATTGGGGCAATGGCTGCACCAGTCCAGAATGCACAGGTGCAGGAGCAGAAAGTGAAGACACAGGCAGAGAGTGGTCTTTCCAATATCGCAGCCGACTGTGAAATCAGCGTTCCAAGCGAGGAAGGAGCCAACGTCAAGGAAAATATGGTGGATGGAAATCCGTCTAGTTTGTGGGTGAACAATGGGGCGAACTGGCCGTGTACAGTAACATTTGCACTGCCAAAGGCAAACACGAAATGTGTGAAAAAAATAGTGCTGAAATTCGAATCCGGCCATACACCGTGGAGCGTGGATGTATCACTGAAGTATGCACTGAACAACGTAACGAGCGATCTGGTCAGTGTACCTGGATCTGCAAAGACTGCAAAATTTGACGATGGCTATACGTTTGAATTTGAAAATGCCCAGGCGATGACTCATCTGTATGTGGAACTTTCCAATCCGAAGAACAACGGTGCAACCGGCACTTTCTGGCCGGCGATCGCAGAGGCAGAAGTTTATATTGATAACGGTGCGGAAGAAACAGTTGAACTGGAAAACATCGCTGCTACCAGAAAGCAGAGTCTGACACTGAAAAGCGAAGTCAATGCATCCGCAGACAAAGCAAAAATCACCGACAACGATGAGACAACGGCATCTCCTCTTCAGGAGAAAACCTTTGCAGCCGGCAGCAGTGAGACCTTTGCAGAAGTTGGTTTTGGCGTAGAGCAGAAGATGCGTCAGATTATTCTGGCACTGCCAAAGGACAATCAAAATGCATCCTATACCTATAAGCTTTACGGAAAAGCAACAAAAAACGGCTCTTATGAAACACAGCCGTTTGCGACCGGAAACATCAATACCGGTGATGCAAACAAAGTAAAGATCAACGCAGCTGATGTGGATTCTGCTGTCAAAGATCTGGAATACGAATCCGTAAAGGCTGTTTTTGAGGCAGCAAACGATGATGGAAAAAATAACATTCTGTCTCTGGCAGAGTTCCAGATCCTTGCAAACAAAGCAACGATCGCAGAGGCGGATACTGAAAATATCGTATGGAAAAGCACCGCACTGCACAGCAACTACAGTCAGGACACCCTGAACCGCATTGTTGACGGAAATTTAAGCAATACCTGGAGTGCAGACCAGTATCCGGCATATGTGGATTTTGATCTTGGAGCAGAGTATGATCTGTCAAGGATTGAAGTTTACACCCCGAAAAACGGCTATTCCCAGTATTCGCTGTACTACAGCAACGATGGTCAGAATTACAGCAAATTTGCGGAAAAAACCGGCACCGATGCCTGTCCGGATGGAGGAGAGGTTTATCAGGCAGAAGGAAAGAAAGCAAGCAGTGTGCGTATCCTGCTTTCCTACAATTCTGCAAGTTCCAAAGCCGTGCTGAATGAAGTTCGTATCCTCGGAACAAAGAGCGGGGAAGCAAAAAAAGCCGCATTTCAGGCACCGGTTTCCTATGTAGAATCCGCATACAATACAGAAGTTACCACGCAGGATACGATCGATGAAGTTTATGGTATTGTCAGCCGTAACCTTGGTAAGCAGTACAAAAACTGGTTTACCTTTGAAGTAAAAGACAAGGCAGAAGGTGCAGCCGATTATTATGAGATCGAAGATGTGGACGGTAAAGTGAAGATCACCGGCAACAGCGGTGTGACGATCGCAAACGGTTTGAACTATTATCTGAAATATTACTGCAAGGTGAGCATCACCCAGGTCGGTGATCAGGTAACGATGCCAAAAAGTATTGTAAAAGTCGGATCAAAAGTACATAAAGAGTGCAAAGTGGCACTGCGTTATGCGTACAACTACTGTACGATGTCCTACTCGATGGCATTCTGGGGCGAGGATGAGTGGAGAAAAGAACTTGACTGGCTGGCACTCAATGGTGTCAACATCGTTCTGGATATCACCGGACAGGAAGAAGTCTGGAGAGAATTTTTAAGTGCACTTGGCTATACGCATGAAGAGATCAAAGATTATATCGCAGGACCTGCCTACTATGCATGGGCATATATGGCAAATCTTTCCGGATACGGCGGACCGGTCCATGACTCCTGGTTTACCAAGAGAACGGAGCTTGCAAGAAAGAACCAGCTGATCATGCGGAAACTCGGCATGCAGCCGATCCTTCAGGGATACAGCGGCATGGTTCCGGTTGATGTGCAGAGCAAGGCAAAAGGAGCGTATGCACTGACAGGCAACGATGTGATCCCACAGGGAACCTGGTGCTCTTTCCAGCGTCCGTACATGCTGCGTACTACCACAGCGGCATACGATAAATATGCAAAATTATTTTATGAGTGTCAGAAAAATGTCTATGGAGATGTAACACATTATTATGCGACAGACCCGTTCCATGAGGGCGGAAATACCGGTGACATGTCCACAAGTGATGTAAGTTCAGAAGTGTTAAATTCCATGCTGGAGTTTGACAAGGATGCAGTCTGGGGATCCAGGCATGGCAGGGCAATCCGAGTGCCGGACTGATAAACGGACTGAACGGAAGAAAAGAGCACGCACTTGTGCTGGATCTTTATGCAGAGAAGGACACACACTGGAACGACAGCAGTTACTCCGGCGGAAAAGAGTTTCAGAAGACACCGTGGGTTTACTGTATGCTGAACAACTTCGGCGGACGTATGGGACTGCACGGACATATGGACAATATTGTCAGCGGCGTTGTCGATGCGGCAAACAACAGTGAAATGCTGACCGGTATCGGTATTACACCGGAAGGTTCTCAGAACAACCCGGTCCTTTATGATTTATTATTTGAAACTGTATGGTGTGACGATGCAACAAAAACGCTGACAGAGATCGACACCGACCAGTGGCTCAAAGATTATGTGACAAGACGTTACGGAGCCAAGAGTGAATCTGCGTATGAGGCAATGAAGATCCTCGAAAACACCGTTTACAAGGCATCACTGAACATGCGTGGTCAGGGTGCACCGGAGTCCTACATCAATGCACGCCCGGCAGAAAGTATCGGTGCGGCATCAACCTGGGGAAATGCAGTGATCGGCTACGATATGGAAGAGCTGGAAAAAGCAGCAGAGCTGCTGCTTGAAGATTACGATACCCTGAAAAAGAGCGACGGTTATCTCTATGATCTGGCAGATGTTCTCAAACAGGTACTGTCAAACTCTTCCCAGAAATATCACAGAGAGATGGTAAGTGCTTATCGGTCCGGTGATATTGCGAAATTTAACGAGGCATCCGATCAGTTTTTAAGCCTGATCGACAAAGTGGAAGAAGTGCTCGGAACCAGAAAAGAATTTCTGTTCGGAACCTGGACAGAACAGGCGAAGAAACTGGCAGAGGGTGACGATGACTTCACAAAAGATATCTACGAACTGAATGCGAAATCGCTGGTAACTACCTGGGCTTCTTATCCGCAGGCAGAGAGCGGCGGACTGAAAGACTACTCCAACCGTCAGTGGGCAGGTCTTACACAGGACTTCTACAAACAGCGTTGGACGATGTGGATCAATCAGAAAAAGGCAGAAATGAAAGGCGAAAGCACACAGAACATCAACTGGTTTGCTTTTGAGTGGGCATTTGCAAGAAGTCACAAAGAATATACGACAGAGGCATCCGGCAAAAACTTAAAAGAACTCGGGGAAGATATCCTGAAAAATTACAGTTCCAAAGATCCGGCAGCAAATGGTGCAAACGATTACACCGGAAAAGTGACTGTAACAGCAGGTTCGGAAGAGACAAGCCAGGAGAACGGTGCAGCAGCCAATGTCCTGGATGGAAGTTCCGATACAATCTGGCATACCAACTACACAAATGCAGCCGACATGGCTTCCTACGAGAAACATTATCTGATTTTTACAATGGAAGAGGCAGTCAAACTTGGCGGACTTCGTTATCAGCCAAGACAGGGCGGAGGTCTTAACGGTATCATCAAAGCTTACGAGATCTACACCAGTATGGACGGCGAGAATTATACAAAAGCGGCAGAAGGAAACTGGACGGCAGACACTTCCTGGAAACTGGCTTCTTTTGACAAACCAGTTACCGCAAAATATGTGAAATTTGTCGTAAAGGATGCAACTTCCGAACAGGCAGGAAAATGTTTCAGCAGTGCGGCACAGATCAGACTGACCGTTCCGGAAAAAACAGGAGAAGACAAGCCGACTGAAACAGAAAAACCGACTGAGACGGAAAAACCGACTGAGACAGAAAAACCGAACCAGACCGAAAAGCCGACTGAAACGGAAAAACCGGACCAGACGGAGAAACCGGATCAGACCGAAAAACCAAAGGACAATAAATCCGACCAGAACACTTCTGGTTCTGCCGGAAAGATCGGAGATGTGATCGCAGATGCAGCCGGAGTGTTCAACTACACGATCACCGGAAATGACACCGTGGAAGTAAAGAGCATGGCAGCAAAGGGCAAAACAAAGAAAGCCGTAAAAATTTCTGCATCGATCAAAGCAAATGGTAAGACTTACAAAGTGACCGGTATTGCGGCAAACGCCTTTAAGGGCAATAAAAAGATGACTTCCGTGCTCATCGGAGGCAATGTGAAAAAGATTGGCAGAAGTGCATTTAAAAACTGCAAAAACTTGACGAAAGTTACCGTGAACGGCAGCAAACTGCAGACCATCAGCAAAAATGCATTCAAAGGCGATAAAAAGTTAAAGAACATCAGCCTGAAGAAAGTAAAATCTCTGAAGAAAGTAGAAAAGGCGGCATTTAAGGGCATTTCGAAAAAAGTAACCGTAAAAGTGCCGAAGAACAAAAAGAAAGCTTACAGCAAGCTGCTGGCAAAAGGAAGCATTGCGGCAGGCAAAGTAAGATCATAAAACATAGCATAGAAGGATTCCGGCAGACATAGGATAGCATGAAAGAAACGGAAAGGGCGAAATTCCGGTGAAAGGATTTTTATACAGAAACTGGAAAAACATGCTTTTTCACATCTATCTGTTTGTACTGTTTGCCGGAATCGGAATCGGCAGTGTGGAATATATCCGCTGGTGTGAAAGATCACTTCCGGCATCAGCGGATATTCCGCCTGAGATTGCCCTGACTTTCGACGACGGACCACATCCGGTCTATACGAAAAAGCTGCTGGACGGTCTGCGAAAACGAGGCGTAAAGGCAACCTTTTTTCTGATCGGGGAAAATATCGAAGGAAATGAAGAATTGGTAAAGCAGATGGCAGAAGATGGACATCTGATCGGAAACCATACCTGGTCCCATGTGGACGTTACAAAAATGTCGGATAAACAGGCATGTGAAGAGATTACAAAAACGAGCGAGCTGGTCAGAAGCATTGTCGGCTATGACACCGAATATATCAGACCTCCTTTTGGGGCATGGAACAAAAACCTGGAGTGCGGTTTTGGGATGTTTCCGGTGCTCTGGAGCATCGATCCGCTGGACTGGAAAACAGAAAATGCGGATCAGATCGTAGAAAAAGTGATGTCTGAGGCAAAAGAAAATGCCATTATCCTGCTGCATGACCGCTATGAAGCTTCGGTGGAAGCGGCACTTCGGATCGTGGATCTGTTAAAGGAGCAGGGCTATACATTTGTAACCGCAGATAAGCTTGTACTGGAATGACAGGATGTCATAGAAAGTTACTTTGTGACGGAGTTACTTGTGCGGTATCTTTCAAACGAAAAAGAAACACAGGAGAGGAGGAAGAACTTTGGATTTATTTGATTATATGAGAGAAACGAAAATGGAGAGTGAAGCACCGCTTGCTTCCAGGATACGGCCCAGGACATTGGATGAGATTGTCGGACAGCAGCATATTCTGGCAAAAGATAAACTGCTTTACCGGGCGATCAAAGCAGATAAACTCAGTTCCGTTATTTTTTACGGACCGCCGGGAACCGGAAAGACAACGATCGCAAAAGTGATCGCCGGCACAACGAGTGCGGCTTTTACGCAGATCAATGCTACGGTGGCAGGTAAAAAAGATATGGAAGAAGTCGTTGCCGAGGCAAAACAGAGGATGGGCATGTATGGAAAGAGGACGATTCTGTTTGTAGATGAGATCCATCGTTTTAACAAAGGGCAGCAGGACTATTTACTTCCGTTTGTTGAGGACGGGACACTGGTGCTGATCGGGGCGACAACGGAGAATCCTTATTTTGAAGTCAACGGTGCTTTGCTTTCCAGATCCAAAGTTTTTGAACTGAAACCGCTTGAAAAAGAAGATATCAAAAAACTGATTCTGCGTGCGGTCACGGACAGCGAACGCGGTATGGGGGCATATGATGTCTGCATGGATGAGGAAGCGGCAGATTTTCTGGCAGAAGCGGCAGACGGCGATGCCAGGTCTGCACTCAATGCTGTAGAGCTTGGTGTGCTGACAACGGAGCGTTCTGCAGACGGGAAAATCCACTTTACGATCGACGTGGCATCAGAGTGTATCCAGAAACGTGTGATCCGCTACGATAAGGCGGGAGATAATCACTACGATACGATCTCTGCTTTTATCAAGAGTATGCGGGGATCAGATCCGGATGCGGCAGTTTATTATCTGGCAAGAATGCTCTATGCCGGAGAAAGTGTGACCTTTATCGCCAGAAGGATCATGATCTGTGCATCCGAAGATGTCGGCAATGCAGATCCACAGGCACTTCAGGTGGCAGTTGCGGCGGCACAGGCTGTCGAGCGTGTCGGTATGCCGGAGTCGCAGCTGATCCTTTCTCAGGCAGCAATTTATGTGGCATGTGCTCCGAAGAGCAATGCAGCAACGAATGCGATCTTTTCGGCAATGGAATCGGTGAAAAATAAAAAAGCTTCCGTGCCGCCGTATCTGCAGGATGCACATTATGGCGGAGCAGGGAAGCTGGGGAGGGGCATTGGTTATGAATATGCCCACGATTTCCCGAAACATTTCTCAAAGCAGCGTTATCTGCCGTATGAACTCGGCGAAGTGAAGTTTTATGAGCCAAGTGACAGCGGATATGAGCAGCAGATCAGGAAGCATCTGGACTGGCTGCATGAAGAATAAAATGCAGGGCAGAATGGTTCTGTACTTCGAACTTCAATTCTGCCCGGTGTTCAGGAGAGCTGTGTCATCAGAAACTGGTAGACCATTTCACATTTGTTTTTCCAGGACTTGCACATAGCTTCTGCCTGTTTTTTGTCCGGAACCGTAAGAGTCAGGTCGATCAGATCGGACTCTTTTTCTTTTATGACACAGTGTACGGCATATTCTTTTGCCGTGGTACGGTAATAATCCGCCGTGACCGAAACCTCATTTCGCAGCTCAATCTTGTGTTCCTGAAGATACTGATCGGCTTCCTCCTGGATTGCATTCGGGATGCGGTCACAGAAATAGCCAAGTGCCTCGCGTCCGCTCTTTGTCAGCTGAAACTGTGTGGTATTGCGGATGGTCTGTGGCTTAACAAGATTGGCTTCTTCCAGTTCTGAAAAAGCTTGCTGCAGCGTGAAATAGTTTGTGTAGCCGCGGTCAAGCAGAAAACTGGAAATCTGGCTGTTTGTAAGCGGAAAATCCACGCGGTCAAGCATATATAAGATAATTAATTTATAAAGCGTAAATGGTTCAGCCATAAAATGCCTCCTTATGTAAAAAATCTCTGCAAAAGCGTGTCAGGTTTCAACTGTGTCCGCTTTACTTTCATTCGGTAAACAGACGTCCCTGCCAGGTATCACGGACTTTCAGTTCGTGGTGGATATGGTTGAGGACGCTGCGTTTTTTCAGGCTCCAGAGCGGTGCGATCAGCAGATCGCTCGGACCGTCCCCGGTCAGGCGGTGGATCGTGATATCCGGCGAGAGCACTTCCAGACAGTGGATCACAAGATCAACGTATTCATCTTCCGATAAAATGTGAAATCCGGTCTGCCCATAATAATCTGCCAGATCGGTGTGTTTCAGCACATGGAGCAGCTGCAGCTTGATGCCGTCAATGTGGTGTGCATTTAAGTAACGCATGGTCTCCAGGATATTTTCCGTATTTTCGCCCGGAAGACCAAGAATCGTATGAACGACCGTCTCTAATTTACGTTCCTGCAGTTTTTCAAGTGCATCTTCAAAACAGGAAAGTTTATAGCCTCTGCGGATAAAAGCGGCTGTTCGTTCATGGATCGTCTGAAGCCCAAGCTCTACCGTGACCGGTTTCTTTTTATTCAGCTCCGATAACAGATCCAGCGTCTCGTCCGGCAGGCAGTCCGGTCTTGTGCCGATCGAAAGTCCGACGATGTCTTCGTGTTCAATCGCCTCTGTAAAAATACGCTCCAGATATGAAAGCGGAGCGTAAGTATTGGTGTAAGCCTGAAAATAGGCGATAAAATGCGTTGCCGGAAATTTCGGGGAAAGGCGGGCCTTCTGTTCCTCAATCTGCTGATGGATCGGGTGTGTCCTGTCACCGGCAAAATCACCGCTTCCGCCCTCACTGCAGAAAATACAGCCGCACTTTCCGAGCGTGCCGTCGCGGTTCGGACAGGTCATGCCGCCGTCTAAAGAGACTTTGTAAATTTTTTCACCGTAGCGGTCCCGCAGATGATAATCCAGCGAGCGGTACGGTTTTCCACCAAAATCTGGCGGTTTTACAGTCATAAAGCTACCTCCGTGGTATCTGCCGGCAAAATCCGGCAGCTGTTCTTTAAAACTTATCATAGCATCTGCATTTGTAAAAATCAAGGAGACGAAAAAAGGTTTGCGGCATTTCCTCTGGTATGGTAGAATGATAGAAGAAAATGCTGGGTGTGCATGGCATGCCTTGGGATGTTTTACAGAAAGGAATCCAAAAGATGAGTATACTGATAAAAAACGGCAGAGTGATTGATCCGGACACCAGAAAAGATGGCCGGTACGATATCCTGATCGAGGAGGATAAGATTGTAAAGGTAGACCAGGAGATCAAGGAAGAGGCAGAAGAAGTGATCGATGCAGAAGGCTGCTACGTTATGCCGGGCCTGATCGACCTGCATGTTCACTTGAGGGATCCGGGACAGACGTACAAGGAGACGGTTGAGACAGGAGCAGCTGCAGCGGCACACGGAGGATTTACCACCGTGCTGGCGATGCCGAATACAAAGCCGGTAACAGATGACAGACTTAATATCCGTTATGTACACAACAAGGCAAAAGCGATGGCACCGATCCACGTACTGCAGGCCGGTGCGATCACAAAAGGACAGAAGGGAAAAGAACTTGCCGATATCGAATCCATGGTAGCAGAAGGAGCTCCGGCAATCAGTGAGGACGGTAAATCCGTTATGGATTCCCTGCTCTGCAAAGAAGCAATGAAGATCGCAGCAGAGTGCGGCGTTCCGGTCATGGCACACTGCGAGGACATCGACCTGGTGGACGGCGGTGTGGCAAATGACGATGAATCGATCCGCAAACAGGGACTTCGCGGCATCAGCAATGCAGTCGAGGACATCATCGCCGTGCGTGATGTGATGCTGGCAGGAGAGACAGGAGCACACCTGCATCTGTGCCACTGCTCTACTTATGGAAGCGTGGAGATCGTCAAACAGGCAAAAAAACAGGACATCCATGTAACGGCAGAAGTATGCCCGCATCATTTTACGCTGACCTCCAAAGATGTCGATGCCAGCGATGCAAACTATAAAATGAACCCGCCGCTGCGTACCAAAAAGGACGTAGAGGCATTAAAACGAGGTCTGCGAGATGACATTATGGATGTGATCGCAACCGACCATGCACCGCACAGCGAAGAGGAAAAGAGACGTTCCTTTACGGCAGCACCGTTTGGTATTGTCGGACTTGAGACAGCCGTTCCGCTTACCATCAGCGAGCTGGTAGAAAAAGAGTACCTTACACCGATGCAGATGGCAGAAAAGATGAGCTACAATCCGGCAAAAATCCTGGGACTGGACAAAGGTTCCCTTGCAGAAGGCAAGATCGCCGATGTGGTCATCATTGATCCGAACGAAGAGTATGTGATCGATAAAAATACCTTCGCATCCAAAGGACGCAACACACCGTTCCACGGCAGAACCGTACGAGGCAAAGTCAAAGTGACGATCTGCGACGGAAAGGTCGTTTATAAAGATAAATAGAATGATAAATGCCGTTCCACACAGCAAATGTGTGGATCCACAGAAGAAAGGATAAGATTATGATTCAGAAATTGATCCAGAAGATCCAGAAAACACATGCACCGATCGTAGTAGGACTCGATCCGATGCTTTCCTATGTACCGGCTCATATCCAGAAACGTGCATTTGAAGAACACGGTGAGACACTGGAAGGAGCAGCAGAAGCCATCTGGCAGTATAACAAAGAGATCGTAGACCATGTATATGACCTGATCCCGGCAGTAAAACCACAGATCGCCATGTACGAACAGTTCGGTATTCCTGGTCTTATGGCCTTTAAAAAGACCGTAGATTACTGTAAATCCAAAGATCTTGTTGTGATCGGCGATATCAAACGAGGCGATATCGGATCGACATCCGCAGCTTATGCAGTCGGACATCTTGGAAAAGTCAAAGTCGGAAACAACAGCTTTGCAGGATTTGACGAAGATTTTGTTACCGTAAATCCATATCTTGGAACTGACGGTGTGAAACCGTTTGTAGATGTCTGCAAAGAGGAGAAAAAAGGTCTGTTCATCCTTGTCAAGACTTCCAACCCGTCAAGCGGTGAGTTTCAGGATCGTCTGATCGACGGCCG
>OGQM01001934.1_pt1 | contig 13234 bp, 10 predicted proteins | sample 1553191 | NCBI WGS metagenome assembly OGQM01 (sample SAMEA2579954, study PRJEB22360) | human gut metagenome | biome: human gut; feature: human-associated habitat; material: faeces | place: Denmark | collected 2008/2010 | reverse complement strand
CCATATACACGAGCCGATCGCCCGCCACGATGGTGAGACGTCCGTCGGGCAATTCTTCGCTCGGCTTTTCGTAACGCTCGATGACGAGTTCCGCCCCGCGTTTGACGCTCTCCGTCCGCGCCGTCTGCCCGCCCGCAAAGTGCGCGTACTGCGAATAGGGCGCGAGCGAAAATTCGGTGATATCCCGCCCTTTGAGTTTCACGCCGTAACGCGCCTCGATCTCCTCCGCGCTCACCGCCTTGGCGTGCAGAATGCTGCCGCACTCCTCCACGCTTTCCGCGCACAGCGAATCGGGATAAATTTCGAAGGGCGGCACCGCCACGATGCGCACGCAACCTTCGAAAATCGGCTCTCCCTCCGAATATCCCAAAAAGTTGCCGCCGCGTACATCCCAGAGCACCTTGTAAAAACTGCTCCCGCACGTTTCGCTCCACATGGTCGCGCGCATCATCACGTCGTCCAGAGCGCTTTCGCGGCTCACCGAGCGGATGATCGCCGTCGATAGTTTTGCGGTGCGCAGATCCCCCTCCTCGTCGCTCGCGGCGCGCACAGTGAGCGACGGCCGCACGCGCGAAAGTTTTGCGCAGCGCGTGTCGATGGCGGGCGCGATGTGGTTGAACACCCTGCGGTACTGCCAGTAAAAGCGCGGCTCTTCCTCCTCGATCTCCCCCGCGGCGTTCAGGGTGCAGTACTGGTTTCCCGCCAGAAAGTTCATGTTCAGTTCCCAACTCTTTTCCAAAAAGCGCCGCTCGCTCTGCCGCCGCAGAAAATCCTCTTTGACCTCCCGCACCGTCCTTTCGGCGAACCGCTCGTCGAAATCAGTCATGTCTGTTCCTCCTTCAATAATAATAGAAGCCTCTCTTTCTCCTTCTGCAACTGCTCGTCGGAAAGGGAAGTGAGCGGCGGCGCGCCGTCCAGCAGCATTTTTGCCGCCTGAATATCGGGCGGCACCCGCTTTCTGGTCACCTTCCGCTTGACGAGCACCGCTTCGCCCTCGGAAAAACCGTATTCTTCCACCACCTCGTCGGCGTCGTAGCCGAGTGCCCGCTCCAAAAGCGCTCCCTTGATCTTTTCTCCGTCCAAATTTCACACGCTCCTTTTGCGCCCCCGCGAAAGCCGCAGTTTATCCCTCTGCACCGCCGTCAAGTGCTTTTCGGGCGGCGCGTTGTGCGGCTTGCTCATGATATAATAGCGCAGTTCGTCGAGGGCGTGGTCGTCCCTCTTTTTCGGCACGTCGCCCGTACCCCAGAAATATCCTTTCAGTTCGCGGATGAGATGGACGCAGTTGCTGAAAATATACAGCCGCGGCTTTCCCCCTTCCCCTTTCAATGCGTTTTTCACCCGCGCGATGCCCGCAAACAGGTCTTTGTTGACGTTGGCGTTCACCTGAATACCGCGTTCCCAGAACAGTTCGCTCACGCTTTTCGAGCCTGCCAGCGTGCGCTGGTTCGCCGCCGAATCGATGAGCGCGCCGACGCGTCCCTTGCCGTCCGTGTGCCAGCCGAGCTCCGCGCTGATCCGCTTGATCGCCGCCGCGTGGTAATCGATGTCCCGTTTCGCCTCGTAGTGTTCAGCGACCACATATATATTGTCGTCGAAATCCACGCAGTACCAATGCGCGGAGAGAGGATTGTTGAGCCCGGGATCGATGGAGATCGTGTCCTGCCATTCGAAGGGAACGGAAAACGGCTCGATCACGTGTATATTCTCATCGAACTCGGGATAAACGAGCCCCTCGTTCACGGCGAATTTCCCGTAGCGGCGGCTCAGAAGTTCGTTTTCCCCCATCGCCTCCGTCAAAAGCGCGATCTCGCTCTTTTTCAGAAAGGGATTGTCGCCCCACTCCATAAACTCGTACCAGATCTCGGGATTTTCGTACCGATTGAGATAAATCTCGTCGTATAAAAAGGTGATGCCTTTGAGCGGCGTCATGGTGCCGAAAATATCGCCGCACTTATCCAGAACGCGCATACGGCATTCGTCATAGATATCTTTGGGCGGCTCCTCGTCGAACCACACGTAATCCAGAGAACTGCCCTGAAACTTTTCCCGCCCCTGGTCGCAACTCTTGAACCCGATCACCGAAATGCCGCCGAACACGTTTTTGACGCGGATCTGGTCGATCACGCCCGATTCGGCGCTGTCTTTGCGCCCCGAAAGCATGGTGACGGACTCGATCCAGTCGGGACGCAGATAGTGTAAAACTTTCTTTTGCGCCACGTCCCTCTGCACCTGCTGCGAAAGGGACACCACCCAACCGAACGTGTCCTTTTTGTTCTTGCGGTAGGGATGGACGCCGCGCGCCATATAGACGCATTCCACCGCGCCGCACTCGGTCTTGCCGCTTCTGTTGCCGCCGAACACCCAGCGGTTGCGCTTTCTGCATTTATGAAAAGCCATCTGCTTTTTGTGTTTTTTGCGCCCTGCATTGTATTTTGAAAGAAAGTCGCCCGCGCGGCGGCGCGCTTCCTCCGCCTCGATCTCGCGTATCCGTTCGATAATTTCCCGTTCAAGCATATGACAAAACCTATCGTGTTTTTACATATTTCTCCGATATCTGCCCCGCCGCCCGCGGTACAATAGTCACTGTTCCCCCTTTTTACGGGACGATAAGACATAAGGAGATCTGATATGAAAAAACTCATCTTTCCGTTGCTATTGTCGATGCTGCTCATACCTTTCGCCGCCGCACGGACTGCATATGCGGACGATACCAAAAGTTACGCTCGCATCGAGTCGGAGGGAGTCTATCTGTACGGCTCGCCCGACGAATCGGACGGGCTGTTCACCCTGCCCCGCACTTATTTCGTGCAGATCCTCGGCGAGACGGCGCAGTTTTATTACGTTTCCTATCTCACCGACCGTTCCGACTACAAGGCGGTCAAGGGCTATTGCAAAAAGACGGAAATCGTTCCCGTGGACTACACGCCCGTCACGCCCTTTTTGGAATACAAGATCACCGTTACATATTCGGTGGACGGCTCCTTTCTTCCCGACGATCCGCTCTCCACGTTTACCGCGGAAGTCGTGTACTACGGCGAATTCAATTTCGGCACGAGCGTCTATTATTACGTGAACCGCGACGGCGCCTTCGGCTACGTGCCTGCCAAGAGTTGTTCCAAGCCCGAATATCCCGTCAATACCGAACATACCGAAGTCAATAAACCCGATACGGGCCAAGGAACGATTTCCGCGCAGGGCAACGCCGTGCGCATCGTGCTCATCTGCACGCTCGCCGTGTTCGCCGTCGGCGCGGTCTATTTTCTCTTCCGCCCGCAAAAGACGGCGAAAAAGCCGCGCGATCCCTTTTACGACGAAAACGAAAATTACTGATCATTCCACCCGCGCTCTTGCGCGGGCGTTCGTGCAGGCAAGCCCTTTTACGCTGCGCTTGTCCGTCATCGAACCGCGGCCGCGCAAGTTCTCTTTCGCGCTCATCATGAATCCCACGTGGGAAAAATTTCCCGTAAACCACGCCTCGTCCATGCCTTCGTGCAGAAACGAGGCGTTCAGTTTTTCCGAAAGCCGCGCCTGACGGCGGAAATAGGTGCGCTCGTTGCAGTCGAGCGCATAGCCGCAGAATTCCCCTTCCAGTTTGCTGCGGCGCCGGAAATATTTATATTCGAGCATATACCGCTCGTCTTTCGTCAGCCGCGACAAAATATTTTCCAGCGCGTCCTTTAAAATAACGAAACTGCTCTTCGCGCAAATATATCCCGCGATACGTTCGGCGGTTTTTTCGCAACTTTCCGTGCCGAAACAGCAAAAAGCCTGCGCCTCGACCATTCCGTCGATATCCCGAATGATCTTCCCGATGCGCGGATATACGTACAACATCGCTTTTTGATAATCTTTCATCGATTTACCCCGCATAATGTTCCCTTCGACCTCTATTATTGCATACGAAACGCTGTTTTAAAATGATAACTGACACAAAAAGCAAACATATGTTCGTGTTTTATCCATATTTTACCATATAAATCAAGCACCCGTTCGCCTGTTTTATAAAGTTTTCGGGAAATTTTGCAGGAGTGCAAAACGAAAAAGAGAGAATATTGTCGACAAAGAAAAAAAAGTATGCTATAATCAAACCGTATTTACAAATAAAGAAATTACGGGAAACTCATGAAAAAACTCATTGCATACCTGACAACGATATTGACGCTCTGTTCCCTTTCCGCGGCATTCGCGTTTGCGGAGCCTTCGGCATCGGACGATGATCCCGGCGCGCTCTTTCTGCCCTCCTCCTACGAGCAGTATCTGGAACTGAACGAACCTTCGGACTTTGCCATCTCCGACCGTTACGTCGCGATCGCGGACAGCACCGATACAAACAGTTCCGTACTCTATCTTTACGATAAGCAGATATCATCTTATCGCCGTCTCGATTTCCAAAGCGGTAAAATCTCTGCCGTGTGTTTTTATAATGACGCGGTCTTGTTTTTCAAAACGGGGTTAGAATTAAAGTATATCGACTGCGACGCTGAAAACGCTTCCGCAGTACCCATCGGTATTACCTGCAATTCCTTTTTAGTCAACAAAAACTATATTTATTATTCGGAAGCGGATACCGCAAATAATACAGTCATTAAACGAATCGGCCTGGACGAAGACTTGAATGTTGTCGGTGAAGCGGAACAGCTGAAAAGTGACGACAGCCGCAACCAGATCCCCGCGTTTTCCCAGAAAGGTGATACGGTGTTCTATACGATGGGCTCGCGTATTTACAGTGCTGATTCATCTGGCAGTTACTATTACGAAGCGGGCGAACTGATCAATTCTTTTTACGTTTCGGATTACAGCAATAAAATCGTATACTATGTAAGCAGCGGAAATAATTTTTATCGGAACGAAACCAAACTATTCGAAAAAAATTATTCCAACGTCAAGGAATACGGCGGGGATCTGTATGTTATCCACAAATCCAATAAGAGTATCCGACGTTTCAAAATCAACGAGAACACCTTCGACGAGTATGAAATCGGAAAATTTTCCGACAACAAATCGCGTATTAATCTTGCCACGGATATCAGTACGTATGCCGATACGACCGTCATTGCCGATGCGGGAAACAGCCGCATCTCGATCCTGCAAGGCGATCAAATAACGCCGATCCCCCTTTCCTATCAGCCGAAAACCGTTTGTGCGGGAGAAGAAAGTTTTGCCACGATGAACGGCACGAAATTTTACGTTTACGATTATAAAGGCGAACAGATCGCTGCCTTCACAGGCGAAGAAATTACGGGAAATATTCTCGGCTGCGCTTATTCCTACGGCAATTATTATCTGATCACGGATTATCAGAATAACGCATATTGTTACGACGGGCTGTCCAAGCAACTGAAAAAAGGTACTTTGAACAACGTCACCAATCCGCAGAGTCTGGCTTCCGACATTTACGGAAATCTTTTCGTCTACGCGGAAGGAAAAGTGTTTCGATTCGGTACCGATGAATTTTTAAATCAACAGGGCGGCGAGATCGTAACGGAATTCAGTTCAGATATCAGAAAACTGCTCGTGGACTACGAGGGGAATATATACGGCTTGCGTGAAGGTTCCGTGCAAAAATACGATATACGCTCCAAAGAGACCACTGCGATCCCTCTTAACCTTGAAAACTACGTTTACAGTCAACATACGCTTTCCGCCCTCTCCTTCGCATTCGGTCTGACCGACGGCAGCGCATACATTCTCTCCGACGGATTTATCGTGCGCACAGATCTCGGAATTTCCACGCTCAACAATATTTCGGCGGACGGGCTGTATAACTCCCTGTACGAAACGCAGCCCTCAAAAGATGATTTGATCGTCGAAGTGAAGGCGGGCTCCGTTGCGGTGTCACTCGATATCAAATCGCTCGAAAGCGATTCGGCTTATCTTCCCTACCGCTCCTACCGCCGTTTGGAGGAAGATCGCAAGGGCGTCGTTTTGGGAGAAACCGACGCGGGATACGTCGTTCTGTTTTATGAATATATCCCCGTAGGAGAGGGGATCACATCGCCCATTCATACGTATGACGTCTGTCTGATCGCAAAGGGAAGCGCGGAAACGCCCGCAGTCGTTGCGGATTATTTCAGCGAAATCAAGAAGACCGGCTATCTGTCCAGCGACGTCAATCTGTACAGCCGCCCCGCCATGCAGGAATTTACGATAAAAGATCGACTCAAACGCAGCAGCGCGGTGGCGGTATTGGGAAAAGTTTCCCTTGCGGACGGCTCGCTCGACAACGAGTATTATTTCGTACAGGTCGGCGACGCGTACGGATTCGTTCCCGCGACCTTTGTGACCGATGCGAATATCGCGGCGCTCGATAACGAGAATTTCCACTATCAGCAACTGAAAAAAGGAAAGAGCGTCACGCTCGAAAGCGAACAGGGCGCGCGTATCACACTGGAAAATAAAGAGCGTCTGAAAGTCTACGACGGCGCGACGGACAAAGAAGGATACTGCTTGGTTTCCTATGAAAAGGACGGCGTCGTGTATTTCGGAGAAATAAAAACATCCTCCTTAAGCGAAGCGTCCCCCCTCGTCATCGTGACGTTGGTCATCGTGATGGTGGTCACCGCTGCGGTGCTGCTCAGCGTATGCTACTTACTGTTACGAAGAAAACCCACCTTGGAATAAAATAAAACGCGACCCCGACGAATACCCGTCGGGGGCTGCGTTTTGTTAGTACAAAATTTTAAGTAAAGCGCCGTTTCGGAATTTCCGAAACGGCGCCTTGCCTTTAAGATATTTTTTTGAGATCTTGCGCGGGCCGCCGCAGGCTTTTGAGCGTGGCGTAAACACTGTACACCAGCCCCACCCCCACCGCGACGCAGGAAAATACCAGCGTGACGATAAAGCGCGACGCATAGCCTTCCTTTTCGGCAAACAGCCGTTTCAACTCCGCGAAAAGCCCCGCCTCGGGCTTTGAAAGCGCGATCTGCACGAAATAACAGGCGAAAAAAGATACAAGCGTAAATACGAGGCAGACGGCTCCCACCGTGACGATTTTCTTTACCGAAGGTTTCCCGCCCAACGCGCCGTACAGATAATGCGCGGCGACGACGCCGATAACGGGCGCGATCACCTCGAAATATCCCCACGCGAACAGCCCGACGAAAGCAAGAGCGCCGATCAGCGCGCCCAAAACCGCGCCGAGAAATCCTCTTCCGTAACGGTCGGGAGAACTTTTTTCTTCTTTTTCCGCTTCCTTTACGAGTTGCAAATTCGCGTTAAAACACGCTTCGTGCACGTAAAAACAATGACCGCCGTCGGAAACGAGCGTTTTTTCCGTCATCTTTGCGCCGCAGTACGGGCACGTATCTCCGCCCGCCACGTTTTTGGATTTCAGGAAATCCGCCACCGTCTTGAATATCTTTTCGATCTGTTCGTAAACCGAAAAATACAGCGCGGGAAACAAAATGACGCCGACGCCCAGAACGTCGAAACCCGTCAGTTTCAAATCGTCCTTTTTCTTTTTGAGAAAGGATCTGATCTGCTCCGCCGCCGCGGCGGTGTGCGCGGAAATACAAAGCACGTACTGCGGATTGGCGAATCGGTTGATATACAGCCCCGTCTGGTATCCGAAAAGTTGTCCGTAACAGCCGTTTTTGCGCAGGGTAAGGGCGTTTTTTTCGGCAAATGCCCGCAATTTTTCGTTCATCTTACAGTTCCCGCAACTGCGCTTCGATCTTGGCTTTCATCTCGATGAATTTTTCCAGTTTCGCGCGCTCCGCCTCCACGAGATTTTTCGGCGCCTTGTCCATAAATCCGCGGTTATGCAGTTTGCCGTCCGCGCGGCCGATCTCGCCGACGACGCGTTCGAGTTCGCCCTGCAATCTGGCGCGTTCCTTTTCGAGGTCCACCATATCTCCGAGCGCGATATACACGGTGCACAGTTCCGTCACCTGCGAAACCGTCTTTTCGCCGATGCACGCGCCGTTGTCGCAGAACACGATCTCGCTCGCGCCCGCAAGTTTCAATATACTCGTCGCGTTGGCGTTAACGTAGGCTTTGTTGGAAGTCGAAACGAACAATTTTACCTTTTTCGCCGCGGGACAGCCCACGGACGCCTTCATGTTCCGCACGACGCGGATGACTTCCATCACCCGCTCGAAAGCCTTCGCCTCCTTTTTATAAGCGAGTTTGGAATTGTAACGGGGAAATTCCGAAACCATGATACTGCCCGAAACGTTGGGCAGGTTCTGATAAATTTCCTCGGTGATATACGGGATATAGGGATGCAGCAGTTTGAGCGCGTTTTCCAGAACGAAACACAATACGCTCAGCGTTGCGCTCTTTTTCGCCTCGTCGTCGCCGTAGAGAGCGCTCTTGCAAAGTTCGATATACCAGTCGCAGAAATCGCTCCACATAAAGTCGTATAAGATGCCCGCGGCAATTCCCAGTTCGAATTTCTGCAAGTTGAGCGTCACTTCCTTGACGCACGATTCCAACCGCGAAACGATCCATTTGTCGGCGGCGGAAAGTTTCACGTCTTGAATATCGGGAATGGTCCTGCCCTCCGCGTTCATGATGACGAAGCGCGAAGCGTTCCATATCTTGTTCATGAAATTGCGGCTCGCCTCGACTTTGGAACGGCTGTAACGGGTATCGTTGCCGGGCGACACGCCGTTGATGAGCGAAAAGCGCAGCGAGTCGGCGCCGTATTCGTCGATGACCAGCAGCGGGTCGATGCCGTTTCCGAGCGATTTGGACATCTTGCGTCCCTGTTCGTCGCGCACGATGCCGTGCATCAGAACGTCGCGGAACGGCACTTTTTTCATGTGTTCGAGGCCCGAGAAGATCATTCTCGCCACCCAGAAAAAGATGATGTCGTAGCCGCAGGACAGAACGTCCGTCGGATAAAAATATTTGAGGTCTTCACTCTTGTCGGGATAGCCCAGCGTGGAAAAAGGCCACAGCGCCGAGGAGAACCAGGTGTCCAGCACGTCCTCGTCCTGTTTTAAATCATGCCCTTTACAGTGCGGGCAGCAGTCGGGATCGGTCTTGGAAACGATGGTTTCGCCGCAGTCTTGGCAGTACCATACGGGAATGCGGTGTCCCCACCACAACTGACGGGAAATGCACCAGTCGCGGATGCCCTCCATCCAGTTGTTATAAACTTTCGTGAACCGTTCGGGCGTGAATTTGATCTTGTTGCGCGCCACGGCGTCGAGAGCGGGCTTTGCGAGCGGCTCCATTTTCACGAACCACTGTTTGGAAACGATGGGTTCCACCGTGCTCTTGCAGCGGTAGCAGTGCCCGACGTTATGCGCGTGCGGCTCGATTTTTACCAGAGCGCCGCACGCTTTGAGATCTTCCACGATCTTTTCACGCGCGATAAAGCGGTCGAGTCCCTCGTATTTGCCCGCGGCGGCGTTCATAGTGCCGTCGTCGTTCATCACGCGGATCACTTCCAGATCGTGGCGCAGCCCCACTTCGAAGTCGTTCGGATCGTGCGCGGGCGTGATCTTCACCGCGCCGCTGCCGAATTCCATATCCACGTAATCGTCCGCAACAACGGGGATCTCTCTTCCCACGAGGGGCAGAACGAGCGTCTTGCCCACTAAATCTTCATACCGCTTGTCCGCGGGATTGACCGCCACCGCCGTATCGCCCAGCATGGTTTCGGGACGCGTGGTCGCCACAGTGATGGACCTGTTTTCGCCCTTCACGGGATATTTGAGATGCCAGAAAAAGGACGCGTCCTCGGTGTATTCGACTTCCGCGTCGGAAAGCGCCGTCTTGCAGCCCGGGCACCAGTTGATGATGCGGTCGCCGCGGTAGATGAGCCCCTTTTCATAGAGGTTCACGAACACTTCGCGCACGGCGCGCGAGCAGTTGTCGTCCATGGTAAAAGCGAGGCGCGACCAGTCGCAGGAAACGCCCATTTTTTTGAGTTGTTCGACAATGCGGCCGCCGTACTGTTCTTTCCAGCCCCAGGCGCGCTGCAAAAAGCCCTCGCGGCCCACGTCGTTTTTCGTCAGCCCCTCTTTTTTCATCTGCTCCACGATCTTTACTTCCGTGGCGATGGACGCGTGGTCGCAGCCGGGAAGATACAGCGCCGAATAGCCCTGCATGCGCTTGAAGCGGATCAGAATGTCGATGATCGTGTTGTCGAGCGCGTGCCCCAGATGCAGTTGCCCCGTAATGTTGGGAGGCGGGATCACGATGGTAAAAGGGATCTTCGAAGGGTCCGCCTCCGCCCTGAAATAGTTGTTTTTCTCCCACTCTTCGTACAACCGCGCCTCGAAATCTTTGGGGTTGTAAGTCTTTTGCATTTCCATATCGAACCGTCCCTTTACTTTATTTGCTCCGTTCTTTGACCAACGAACGGCGTAATCGCCCAGTTTGTTCTATTATAGTAAATCGCTCGCATAAAGTCAAACGTTTACTTTTTCCCCTTTTAAATTTTTTGCGTCGGCTGTCAAAATTGCACACGCGCGCATACCATGTAATATTGAAAGTTTTTGACTTGAAACCAATTTTAAGGAGAACTACGATTGAAAAAACTACTTACGGCAATTTTATGTTTTATGATGGTCATTCTTCCCCTCTCGGCGTGTGCGAATAACGACGACGGACTGAAAAAGGTGCGCGTGAACGAAGTGACGCATTCGATTTTTTATGCGCCCATGTACGCGGCGGACTCGCTCGGTTATTTTAAAGAGGAAGGCATCAAAATCGAACTCACCAACGGCGGCGGCGCGGACGCGGTCATGTCCGCGGTCCTTTCGGGCAGCGCGGACATCGGATTCTGCGGTCCCGAGGCGGCGCTTTACGTGCTCATCGGCGGCAGCAACAACGTGCCCACCGTTTTCGGCCAACTCACCAAGCGCGACGGTTCGTTCCTCGTTTCCCGCAAAGACGAGAAGGCGACCTTCAAATGGTCTGATCTCGAAGGCAAAGAAATTCTGGCAGGCAGAAAGGGCGGCGTTCCCGCAATGACTTTCGAATACGTGCTCAACAACAATAAACTTTACGACGGCCAAAACGTGACGATGAATTTCGACGTCGCCTTCAACCTGATGACGAGCGCCTTCGAGGCGGGCACGGCGGATTACTGCACCATGTTCGAACCCGTCGCCAGCGAATACGAAAAGGCGGGCAAGGGCTACGTGGTCGCCTCCGTGGGAGAAGCCTCGGGCGAAGTCCCCTACACCTGCTATATCGCGAAAGAGAGTTATATCGAAAAGAACACCGACACGGTGAAAGGATTCCTCCGCGCGGTCATGAAAGGCATCAAATATATCAACGAGACCGCAAGCAACGAGGCTGCGAAATATCTGACCGCCTATTTCGACGGCACGGACGAGGCGGCTATCGCGACCTCCCTGGACAGTTACAAAAAGATCGATTCCTGGCAGAAAGACATGACGATGACGACAGACAGTTTTGACCGTTTGCAGGATATCATCGAAAACGCGGGAGAACTTTCAAAACGCGCGGAATTTTCCGAACTCGTGAACACCGAATATTCCACGGCAATATACAAAGAAGTTTACGGACTCTGACGACTATCTTATACGCCCGCAAAAAAAGAGACTTTGCATATTTCGCGCGGGCGGCACCATGCCGCCCGCGCCCATTTTACAGAGGTTATTATGAACGAAAATACAAAAGCAATTTTGGAGTTTCAGGGTGTCACCATGAACTACCATACTCCGCAGGGAGAAACGCTGGCCGCGCAAGATCTCTCGTTTTCCATTTATCCGGGCGAGTTTATCGCCGTCATCGGTCCCTCGGGCTGCGGCAAGACCACCGTTTTGTCGCTGGCGGCCAATTTATTGAAGCCTTCGGGAGGCGAGATCTACATTCACGGCAAAAAGGCGGACGGCCGCTATAACAATTTCGGCTATATGCTGCAAAAAGACGAGTTGTTCCCCTGGCGCACCATCGAAAAGAACATCACGCTCCCTTTGGAGATCCGAAAGGCCGACACGGCGGAAAACCGCGAACGCGCCCTCTCGCTCGCCGTCAAGTACGGGCTGGGCGATTTTTTGAAACACTATCCCGATCAGTTATCGGGCGGCATGCGCCAGCGCGCGGCGCTCATCCGCACGCTCGCCTCGGCGCCCGAACTGCTCCTTCTCGACGAGCCGTTTTCGGCGCTCGACTACCAGACCCGCCTGTCCGTCTGCAACGACGTGTATTCCATCATCAAAGGCGAAAAAAAGACGGCTATCCTCGTCACGCACGACATCAGCGAGGCGATCTCGCTCGCCGACCGCATCATCGTTTTAAGCAAGCGGCCCGCCACGGTGCTCTTCGTGCACGACATAGATTTCGGCGGCATCGCCCCCTTGAAACGGCGCGAATCCCCGCAGTTTTCCGTCTGGTTCGAAAAACTTTGGAAGGAGTTGAACGTATGAAAAACGAAACCTATTCCCGCGAACATCTGCTCTATCTCAGAGGCCGCCGCCGCTCCCGCATCGCCGTCTGGTGCGCGCGCGTCGGGCTTTTGGTCATCTTTCTCTCGGTATGGGAACTCATCGCGGCTTTTCAACTCGTCGATCCCTTCATCATCAGTTCGCCGTCGCGCATCTGGAAAGCCATCGTCGATCTATACCGGAACGGCACGCTCTTCTATCACATCGGCACGACGCTCTGGGAAACGCTTCTGGGCTTTGCCGTGGCGGTCGTGGCAGGCACGATCATTGCCCTGCTTCTATGGTGGAGCGACACCGTGCGCAAGGTTTTAGAGCCGTACATCGTGGTTCTGAACTCTCTGCCGAAGATCGCGCTCGGGCCCGTCATCATCGTGTGGTTCGGCACGGGTGCGAAAGCCATCGTATTCATGACCATTCTCGTCGGCATCATCGTCGTCATTCTGAATATGCTGGCGGGATTTCTGGCGACCGACAAAAACAAGATGCTTCTTTTGCGCTCGATGGGCGCTACCAAATTTCAGATATTGCGGAAACTCGTCATTCCCTCCGCGCTGCCCGCGTTCATCAGCATGCTGAAAATCAGCGTCGGCATGGCGTGGATCGGCTCGATCATGGGCGAATATATCGTTTCCAAAGCGGGGCTCGGCTACCTCATCGTGTACGGCGGCCAGGTCTTCAAACTCGACCTCGTGATGGCGGCGACGTTCATTCTGTGCATACTCGCCGCGGCCATGTACTTTATGGTCGTACTGCTGGAAAAGATCGTCATCAAGCGCACGTATTGATCTCGTTTACAACGCGTTTTTTGAAACGCGAAGATATAGATGCGGGCACGCAAGGCCTTACCTTGCGTGCCCGTT
>OGQM01001927.1_pt1 | contig 13259 bp, 6 predicted proteins | sample 1553191 | NCBI WGS metagenome assembly OGQM01 (sample SAMEA2579954, study PRJEB22360) | human gut metagenome | biome: human gut; feature: human-associated habitat; material: faeces | place: Denmark | collected 2008/2010 | reverse complement strand
GAGCCGGGCGTGCAGGGAAGCGCACCCGCATGGTCGTACCAGTAGTAGGCGCCGCTCGCGTCGGTCACGGTGGACACGTCGAGCGTGTTGGAACGCGCGGCGTACTTGAACTTGCCGTAAATATCCTCGCCCGTTGAGGTATCGCCCTCGATGATACGGTCGCCGTCCACCCAGTCGTATACCTGTTTCGCCTGCGCCTCGCTCGCGATGCCGTAACTCACCGCCATAAAGTTGACGTACGTGAAGCCGAAATCCAGCCGCTCGCCGTCGGCGTTGATGCCGCCGATATAGCGCCCTTTCGCCTCGTCCCAGAAAAGCGTGTTGTACTTCTCGCGGGTGACTGCCGCATAGCCGCGGTATTCCTCCGCTACGTCGCGCGCCTTTTCCGCCTCCGCGCTCTGCCCGTTCTTCGCGTAATTGTCAGCCTTAAAATCGTAGATATCGGCGTACGCCAGCAAAGAAGCGTAAAAGTATGCGTTTTCGTACGCGGACATATAGCCGAACGTCTTATGCACGTCCCAATAGTTGGAGGACATGCCCGACGTGGTGCCGTCCTTGGCGGGATCGTTGATGGTCATGATGCCCGTCTTGCCGCTGAGCGTGTTCATCATGTAACTCATCGCCTTATCCACTTTGTACTGAATGGACTGCCCCTGCGTGTTGGTAAGATTTAAAAACTCCGTGAATTCGGTCCCGTCGTCGTTGAACTTGCCCTGACGGTTGCACTGCAGGAGATAATTGCGGATGGCGAGGATATAAATGGGATTGAGCGAATAGTGACAGCCGAACGTGGCGTTTAAATGCAGCGGGCTGTCGGGCGTCGCCCAGACGTAGCCGTCGTCGTTCGACCAGGTATCGCTGCCCGTGCGGATACGGACGAGCAGGTCGAGATAAGTGTCGTTGACCTTTTCGTAATCGGTGAAGTTGAATTTCAGCCCCACCCATTCCATCCATTCGGTGGAACCGATCATCGCGGAGCCGGTGCGGAAAGGCGACGCGTTCTGCGTTTCGCCCATGATCGAGCCGAGCACCACGGGTTCGGTCTTGGCGGTGCCGAAGATCGTCCACATATTGTTGAGGTCCGCGTCGAAAGTGTGCCCTTTCGAGGTGTAAAGCAAGGTTCGCAGACTGCCGTACACGCGCATCTCCTCGACCATAAGGCACTTTTCCTTGTCGAGTTCGCTCAGGTTCATGGAACTCAGTTTCTGCGTCAGGCGTATGCCGTTGGCAACGATGCCGTCGAGATTGAGAACGAGCGTCGCGCCCTTGGGATTCGGAAAACGCATGATGGGATTAAAGCGCCCCACGCTGTAATCGTACAGGTAATAGTATTTGGGCAGGCTCTGCCAACTCTCGCCGAAATCCGACGTATACTCGACGGCGATGTTCGAAGGGAAAATATCCGCCTCGGCGGGAATTTTCACCTCGATCGTATCGAGGGTGTAATTTTCATCGAACAGATAGCCCGCATATAACTCGTCGTCGATGTCTTTCGACGCCTGGGACTTAAAATAAGTAGGTTTGCCGTCGGCGATCTTTTCCGCGCCGTGCTCCTTATCGTAGGCGGGGGAAGATATGGGCGAAACGTTCTGGATCATGGTATCGGGTTCGTAATCCTTGCCCTCCACCTTGATGGTCTTGGTTTCCGTCCAGCCGAGGTTGGTCTCGCTGTTCTGCATGGCGACGGCCGTCGCGCTCACCTTATAATCGCCTGCCTTTTTATAGGTGTGCGGCACGGCGACGCTCGACTGCTTGCTCGCGCTCTGCAAGCCGGGGCCCTGGTACGCCCAGGTACCGTCGCCCCAGTCCACGATATAATACACCGATTCGTAGCCCTCTTCGAACTTGGTCTTGGAGGAAATTTTCACGGTCGCGGTGATCTCGTCGCCCGTGGAAACAGTCTTTCCGGGCACGGAGAGAACGACTTTGGAATCCGCCGTTCCCTTATCGTACGAACTGGGCGTATATTCGATGGGCAACATATTTTTGACTCCTCCCGATTCGCGTCCCCCGCCGCACGCGCCGAGCATCAGCGCGCCGAGGGTGAGACAGGCTGCCATACAGCAGGATATGATTTTTTTCATAGAACTCCTTTTATTCGGCTCTCTTTTTGGCGATGAATGCCACGGCCGCCGCCAGCGCGCCCGCCGCGAAAATCATCGACGCCGCCGCGACGCTCGAACCGCAGCCGCTCTTTTCCTCTTTCTTTTCGGAAACGGTCACGGTGAAAGAATCGCTCTTGGAACTATCCGCCTCGGACTTGACGGTGATGGTCACACTGCCCGCTTTGAGGAACGTGACGACGCCCGTTTCGGATACGGTCGCGATGGTCTTGTCGCTCGATTCGAACGCGAGGTTTTTGTTCGTCGCGTTGTCGGGGCTGACTTTGACGGTCAGCGTCAGTTTGTCGCCAACCGTCGCGGCGGTCGGTTTGTTCTGTATGGAAACGGAAGTCACCGCAACGTCCGTGACTTTCTTGCTCACCGTGACGGTGAAACTGTCTTTTTTGGTCGCGTCGTCTTTGGAAGAGGCGGTAATGGTGACCGTGCCTTCGGACAGGAAGGTCACTTTTCCCTCGGCGTTGACCGCCGCGACGGTCGGATCGCTCGAAGAGAACGCGACGCTCTTATCGGTCGCGTCGGCGGGCAAAACGTTCGCCGTCAGGTCGAGTTTGTCGCCGACGTAAGCGGTCTGCGCCTTGTTGGCAATGGAAACGCTTTCCACCGCTTTGTAGTCGATCAGATTGCCCTCGTCGTCGAGCATTCCGAAATACACGTCCTTGAACTGCGCGTTGCAGCCGCCGTCCGCAAACAGGGCGATGGCGCCCGTCAGATCGCCCTCTACCGTTTTGCTGATGCGGGGCGTGACCATGTCGTCTACGAAGAAATCGATCTGCCCTTCGAATACGCGCAGTTTAAAGATGCTGAATTCGTTCTGCACATAGGAGGGAGAGCCGCCCTCGTACGGGCCGTTGATGGGCGCACCGCCCCAGATGGTGGCGTTGTGCGCCGCGGAGGCATTCTGCATAAAGGCAGAACCGCCCGTCTGGTTGCCCGCCTGCGTCTTGTTTGTCATGGCGAAAAACGCGCCGAACCAACCGTTGTCGGAATTGCCCTTGGCGCTGTAAACGAGTTCGAAATTTTTGCGGTCGCGGTTGTTGAAATACAGTACGCCGTAATCGTTGCCGACCTGCCCCGCCGCGGTGACTTTGCGCGCGAGCACGCCGTCCTGCAAGGTGAACAGATCGTCCCATTTCGCGGCGGCGCCGCCGTTGCCCGAGTTGCCTGCAATGCCGATCGACTCAAACGCACTCATACCCTCTTCGGTGAGCGGATACGCGATATAACCCGTTCTGTCGGCGTCTTCCGCGGTGATCTTAAAAGTCTTTTTGATTTCGGGGTTGCTCTTGGCTGTAAAGGTCACGTTGTACTCGCCCGTGTTTTTGAAGAGCAGTTTTCCGTCCGTGAGGTAGACGCCGTCCTTGTCGCTCGTAAAGGTGTATTCGCCGTCCGACCCCTTGGGGAGCACGTTGACGGTAACGGGGACGGGTGTGCCGACCGTGGCTTTTCCGTTGTTTTCGATGCCCGAAACTTCTATATCCGTGGCGGGGATCGTTTCGTCGGTGCCGACGGTGCCGTCCGCTTTGAGATAGGTCACCTTGAAAGATTTGACGGAAACCGTCTTGTTGGTCACGGCGACGCCCACTTTGCCCGAGGTCAAGGCCTCGTCGCCCGGCTGCAGATCGACAACGATGGGATCTTCGTCGTTCAGCCAGTACTGAATGTGGTTTTTGTACACTTTCAGTTTATGTACGGTGTCTTTGAGGCCGTTGAAATCTTTGGCTTTGATCGCTGTGTCGTTCCATTCATTACTGTTGATTTGCGGATTGTGCCAGGTGTACTGCCCCTCGCCCTGCACGAACGTCAGCCCGCCTTTGGGGTTTTCCAAAGCGCCTTTGGCGGGTTTGGCGGTATTTTCCACGCCGTAACACAGGCCGCTCCAGCCAGCTTTGGTCCCCACGTGCTGTAAAGTGACTTCCATATAAAAATTCTTGTAGTCCGCTTTGTCGTAATACAGATAAAACCAATCATCCCAAACTTGATTCTCGTTTTCCACGAGCGACTCTTTGGACGTAATAGTCTTGTTCTGCGTATCGAAATCCCAGATCGTATCGACCTCGCCCGCCACGGGAGCGGCGCCCGATCCCGCGAACACGCCTTTGAAATTGCTCTTGTCCGTCAGATCGACGTTCGTCGTATAGGTATCGTCGTCGGGCACGGCGGCCGCCGAAGCGAGAAACGCCGTTGCCGAAACAGACAGGCAAAATACCATCATCACGGACAAAAATGCCGTCAAAAACCTCTTTTTCATCTGATTCCTCCTCATATTTTACATTTATCCGATGAGTCCAAGTTCCGTAAACTGCGTTTTTGCGGCGGCGAGAAATTCCTGGCCGTGCAGGGTGGAGTTCCATTTTTTCACGTAAGAATCGTACTCCTTCTGCGCGTTTTCGGCGCTCCATTTGCTGTTTACGTATTTGTACTCGAACGAAACCATATCGCTCGTCATGTCGCTCAAAAGACTCGCGTCAAGACTGACGTAATCGCCGATCTGCGGCAGCGAAGGCATATTCGCGGTCAGATTGTCGTGCTCCGCGATCTTCAGAACCAACGCGTTCACGTGCGGTTCGTCCGCACTGATGACGCCGTCGTTGGTGGAAGAGAACCACGCGCCCCAGTCCCACGCGCCGTTTTGCTTTTCCCTGTAATATTTTTCGGTAAATCCCGCGCGTTCGGAACTGGTGCAGATATACACCTGCGGGCTGCCCTCGATTTTCTGGAATTGCAGATTTTTTTCGATGCCGACGCCCCAGCGCAGCGCGTCGTACGCCTCGCCCCTCTTGTATTCGCCCGTTTCTTCGTCGAAATAGCAGTAGAGATCGTCGATGAGTTTACAGATTTTTTCCATTTTGCTCTTCGACTGTGCCGTGGCCTTGGATACGGTGATGACCTTACCCGCAAGCCCCGTACCGGGCATATAGCCCGCGCGCTCGTTCTGCGTACCCTCTTTTTTGGGAAGGTTGTACGTCTTCCAAAGGTTTGTCGCGTCGATGACGTCGTTTTCGCTCTTGCCCTCGGGCGGCGTCATGCCGCGCTGGGCGTAGGTGATCTTTTTGTCGTTGAATTCCGCCTGCGTGTTTTTGGTGATCTCGCCGGGCATCCACTCGATGCCGATCTTGCCCGCGTAGGTGCGCTTGCGCTCGGCGTACTGCTGCGTGAACCAGGCCGGCTCGATGAGCTGTTCTTCGACGATGATCTTGAAATAATCCAGAAATTCCTTATAAGAGCCGTCGGTGGTACCGAACTGCACTTCGCCGTTCTTATCCACGTAAAAGCCGTAGGGCGCGACGGTCACGGAGCCGAACATGAGAGGCATCCAGGTACCGAGAACGCCCAGGGAATTTCCGCCGCCCGCGGTGGAAAATGCGTACACGTCTTCGAATTCTTTCACGCCCGCCTTTTTCTGCGCGTCTATCCACCGCGCGAAATCGAGCAGATCTTCCGGCGTGGTCGGCGCCCAGGTCTCTTCCTTGTCCTTGTCATTGCGGTACATAACCAGCCAGTCCTCTCTGAGTTTCAGCGACCACGTGGGCGGATCGGCGGGCGTCCACAGCGCGGTCAGTTTGTCTCCGTCGGTAAACACCGCTTTGGAAGCCGCCTGCGACTGCGCGTTCAGCGATTTGGAAAAATTGGGCATATACTGCAGATACGGCGTCCAATCGTCCAGAAGCACTCCCTGTTTGAAAAATTTACGATAACTCGTATAACTGGGAAAACTGATAATGTCGGGACGGTTCTCGGTAGAGTTGAACGCCATGATCGCCGCGTTTTCGAAATCGCTGTTGGCATTGAGTTGCACGTTCAGCCCGTAATTTTCGGCGATGTACGCGCGGTAGGGATCGTCCGCCGTGGTGGGCGTATTGACCCAGCCCGAAAACAGGATGTTGATCTTCTGCGTATCGGTCCCCGTACCCGAGCCGCCTTCACGCTCGCCGCAGCCCGCCAGACCGAACACAAGCGTGAGCGCCAAAAGTAAAGTGATGATCTTTTTCATAAAACCTCCTTATTTTAACCTTTTACCGCACCAAGGTACACGCCCTTGGTGAAATATTTTTGAAAGAACGGATAGATGAGCAGTATGGGCAGCGTAGTGACTACGGTGAGCGCCATCTTGATGGACATATTGTCCACGTCCTTGATGCCCATGATCTCCTCTAAACTGCCGATATCGGCATTGTTGACCTGATTGAGATTGTTCATGGAAATGGTCGCGTAGTATTGCAGCGGCCACAGTTTCGAGGCGGCTGGCGATACGTAAATCATCGCGTCGTACCAACTGTTCCACTGGAATACGAGGGTGAAGATACTGATCGCCGCGATTACGGGCATGGACATCGGGAGAACGACGGCGGAAAAATTCTGCCAGTCGTTCACGCCGTCGAGCATGGCGGATTCCTCCACCTCCGCGGGGATCCCCTCCATCGACTGCTTGATGATGATGACGTTCCACGCGTTGATGAGGTTGGGAAATATATACACCCAGATGTTATCCAAAAGCCCCACGCTCTTAACTACGAGATAGGTAGGGATCAGCCCGCCGTTGAAAATGATGATGAAAATCATCAGATACATGAAATACCGCCGCCCCGGCAGATTTTTGCGCGCCATCGCATAGGCGAGAATGGCGGTCAAAAGCACGCTCAGAACCGTTCCCACCACCGTTCGGAATACGGAAACGGCGATCGCGCGCCCCAGAAACGAACTGACGGTGAATACCTGTATGTAAGAATACAGCGTCACTTTCGTGGGAATGGGAATGAGGAACGAATAGTTGATGTCCTCGGGCTTGGCGAAAGAAACCGCCAGCGTGTATAAAAGCGGATAGATGCACAGCGCCGCGACCAGAAAGCAGACGGCGGTGCAGATGACCTGGTAGAGGTTTTCGTGAAACTTTGCCGAAAACAACGGTTTTTTCTTATTTTCCTGCATGCGTTCCTCCTTACCACATACCGATGCCCGTGGTTTTTTTCGAAAGGCGGTTGCATCCGAATACGAGCACCATGCCGACTGCCGCCTGGAAGAAGGACATCGCCGCTCCCAACGAATATTTCAGTTCGCCGAGACTCTCCCAATACAGCCAGGTATCGATAACCATCGCCTGAGGCTTGGTGACGGCGTTGGCAAACAGCAGAAGTTGTTCTCCGCCCGCGTTTTTCAAAATCTGTCCCAGATTGATAATGAGAAGGTACATGACGATGGGCAGGATACTGGGGAGCGTGATGCGCCATACGCGCTGCCACGGGCCCGCGCCGTCGAGTTTGGCGGCCTCGTACAGTTCGGGCGGCACGGAAGAGAGCGCCGCGAGATAGAGAATGGTCCCCCAGCCCAGTTCCTTCCAGATGTTTGTAATGATGACGATGGGAATGAACCAGTCGGAATCGGTCAGTATGCTCGAACTCGTGCCCAGCCAGGTGCTCAAAAGCCCCTCTTCGTTCAAAAACGCGTAGGTGATGGCGTAAATGATGACCCAACTGAAAAAGTGTGGGATATAGACGACCGTCTGCACCACTTTCTTCGCGCGCATCATGCGCATATCGTACAGAAAGATGGACAAAAGCAGGGGCGGGGCCGTCGCGCCGATGAGTTTTAAAAGGGATATGTACAGCGTGTTCCCGATGACGCGCAGCATTTCTGGACTGAGAAAAATTTCCTTGAAATTCGCCATGCCCACCCAAGGACTGTTGAAAATGCCCGCTCCCAACGAGTAGTCCTTAAAGGAGAGCACCGTTTGCAGCACGATGGGATAGAGATTGAATACCGCGATAAGAAGTAGCGGAAAAACCATAAACAGATACGAGGGAATGTACCTTTTCAGAAGAACTACCTGCGCGGAATCGATCTTGCGCTGGATCATGCCCGCGACGATGCAGACGGGGCATAGCACCAGCCAGATGACCGAGGGAGAAAACACCTTGTAAAAGGCGGCCTGCACGGCAACGTCTTCCAATCCCGCCGTCATGAGATAGGTAGTCGGTATATTGAGGGTTATCAGCAGCACGTAGACGACAAGGCACAAAAATCCCAGTCCGATCCCCGCCCAGCCGCCGATGGCGTTGAGACGCGCCGCGTTATCTTCGCCGCGCTTTCTGAAAAGTACGACGAGCGCTGCCTGATACAGAAACAGCGCCAGAAACAGCGCGATGCATAAGACCAGCAACACGCCGATCGCCGTCGGCAAATATGCCGTGACAAAGATCTTTTCACCGTCTACGAGATAAAAATAGCTCAGTTTACCGCCCTGAAAGAGCGCGCCGATGACGGAAACGCCCGAGAAGGTGCCGTTTACGCCGATATCGGCGAGTTCCCGCCCCACGATGCCCGCCGCCAACAGGCAGATCAGGCAGACCAGGCTGACGCTCGCCGCAATGGCGGCTTTGATCGTCTGCGCGGTGAGTTTCCGGGGCGCCGGCGCGCTTTGCGCGGCCGTGCCGCGCTCGATCGCTTTCTCCATAGATCAGTCCTCCCCTTGTATTTTTTTGCGGGCGGCAACGGTACGCCGCACTCCGCCCCTCAGTTTGAAAATTTTATATCCTCCGCGCGCCTCGTCCCAGCCTTCCGTATCGAAGAGCGCATCGCTGAGCCACAGTTCGCCGTCGGTCTTTTCCGCATAAACGGTCAGCGTATCTTTTGCGCTCTCAATGCGGATATCTCCGTCGCGGAGCGGAAGCGTCGCGCTGTACGAGGATAAGCGCACGAGTTTCGGGCACAATCTGTATTCTTCATAGGCGGGTTTCGTCGGTTCCAGCCCGATGAGATAGCGCCCGAGAAGATACAACGGGCTGGCGCCCCAGGCATGACATAAACTCTTTCCGTACTTGCGGTTATACATGGCGTATTTATCGTCGCCGCGCTCGTTTTTGTCGTATAATTCCCAAAAACTCGTGGCGCCCTCGTCGATCATGCCGCCCCAGTATTGCAAGATCTCATGATATACGAAGTCGGTCTCGCCCGCAAGGCACAGCGCGCTCAACTCGAAAAAGCGCATGAACGGCGTGACGATCTTTTCCGCTTCGTCGTTCAAAAGCACGTTTTGAATGACTTTCTTTTTCTTTTCGTCGTCCAGAATACCGAAATACAACGCGAAAATATGCGGGTGCTTTTTGATCGCGGGGTTCAGTTTCCCTTGGTACCGCGAATAATAGAACACCCCCCGCTCTTCGTCCCACAGGGTATCGAACAGCACTTTTTTCAAGGCCTCGTATTCCTCGCGGTATTCTTCGGGATCGTCGCCAGAGATCCCGCATAGTTTCTGCATGGTTTCGAGCGCTTTGAGATAGATGATCTGTTCTGCGGCGACTTCGCCGCGGTTGTCGATATTCGCCCAGTCGACGAACACCCAGTCGCCCTCTTTGCCCTCGATCATGCCGCTTTCCGTCTTGCGCGTGCGCGCAAATTCGATGATGCGCCGCGCGGTGGGGATCATGCGGCGCAAATAATTTTCGTCGCCTGCGTACATATAAAAATCGTACAGCCCGATGATCCAGTAAAAAGAGTATTCCATGATATGGTTCATGAAATGCACCACGGGCGGCTTACCCGCGAGCGCCGTGATCGTGCGGCGTTCGGTTTTCAGATCGAAAAAGGAATAATAGTTCATCAGAAACGCCTGATAGGCGTCGCCCGCCCACAGCCAGCGGTCGCGCTTGATGCCGTCGAGGAAAAATTCGCGGGTATTGAGCGCCAGCGTATCCAGCGCCACCGCGTAAATTTTTTCCAGTTTTTCATCCGAACAGGAAAATTTTGCGCTCCGCGCCTGCGGCACGAATTCGCGCAGTACTTTCAGGTTGGTCAGATCGACTCCCTCGCCGTGCAGATGGACGTAGCGGAACGCCTTGCCGACTTCGGGGCGCGTCTGTACGGGAAAATCCAGTTCGTCCGTCAGTTCGCAATTCTCTTTGTCCGTCGCCTCCGCAAGGCTTTCGCCGTACCAGATATGTACAAGCCCTTCGCCCTCGCACGATTCCAAATTCACCACGCCCATCATCTCGCGGCGGCAGTCGAGAAGAAGCGAATTTCTATCCTTCTGCAAAATATCGAAATCTACTTCTTCATAACTGAAACGAAACGGCCCCGGCGGCGATTCGGGATCGGTCAGCCCGTCGCACCCCGCCGCCGAATACCGAAAATCGTTGGAAGTGGTGAGAAATTGCTCGTCCGAGCGCACCGTTTCGCCGTTGACGTACAGCGCGGGAATTTCTTTTTCGTTATATACGGAAACGATCAGTTCGTATTCGCCCGCCCGAAGATCCACAAAACCTTGAAATTCGCGTATGTAAGCGTTTTCGGGCGCCTGTATCCGATTCACGATCACGTTGAACTTTCCGTTTGCGCGAATTTCCAACCGCTCGGGCTTCGAAAGCGTAAAGCGCCGTATAAATTTCACGTTTTTACAAAAATCGTCCGTATGCCAGAAGGGCGGCACGAACACCTCCCTTTCGTAGCGGGAAGTCAGGCACGCATTGAGTTGCCGTATCTCGTAATCGCCGTTATGCCATATCCATTCTGCCTTTCTATCCATCAGTCGTTTTCAGTCCTCCGTACGGCAGCAATACGGTCGGTCTTTCGAGAGCATGACCGCTCTGCCGTTGATTTCCACTTCCATCGGCTCGCCTTCCGAAAGTAAAATTTGCGTTTTCTCTTTTTCCACGGTCACGCGCAAGCGGCGGCCGCGGTAAGCGATTTTAAAAGAATACTTTTGCCAGCCTTCGGGAATCGCGGGTTTGAAATGCAGTTTGCCACCGTAGTCGCGCATACCCGCAAACCCGTTCACGATCATCATGTACGCGCTTCCCTGACAGGCGGAATGCACGCCGTTGAAAGTGTTCCTGTTCACGTCGTCCAGATCCATGCGCGCCGCCTGTTTCAGATACCCGTATGCCTCCGCCGCATAGCCGATATCCTGCGCCACGATACAGTGGATCCCCGCGGACAGCGAACTGTCGTGAATGGTTTTCGGCTCGTAAAAGTCAAAGATCCTGCGTTTCATCTCGCGCGTGAATTCATGGCTGTATAAATAGATGAGCAATACGATATCCGCCTGTTTGATGACCTGATAACGCCACAGGTTGAGCGGGTGCAGATGGGTGAGAAGAGGAAGTTTTTCGGGCGGGATCGCGTCCACATCGATGGGATCCTTGTCGAGGAAATCGTCGTCCTGCAAATACAGATCGAGCGTTTCGTCATAGGCGATATACATATTGTCCGCGGCTCTTTTCCAGCGGGCGAGTTCATTTTCGTCGCAGTCGCATATATTCAGCATGCGAAGATAGGCGCTTTCGTCCTCCGCGCGCAGTTTTTCGAGCATTTCCAACGTAAAGTAAAATTGATCGCGCGTGAGCCAGTTGGTATAGAGATTGTTGTTGACGACGGGATTGTATTCGTCGGGCCCGCAGATGCCGTTAATGCAGAATTTGCCGCCCTTGTGTTCGATAAAGTTTCCGCGGTGGGACAGGCACTTGGAAGTTTTCGCGAGCATTTCGATGCCGTAATCCTTCATAAACTGCCAGTCGTCCGTGGCGAGATAGTAACGCTTGATCGCGTAAAAAATATCGCAGTTGAGGTGATATTGCGCGGTCGCCGCCTCGAACACGTGACCGCACTCTTCGCCGTTTATGCTATTCCAGGAATACAGGGCGCCGACATCGTCCATTTCCGCGGCGCGCTTTTCCGCGTTTGGCAGAATATTATAGCGGTACAGAAGCAGTTGTTTTGCGACTTCGGGCGAGGAGTACAAAAATGCGGGCGTCATAAATATTTCCGTATCCCAGAAAGTATGCCCCATATAGCCCGTGCCCGTGAGACCGTTGGCGCCGATGTTGGTTTTTCCGTCCTTGCCCGCAGAAATCTGCAGCATGAAAAGACTGAACCGAACGCCCTGCTGAACCATGAGGTCGCCCTCGATCTGCAGATCGGCATTGTCCCAAAATTTTCGCCATAACGTTTCGCTGTCCGCAAGGCAGCCGCCGAATCCTTTGCCGATCGCCGCGGCGGCGCTTTTTTTCGCCGCGGAAAGCGGCTCGTCGCAGTCGCTGTCGGTATAGAACGACGCGGCGCGTTCCAAAGTCAAAACGCCATTTCCCGTTTCGCCCGAAAAGACGTTGACGAATAAATCTGCCATATCCTCTTTTTGCAGCGAAAGCCCCTGCGCACGTTCTTCGAGAGCGCAGGCGACGCGGAAGGCGGAAACTTCCGCACGATAGTCGATAGACCGCGCGTTGTCCTTTCTCGAAAGGGATAAAAGATGCAGGCGGACGGCGTTGTCGCCGCCAATCTCTTCCTTGCGTATACCGTCCGCGCGGGCGGGAAGGCACAGAGGCGTTTCGATACGCACGGAAACATGTTCGTCGGAAGAGATCTCGACGCGGTGCATGAGAACATGCACGTCGTTTTGACAGGCGAAACGCTGTAAAGAAATATGTACGCGCTTGTTTGCGGAAGTGATGAAATCGTATTCGCGTTTCATCACGCCGTTTTTCAGATCCAGCCGCCGCATATAATTTTCCGCGCTTTCAAAAGGCGTGCACAGTTCGCCGTCGGCGTAAACTTTGAGGGCGAGAGCATTGACCTGCGAAAAGATGGAATGGTAGCGGCCGGGAAATCCCGGGCGCTGCCAGATATGACGATAGGGATGATATTCATACACGCCGTTGATGAGGAGCGACTGTTCGCACGGCACGCCCGACGGCACGCCCTCTTCAAAATAGCCGCGCACGCCGAGGTAACCGTTGCCGACGGAAAACACTGTTTCATTGGGAAGCGAGCGCTCCTTGTTAAAGCCGTATTCGGTAACCGTCCATTCTTCGGGCACAAACAAAACGGGCACGTTGCTGTGAATCTTTCTCATAGGACCTCCGATTTCGATCGGTTTTATTCTTTTGCAAATTTAATTATCTACATTTGGTACAAAATTTCAATGGTAAATTCATCTACAAAAAAAGGAGCCAAATGCGAGCATTTCGCCCCGATTTGGCTCCTTTTTTATAAAATTTTCGTCATTTTTGCGCGTTTTGTCCGTGTCCTTGCCTATAACGCCTTAAAATTTGCTCTACTTTCCTATGTTTTTTTCTTTCGATAAGTAGACCGATTTACCAAATTTTTATTCATTATAGTTGAAATTCACCAAAAAAATAAAAAACCCCG
>OGQM01001926.1_pt1 | contig 13259 bp, 10 predicted proteins | sample 1553191 | NCBI WGS metagenome assembly OGQM01 (sample SAMEA2579954, study PRJEB22360) | human gut metagenome | biome: human gut; feature: human-associated habitat; material: faeces | place: Denmark | collected 2008/2010 | reverse complement strand
CACCTGACTGTTAATCAGGGGGTCGTTGGTTCAAGCCCATCTTGAAGCGCAGAAAAGAGTCGCAAGTTTTACTTGTGACTCTTTTTGTTTATCCACATTTTATCCCACTTTGCATTCTCCATTCCCATTTACAAATACTATATCCGGCAATAACCAGAGAAAGCAATATCAAAAAAGGCACATTCCGATCGGAATGTGCCTTTATATATAATAATGTGTCTAATACGCAGATTATTCTACATCATTGTTGTGATCCAAAGAGTCGTTGAACCCCTTAGGAGCCTGCTCATCATTACGATGCTCGTAACGACGTGGCTGACGAGCTGGACGCTCACCGCGACCTTCATGACGCTCATCACGACGACCGCGACGCTCACCGCGCTCAGGACGTGGACGACGCTCACGCTCTACATAGCCCTCTGGCTTCTCCATCAATACACGATGAGAAAGTTTGTACTTGCCAGTCTTAGGATCAATCTCCATCAACTTCACCTTGATCTTGTCGCCTTCCTTGATGCCAGCCTCTTCAACTGTCTCAAGACGCTTCCAATCAATCTCAGAGATGTGGAGCAAACCATCCTTACCAGGGAGAATCTCTACGAAGCAACCGTAAGGCATGATAGAGCGAACAGTACCCTCGTAAACCTCACCGACCTCAGGAACAGCTACGATAGCCTTAATCTTAGCCAAAGCTGCATCGATAGAATCCTTGTTAGGAGCAGATACCTGGACGTGGCCCTTACCATCAGTCTCCTCGATAGTGATTGTCGCACCAGTATCCTCCTGCATCTGCTGGATAATCTTACCACCAGGGCCGATAACAGCACCGATGAACTCCTTAGGGATATCGAATGCTACGATACGTGGAACCTGTGGCTTCATCTCAGCACGTGGCTCAGAGATTGTCTCCATCATGCAGTTGAGGATATGCTCACGACCAGCCTTAGCCTGCATCAAAGCCTCCTCAAGAATCTCGAAGCTCAAACCATCACACTTGATATCCATCTGTGTAGCAGTCAAGCCATCGCGGGTACCAGTGGTCTTGAAGTCCATATCACCCAAGTGGTCCTCATCACCGAGGATATCACTGAGGATAGCGTACTTGTCCTCACCTGGGTTCTTGATAAGACCCATAGCAATACCAGAAACTGGCTTCTTCATAGGAACACCTGCATCCATCAGGGCGAGAGTACCGGCACAAACAGTAGCCATAGAAGAAGAACCGTTAGACTCCAAGATCTGGCTTACCAAACGTACTGTGTAAGGGAAGTCTGTAGGAATCTGGCCCTTCAAACCACGCCATGCCAAGTGGCCGTGACCAATCTCACGACGGCCTACACCGCGCTGAGCCTTAGCCTCACCTGTTGAGAATGGAGGGAAGTTATAGTGAAGGAGGAAGCGCTGGTAGCTCTTCTCGAGCACACCGTCGATAAGCTTCTCATCCATCTTTGTACCAAGAGTACATGTAGAGAGAGACATAGTCTCACCACGCTGGAAGATAGCGCTTCCGTGAGGCATTGGGAGTGGAGATACCTCGCACCAGATAGGGCGGATTTCTGTAGTAGCACGGCCATCAAGACGCAAGCCCTCATCGAGGATGCAACGGCGCATAGCATCGCGCATTACGTCATCATAGTAACGGGTAGCCTCAGCGTGCTTCTCCTCCAAGCCTTCCTCAGAAAGATCGGTATGAGCAGCGTCATACTTCTCGAGGAAATCAGCCAAGACCTTGTCGAAAGCATCCTGACGTGCATGCTTCTCCAAAGCCTGATGATTGATTTCATAAGCTGGCTTGTAAAGCTCAGACTTGATCTGCTCACGGAGTTCCTCATCGTTGATCTCATGGTCGTACTCACGCTTCACGTCAGTACCCTTCTCCTTAGCCAACTCATACTGGAGTTCGCACATAGGCTTGATAGCCTCAGCAGCCACCTTGAGGGCACCAATGAGATCCTGCTCAGAAACTTCCTTCATCTCACCTTCTACCATCATGATATTGTCCTTGGTAGCACCAACCATGATATCCATGTCAGCCTCTTCCATCTGCTGGAATGTAGGATTTACAACATACTCACCATTGATACGAGCTACACGAACCTCAGAGATATAGTACTCGAAAGGAATATCTGAACAAGCCATGGCAGCTGAAGCAGCGAAACCTGCGAGGGCATCTGGCTGGTCAACACCATCGGCTGAGAGCAACATTACCTGTACGTAAACTTCTGCATGGTAGTTAGAAGGGAAAAGTGGACGCAAAGCACGGTCCACAAGACGAGAGGTAAGGATTTCCTCATCGCTGGCTTTGCCTTCGCGCTTGGTGAAACCACCAGGGAAACGACCTGCAGCACTGTACTGCTCACGATAATCTACTTGCAAAGGCATAAAATCTGTACCCGGAACTGCATCCTTTGCTGCACAAACAGTTGCGAGAAGCACTGTGTTACCCATGCGGAGAACCGCAGCACCATCAGCCTGTTTTGCAACTTTTCCGGTCTCAATTGTGATGGTTCTTCCATCAGGCAACTGAACACTTTTTGTAATTACGTTCATCTAAATTAAAAAACTTATTGTTTTGTCTAACATCTAAAATATCTAAAACGCTGCAAAGATACCTCTTTAATTATTAATAAACAAATAAATCAGCAATTATTTTCCACTTTTTTTAATAATTTATCTATAGAAGGTGCATTATTCGCAATTTTATTACTATCTTTGCACTCGATAATTTTGCAAAATAATAAAATTCATGAAGATAACTAGACTCTTTTCAGTGGCAGCGATTATGGTAGCTGCACTGGCTTTGACTTCTTGTAACAACAAGAAATTCCACATCAACGGCAATATCACAGAGGCTCAGGACTCTATGCTCTATCTGGAGAACATCAGCCTGAACGGTCCTGTGAAAATCGACTCTGTGAAACTGGGCGAGGATGGTGCCTTTGCCTTCGACGAGGCTGCCATGGACTCTGTTACCCCAGAGTTCTACCGCTTACGTATCGCCAACCAAACCATCAACCTTTCCATTGATTCTACAGAAACCGTCAAGGTAAAGGCGGCTTATCCGCAGATGAGCTTCAAATACGAAGTGGAAGGTTCTGAAAACTGCAACAAGATCAAGGAGTTGTCTCTTAAGCAGATGACTCTCCAGAGCAATATTAACGGGCTCGTGAAAGATCCTAACATCGGCAACGATTCTATCGAATCCATCGTAGGCCGCATGCTCCAGGCTTACAAACAGGACATCAAGACCAACTACATCTTCAAGGAGCCAATGAAGGCATACGCTTACTATGCGCTCTTCCAAACTGTACAGTTGGGCAATGTGAATACGCTTATCTTCAACCCTCGCAACAACAAAGACGACGTGAAGGTATTTGCTGCCGTAGCAACCAGTTGGGATACCTACTATCCTGGCGCTGAGCGTGGCAAGAACCTCCACAATATCGCCATTGAGGGAATGAAGGACATCCGCATCATCGAGAACCAGATGGCACAGCAGCAGATTGAGGCCAGCAAGGTGAGCGTAAACGGATGCATCGAACTTGCACTTCAGGACAACAAGGGACAGGTACGCCGCCTCTCCGACCTCAAGGGCAAGGTGGTACTGCTCGACTTCCATCTCTTCGCCAGCAAAGAGAGCACCAAGCGCATCATGATGTTGCGTGAACTCTACAACAAGTATCATGCAGCCGGACTAGAGATTTATCAGGTATCAGTAGACCCTGACGAGCACTTCTGGAAGACCTCTACCGCTGCCATCCCTTGGATTTGCGTACGCGATGAAGATGGCATTCAGGGCAAGAGTCTGACTCTCTACAATGTCCAGAGCATTCCTACCTTCTTCCTGATCGACCGCACCAACACCCTGCAGGCACGTGATGCACAGATTAAGGACATAGAGGCAGCCATCAAGAACCTTCTTTAAGATAACCAGGAGTTAGAAGTTTGGAGAGAACAGTTTCGGCTTTTCATCTTCCAGCTTCTAACTCTTATTCTTTAACGTCAGTTCTGTATCTGCTTTCATGATAACATAGATGGCAATATCAGAATACGAACTATACAAGGAACTTAAGAACAAAAAACGATAAACTTTTAAACCCTAAAAAATGAATAAGAAATTTTTAGCAATGGCAGCCTTGGGGCTTATCACAATAGGTGCGCAGGCTAAAGTAAAGTTGCCACACATCTTGGGTGACAACATGATTTTACAGCAAAACACAGAGGCTAGCCTCTGGGGATGGGACAAACCAGGAACCACCGTAGAGGTAACCACTTCATGGTCTGGACAGAAATATTCTGCCAAGACCGGAAAGGATGGCAAATGGGCTATCAAAGTACAAACCCCGAAGGCGAGCTACACCCCACTCTCCATCACTTTCGATGATGGCGAAAAGACCACTCTCAACAATGTGCTGGCAGGAGAAGTATGGGTTTGTGCAGGTCAGAGCAACATGGAGATGCCTGTAAAAGGATTTGGCAACTGCCCTGTAGAAGGTTACAACAAGGCGGTGCTAGAAGCAAACCAGTACAAAGGCATACATTACGTAAAGATTCCTAGCGTAATGAGCAGTAAGCCGTTAGATGATGCCAACTGCGAATGGAAGGAGGTTAACCCGGAAACCGTAGGCGATGCATCTGCTACAGGATACTTCTTTGCACAGGTAGTAAACAAGACTCTTGATATTCCGGTAGGTCTGGTCATGGCAAACAAGGGTGGAAGCCGTGTAGAAAGCTGGCTCGACCGCGACTACCTGAAGAAGAACACCAAGGAAGAGCTCGACTCTGTAAAGATGACCAAGAACCCTAAGTTTAAGTGGGATTTCCTCTACCCTCTTCTCTGGGGTAACGGAACTTTCCACCCTATCCTCAACTATAGCGTAAAGGGTATTCTCTTCTATCAGGGATGTTCTAACGTGGGCGACCCGGACGGCCAGTATACCAAACGTCTTGCCGACCTCGTTGCCCAGTGGCGCAGCGACTTCAAGCAGGGCGAACTGCCATTCTATTTCGTACAGATTGCACCTTATCATAATGGCGACGTAAATGGCGATTGGGGACCTAAGCTCCGTGAACAGCAGTTCAATGCAGCCAAGGTGATTCCAAACAGCGGCATCGTCTGTACCGAAGACCTGGTTTACCCATACGAGGTTGAGCAGATTCATCCATGTCAGAAACAGCCTGTAGGCGAACGTCTTGCACTCCAGGCACTCAGCAAGACCTATGGCATGAAGGGACTCTTCAGCGAGAGCATGACCTTCAAGGAGATGAAGATTGTAGGTGATACAGTAAAGGTGCATTTCGACAACACCTACGGAGCCTACAACCGCTTTGAAGGTTTCGAAGGTTTCGAAGTTGCAGGCGAAGATAAGGTATTCCATAAGGCTACAGCCAAGCACTTCTGGCAGGAAGGCAACGATCCTTGGAATGAGTGCGTCATCGTAACCAGTCCTGAGGTAAAGAAACCAGTAGCTCTTCGCTACTGTTTCCGCAACTTCCAGCTCGGCAATATGGCAAATGCAGGCAACCTGCCTCTCTTCCCATTCCGTACAGATAATTGGTAAATATCAGATAACCAGCGGCCGATCTTTGTTCAGCAGTCAAAGACCGGCCGCTTTTCGATTATAACATGATGATAAATTCTTTTCCATTATACATTAATCATAATATGAGTCACGTATTAGATAAGTTTCAGTTTTGCCCGGTTTGCGGCTCTAATCATTTCGAAATCAACAACATCAAGAGCAAGAAGTGTAAGGACTGCGGATTCTCTTATTACCTCAATCCAAGCAGTGCTACGGTAGCTCTCATACTCAACAGTAAGGAAGAGCTCCTGGCAGTAAGGCGCAAGAAAGACCCAGCCAAGGGAGCACTCGATTTGCCAGGCGGTTTCGTCGACATGGATGAAACAGGTGAAGAAGGTATAGCAAGAGAGGTAAAAGAGGAAACCGGACTGGATGCAACTGACGTTAAGTATCAGTTCAGCTACCCAAATCTCTACCATTACTCAGGTTTCATGGTTCATACCCTCGATATGTTCTATGAAGTGAAGGTGAAAGACGACACTCATATAGAAGCAATGGACGATGCAGAAGAATCATTCTGGATACCATTGAGCAGACTCAATCCTGATGAGTTTGCATTCGATTCCATCCGCAAGGGGCTCCATCGTTATTTGGAAACAAAATTGGGGTAAAAAGGGTTCAATACAGCCAAATATGGCTCCCAAACATTAAAAAAAACAAAAAAAACACCATATAATAAGGTATAAGCAAAAAGTTTACTTACTTTTGCCAACCGAAAAAATTGTGTATAAGCTTATGCAAGAGAATTTAGTAATCGTCGAGAGCCCTGCGAAGGCTAAAAAGATCGAAGAGTTTTTAGGTAAGGACTATAAGGTTATGTCTTCTTACGGTCATATCCGTGACCTGAAGAAGAAGGAACTTAGTATAAACGAGAAAACCATGGAACCTGATTATGAGATTCCAGAGGAAAAGAAAAAACTCGTTACAGAATTGAAAACGAATGCGAAGAAAGCCAAGAAAATCTGGTTAGCATCCGATGAGGACCGCGAGGGAGAAGCCATCAGCTGGCACCTTTGCGAAGTACTGGGATTGGATGAGGAGAAGACAAACCGTATTGTCTTCCACGAGATTACCAAACAGGCTATTCTTGACGCAATCAAGAACCCACGCCATCTGGACATGAACCTGGTGAATGCCCAGCAGGCACGTCGTGTACTCGACCGACTGGTAGGTTTCAAGCTTTCTCCTATCTTGTGGAGAAAGGTTAAGCCAGCCCTTTCTGCAGGTCGTGTACAGAGTGTTGCTGTCCGTCTGATAGTAGAACGTGAGCGTGAAATCCAGAAGTTCCAGAGTGTTCCATACTATCGCGTTACCGCTATTTTCGCCCTGATCAGCGACAGCGGCAATGCAACAGAGGTAAAGGCAGAACTGGACCAGCGTTTCAATACCCACGAAGAGGTTGAAGCTTTCCTTGAGAAGTGTAAAGACGCTAAGTTTATGGTTGAATCTGTAACCAAAAAGCCTTTAAAGCGTTCTCCTGCACCACCTTTTACTACTTCTACTCTGCAACAGGAGGCAGCACGCAAGCTTGGTTTCACCGTTGTACAGACCATGATGATAGCCCAGAAACTTTACGAAAGCGGACGCATCACTTACATGCGAACCGATAGCGTAAACCTCTCTACGCTCTGTTCCAACGCCAGCAAAGATGAGATTATCAGAGAATATGGCAAGGAATACAGCCAGACTCGTGCCTACCACACCAGTTCAAAGGGTGCACAGGAAGCGCACGAGGCTATCCGTCCTACATATATGAATGAACCAACCATCGAAGGAACCGCTCAGGAGAAGCGCCTTTACGAACTCATCTGGAAGCGTACCATCGCATCTCAGATGGCTGACGCACAACTCGAAAAGACAACTATCAACATCAATATCGGCAACACAAGCGAAAAGTTTGTTGCTACCGGCGAGGTTGTTTCATTCGATGGTTTCCTCAAGGTTTATCTCGAGTCAACCGACGATGAAGAGCATGCTGAGGATTCTTCCCACATTCTTCCAGCCCTGAAAGAAGGCGATGAATTGCAGCGCAGAGAAATCCTTGCTACAGAGAAGTATTCTCTGGCTCCTGCAAGATACACAGAGGCCAGTCTGGTGAAGAAACTGGAAGATCTCGGCATCGGCCGTCCATCTACCTATGCTCCAACTATCAGTACCATCCAGCAGCGTCAATACGTAGTAAAGGGTGACAAGACGGGTGAAGAGCGCACATTTACCATAGATTCTCTGAAGGGCATCAAGATAACCCAGAAGTTGAAGAAAGAGATGGCAGGCTCTGAAAAGGGCAAGCTTCTGCCTACTGATATCGGCATCGTAGTAAACGATTTCCTGATGGAGAACTTCCCGAACATCATGAACTACAACTTTACGGCAGACGTAGAGAAGAAGTTTGATGATATTGCAGAAGGAAAGACCGAATGGACCAACTGGATGAAGGATTTCGACAAGGGCTTTGAGCCTGAAGTGAAGGAAGTCCTGGAAGCCCGCAACCAGCACAAAGCCGGCGAGCGCAATCTCGGAAATGATCCAAAGACCGGAAAGCCAGTATTCGTCAAGATTGGCCGTTTTGGACCAGTGGTACAGATTGGTTCTGCAGAAGACAAAGACAAGCCTCAGTTTGCCCAATTGCCATCAGACAAGAGCATCGAAACCATCACCCTGGAAGAGGCTTTGGAACTCTTCAAGCTACCAAGAAAACTCGGTGATTATGAAGGCATTACTGTAACAGTTGGCTCTGGCCGATACGGCCCTTACATCCTCCATAACCGCAAGTATGTTTCTATTCCCAAGGAGGATGATCCGCTGACCATCACACTGGATAGAGCCATCGAACTGATCAAGGAAAAGCGCGAAGCCGAAGAGAAGCGCCATCTCAAAATTTTCGATAAGGACGATAAGATGGAAATTCTCAATGGCAAGTATGGTCCATACATTGCTTACGACGGCAAGAATTACCGCATTCCAAAGGCAAAACATGAGAGTGCAGAGGAGCTTACATACGAGGAGTGTATGGAAATTATCAAAGCTGCTCCAGAACCAAAGGCTAGAGGCAGAAAGAAATCATAAACATGCCTCATTGACATAGAAACAGAAGAAAATGAAGTCAATCATCATCATAGGATACATGGGCGCCGGCAAGACAACGGTCGGCAAAGCCCTCGCCAAAGACCTTGGCGTTATGTTCTACGATCTCGACTGGTATATCGAGAGCCGAATGCGCAAAACCGTTAAACAGATCTTCGATGAAGTTGGAGAAGAGGGATTTCGCAAGATAGAGCACAATATGCTACACGAAGTGGCAGAGTTTGAAAATGTAGTGGTAAGTTGCGGAGGAGGAACACCATGTTTCTTCGACAATATGGACTACATGAACCAACTTGGCGAAACGTTTTACCTGAAGGCATCTCCAGAAACCCTTCACGCTCATCTGAAGATGGGCAAAGGCGTGCGCCCTCTGCTGCTCAACAAAACACCGGAAGAGGTAGACGAGTTTATCCATGAGCAGCTGAAACTTCGAGAGCCTTACTACGAGAAGGCAAAACACATCATCGATATCAACGTGATGGACAATTATGATAAAATCAACGCTATTGTTCAGCAGATCAGAGACCTGCTGAACATATAGCCGTATCTAATAAAGTAATATATAATAAAGGTAACAAACAAAACTGATTTCCAGCAAGCAAGATTAGAAAATGAAGAAATGGACTATTGAAGACTCGAAGGAGCTCTACAACATCTGTGGTTGGGGTACTTCTTACTTTGGCATCAACGACAAGGGTGATGTCTATGTAACTCCATGCAAGGACAACACGCAGATAGACCTGCGCGACATCATGGACGAGTTGGCATTACGCGACATCAACGCTCCCGTACTGCTCCGTTTCCCAGACATCCTCGACAACCGCATCGAGAAAACAGCCAGCTGTTTTCAAAAGGCAAAGGAAGAGTATGGATACAAGGGAGAAAACTTTGTCATCTATCCTATTAAGGTGAACCAGATGCAGCCGGTCGTTGAGGAGATTATCTCTCACGGCAAGAAGTTCAACCTCGGACTGGAGGCTGGCTCTAAGCCTGAACTCCACGCCGTCATCGCCGTACAGGCACAGAGCGACTCGCTCATCATCTGTAACGGCTACAAGGACGAGAGCTACATCGAACTTGCCTTGCTGGCTCAGAAGATGGGCAAGCGCATCTTTATCGTAGTAGAAAAGCTCAATGAGCTGGATATCATCGAAAAGGTAGCCAAAAAACTCAACGTAAAGCCAAACATCGGTATCCGCATCAAACTGGCTTCTTCAGGCTCAGGCAAATGGGCTGAAAGCGGCGGCGATGCATCTAAGTTCGGCTTGACCAGCGCAGAACTGCTCACAGCCCTCAAGAAGATAGACGAGATGGGGTTCCACGACTATCTGCGCCTTATCCACTTCCATATCGGAAGTCAGATTACCAAGATTCGCCGCATTCAGACTGCTCTCCGTGAGGCAGCCCAATTCTATATTAGCCTCCACAAGATGGGCTACAATGTAGATTTCGTAGATTGCGGTGGCGGACTCGGTGTAGATTACGACGGCACCCGCTCTTCAAGCAGCGAGAGTTCCGTAAACTACTCTATCCAGGAGTATGTGAACGACTGTGTCTATACATTCGTAGATGCAGCCAACAAGAACAATATCGAGCACCCTAACCTCATCACCGAGAGCGGCCGTTCGCTCTCTGCCCATCACTCAGTCTTGGTTATCGATGTCTTGGAGACAGCTTCCCTGCCAGAAATGCCAGAGGAGTTTGAGGCGAAGGAGACTGACCACCAGCTGGTGAAGGATCTTTATGAAATATGGGACAACCTGAATCCTCGCAACATGCTGGAAGACTGGCATGATGCCGAGCAGATTCGCGAAGAGGCATTGCAGCTTTTCTCTCACGGCATCGTAGATCTGAAGACCCGTGCAGAGATTGAGGCAATGTACTGGAGCGTGTGCCACGAGATCAACAATCTTGCCAAGCACATGAAGCATGTACCAGAAGAACTCAGAGGATTGGATAAGATTCTTGCCGACAAGTATTTCTGCAACTTCTCTCTGTTCCAGAGCCTGCCAGACAGTTGGGCTATCGACCAGCTCTTCCCTATCATGCCTATCCAGCGTCTGAACGAGTGTCCTACCCGCAACGCTACCTTGCAGGACATCACCTGCGACAGCGATGGAAAGATTGCCAACTTCGTTACCGACGGACATATCGGCAACGTTCTTCCTCTTCATCCATTGAAGAAGAACGAACCATATTATCTCGGTGTATTCCTCGTTGGTGCCTATCAGGAGATTCTGGGCGACATGCACAATCTCTTCGGCGACACCAATGCTGCCCACATCTCTGTAAAGGACGGCAAATATAGCATCGACCAGATATTCGATGGCGAGACCGTAGAAGAGGTTTTGGATTACGTACAGTACAATCCGAAGAAACTCGTCCGCCAGTTGGAGCAGTGGGTAACCAAGAGTGTGAAGGAAGGTAAGATTTCGCTCGATGAGGGCAAGGAATTCCTGGGCACCTATAGAAATGGTCTCTTCGGATACACATATCTTCAGTAAGAATTAACAGTTGATAGTTAATAGTTTACAGCAAGATTGCCCTATAAACTATTAACTATAAACTATAAACTAAACTTAAAGATGGAAAAAGTAACAGTAGTAAAGGTAGGCGGTGCCATCGTTGAAGACAGCGAGCAGCTGGCACAGCTCTTGAAGGATTTCGCAGCCATTCCTGGCAAGAAAGTATTGGTACATGGCGGTGGCCGCCGTGCCACTAAGGTAGCCTCAGCCCTCGGCATCGAGAGCAAGATGGTGAACGGCCGCCGCATCACTGATGCAGACATGCTGGAAGTGGTAACAATGGTTTATGGCGGTCTGGTCAACAAGAACCTGGTTGCCAAGCTCCAGGCTAACGGTGTGAATGCTCTCGGTCTGACCGGTGCTGATATGGACGTAATCCACAGTCACAAGCGTCCGTTGAAGGACGGTATTGACTTCGGATTCGTGGGCGATGTAGAGCGCGCCAACGGCAAGATGCTCCAGACCCTGATCAATGAAGGCATTACTCCAGTGATGGCCCCATTGACCCATGACGGCAAGGGCAATATCCTCAATACCAATGCCGACACCATAGCCAGCGAGACTGCCAAGGCTCTGGCTCCTTACTACGATGTGACATTGATATATAGTTTTGAAAAGAAAGGCGTGCTCAGTAATCCTGAGGATGAGGACAGCGTGATTCCAGTGATTACCCATGCCGATTTTGAGAGATATAAAGCAGATGGTACCGTGGCAGGCGGCATGATTCCTAAGTTGGAGAATGCGCTTGCAGCCATCGATGCTGGTGTGAAAGAGGTGATTATCACCCTTGCTACCGCCATCGACGGAAAGCACGGAACGGTGATTAAGTGAAGAACGAAGAGTGAAGAGTGAAGAATTCATCACCTTTTTTCTTAACAAGAGTTAAAAACAGAAATAAATTAAGATTGGTTGTAACTTTCTTATAACATAGTCGTCATTAATTATAGAGGGATGAAAGAAATCAGTTTCCAGAACGATGTTTTGCCGCTGAAGAACAAACTCTTCAGGCTGGCCCTTCGCATTACTCTCAACCGGGAGGAAGCGGAAGACGTTGTGCAGGATACGCTGATTAAAGTCTGGAACGCCCGCGACAGATGGCTGGAGCTTGACTCCATCGAGGCATACAGCCTCACCATCGCTCGCAACCTCTCGCTCGACCGCATCAAGAAGATGGAAAATCAGAATGATTCGCTGGAAGAGCAGAATACAGAAAGGTTGGACGAAAACACTTCTACCCCCTCAGAAAGGATGATTCAGAAAGACAAACTGGACATCGTAAGGAATATTATCGACGAGTTGCCTGAAAAGCAGCGCAGCTGTCTGCAGCTTCGAGACATCGAAGGAAAGTCCTACAAGGAAATAGCAGACATCCTCTGCATCACGGAAGACCAAGTAAAGGTGAACATCTTCAGGGCTCGTCAAACAGTCAAACAAAGATTTCAACAATTCGACAGATATGGATTATAAGTACATCAACCAACTTTTGGATCGCTACTGGAAGGGCGAGACTTCTCTCGAAGAAGAGGAGATTCTCCGTGCATTCTTCAGCCAGGACGAGTTGCCTGCCGAGCTGAAGCCATACCAAGCGCTCTTCTCTTACGAGATGGGCGAGGCTAAGCAAGAGGCGCTGGGTGATGACTTCGACCAGAAGATGATGGCGATGATTGAAGATGAATATACCAAGAAGCCTAACAAGGCAAAGGTGATTTCTTTGACAGAGCGCCTGAAGCCTCTCTTCAAGGCTGCTGCCGTGGTAGCTATCATCCTGACATTGGGCAATGCTGCTCAGGTACCTTTCCAGAGCAATGACATTGATTCTGTTGAAAACGTAGGATACATCAAGAGTGGCAAGGGCGTGTCCGTAGCCATGGGAGATTCTGCTTCGGTTGATTCTATGCAACGCACAGGCATCGATAAGGTAAGCACTCCAACAACGTCTCCAACGTTATTAAAGTAGATTATTTCTATGCTTTCTCTATAAAAAATCATGTTTAGTAAAACAATTCTGAAGCTGTGAAGTTTCAATTCTCTCAAATTTTTCATAACATACTAACGTAATAGGGCTGCC
>OGQM01001924.1_pt1 | contig 13263 bp, 10 predicted proteins | sample 1553191 | NCBI WGS metagenome assembly OGQM01 (sample SAMEA2579954, study PRJEB22360) | human gut metagenome | biome: human gut; feature: human-associated habitat; material: faeces | place: Denmark | collected 2008/2010 | reverse complement strand
TGCATATATTTTCCCTGACAGACAGTTTATCATCAAAATATTTCCATAGACCGGGCATACCGCCAAGAACCGAATAAGCTTCTATGCATTCCTGTCTGGAAAACGCCGGAAAATATTCTCCTATACAGGAAAAAGGCAGCTCCTTGATCTTTAGAAAGCCTGTAATCTCATAGGCTGCAGCTCCAATTTTGGAAATCAGGCTGTTTTCTACAAAGCTAACCTGGGAGCTGCACAAAATGACCATAACTCCCTCTTCCTGTTCTTTTTTATGCAGATAACGAATAAGCTCTTCCATAAAAGAGCCATTCTCACGGATCATAAGCTGAAATTCGTCTATGATCACCACTATTTTTTTCTTTTGTTTTTCTGAAAGGGAATTCAATAATCCAAAAAAAGAAATGCTATCTTTTGAAATACCGGACTGCTCCCAAAGCTCCCTGTTCCATTGGATCAGCTGTTCTTTTAAGGATGCCGGTCTGGCCCGGTAATAATGAAAAGGCTTTCCGTCTGCAAACTCCATAAGGAGAGCAAGCTTATCTGCTCCACGCTCTCCATAGGCAATCATCAGCTGGCTTCCCGCCTTATCAAAATAAGTATTCAGATAATTCAGTTCAACAGTACGTCCTAAAACCATGCTCTTGCCGTCCTCTGAATCAGCTTCTGAGCAGAAGCTTTTCTACCTCATCTTTCGGTATCGGTTTTCCAAGAAGGAATCCTTGAATACAGTCACATTCTATGGATTTCAGATATTCAAACTGTTCATTAGTCTCAACACCCTCTGCTATTGTCTCAAACCCCAGCTTCCTGACCATATATACAATAGATTCTGTAATAATCCTTGCGTTGTCATCTACAAGCATTGCATCCACAAAGCTTTTATCAATTTTCAAAGTATCGATCGGAAGACCTTTCAAGTAGGATAAGGAAGAATATCCTGTTCCAAAGTCATCCAGGGAAATACGGAAGCCATATTCACGCAGAACGCAGAGCTTCTCTGTCATTTCTGTAAAATTATCAATCAGTACGCTTTCTGTGATCTCAAGTTCGATCTCGTGTGGATCTACATCATATTTACGGATGATCTGCATCACGATATCTACAAAATCCGTCTTCTTATACTGGATCGCAGAGATATTCAACGACAGGACAAAATGTCCTGTATATTTCTTTTTCCAGTCTGCAAAGCAGCGGATACTCTCTTCTACGACCCAGGTACCGATTGGAACAATGGCACCGTTCTTTTCGGCAATCGGAATAAACACCGCTGGACTGATCATCTTTCCATCAGAGTCCTTCCAGCGGATCAGCGCTTCCATTCCACGCAGCTTTCTGTCCTTAATATGATACTGAGGTTGGAAATTCAGCGTAAAGTTCTGGTTAAATACAGCATCCTTCAGCTTATTTTCAATAGCAACATTCTGAAGGAAATCATTCAGGATCAGGGCATCAAAATACTGAATAGACGTTTTTCCTGATTCTTTGGCCTTAAACATGACGATCTCTGCACAGTTGATCAGTTCAAGGGTAGATTTGGCCGCTTCCGGATACTCTGCTACACCAATGGATACACTGATGCTGATCTCCTGTCCAGTACTGAGGATCCACGGTGATTTTACACGTTCAGCGATTGCCCCGTAAATATAATCAACACTGCGGTTTCCATATGGATTGTAAATAGCAATACAATAGATATCTGCATTAAAGTGGGATACAACTACATTCTCACTGTTAAATTCTGACAGATACTGTCCAAACTGCTGTACTACTTCATCGCCAACTACAATGCCAAGACCGTCATTGATCTTTCTGAAATCATCAATATCTACAAACATGACAGCAACAATGTTCTGTTCGTCTTCTGCTTTTCTTACAAAATCGGCAAGAAGACGTACAAAATAGTTTCTGTTGTACAGTCCTGTCAGAACATCGTAATATGCCATATAGGTCAGTTCATCGTTCTGATTCTGTATCTTGGAAACATTTTTAAAACGGATGACCTTATCCATAGGTACATTCATCTGATCATAGATCACGGAAACCTCACACTCAACCCAGGTTTTTCCGTCCTTCAGTCTTACGATCGCACTGTCAGACTGTATTCCAGATTTTTCGAGGAAGAGAAGCTCCTTAAGCGGAAGAACATATTTTTCTTCTACTTCCCCGTAAATCTTGCTGATATCCTTGATCTCCCTGATCTCCACACCTTTAAAAAGATAGTCCCAGTTGGCTACTGTCTTCACATAATGATCTTCAAAATTGACATATACAAAAGCACTAGTCGATGTCTCACAGATCAGTTTCAGCATTTTTTCTTCTTTTTCAAGCTTCTGATTCAAGGCGTTCAGTAAATCCACCTGATAACGTAACTCTTCCATGAATGCCAGTTCCCTTTTAACCCCTCATAAACATTAATCTCTATTTCTTTGTGATATATCCCTGTGCCTTTAACAGCTCTGCGCAGAGAACAGCACCGCCTGCTGCACCTCTGACTGTATTGTGGGAAAGTCCTACAAACTTCCAGTCGTAAACACTGTCTTCCCTGATACGTCCAACGCTGATACCCATACCGTTTTCATAATCAACATCGAGGCTTACCTGCGGTCTGTTGTCCTCTTCCAGATACTGGATAAAGTGTTCCGGTGCACTCGGAAGCTTCAGCTCCTGAGGAAGTCCACTGAAGTTTCTCAGCTTCTCGACCAGCTGTTCCTTAGTCGGCTTTTTCTTGAATTTTACAAATACAGCCGCTGTATGTCCATTCAATACAGGAACACGGATACACTGGCAGGTGATAACAGGGCTCTTAGCCGGTTCGATCACACCATCTTTGATCTCTCCCCAGATTCGTAAAGGCTCTTTTTCGCTCTTTTCTTCTTCACCGCCAATGTAAGGAATGATATTTCCTACCATCTCCGGCCAGTCCTTAAATGTCTTTCCTGCTCCTGAGATTGCCTGATAGGTTGTTGCTACTACTTCATAAGGCTCAAATTCCTTCCATGCAGTAAGAACCGGTGCATAGCTCTGGATAGAGCAGTTAGGCTTTACGGCAACAAATCCCCTCTTGGTTCCCAGTCTCTTCTTCTGAAACTCGATCACCTTGAAATGCTCCGGATTGATCTCCGGCACTACCATCGGAACATCCGGTGTCCAGCGGTGGGCTGAATTATTGGAAACAACAGGTGTCTCTGTTTTAGCATATTCTTCTTCGATCTTTTTGATCTCTTCCTTGGTCATATCCACTGCGCTGAACACAAAATCTACAGATGAAGCAACCTTCTCTACTTCATTGACGTTCATGACCACGATCTTCTTGACCGCTTCCGGCATCGGGGTTGTCATTTTCCATCTGTCCCCAACTGCCTCCTCATAGGTTTTGCCAGCTGACCTTTCACTTGCTGCAATGGTTGTCACTTCAAACCAGGGATGATTCTCAAGCAGAGAAATAAATCTCTGGCCTACCATTCCTGTTCCGCCTAAAATACCTACTTTTAACTTGTCACTCATGATAAATTCCTTTCTCTCCTCATAGTGTATTAAGATATGCTTTCTGCATTTCAATCGTATCAAGCATGGCCTGTCTTCCAGGTCCTCCTGTGGTAAGCCTCTTTTCCACACAGGTCTTTAAGCTGATGGCATCATACACATCCGCCTCAAACACCGGACTGATCTTCTGAAGCTCCTCTATAGACAGTTCATCGATCGCACAGCCCTTATCCAAGCAGTGCAGCACAAGCTGTCCGATGATACCATGGGCATCCCGGAAGGGAACACCTTTACCGACCAGATAGTCTGCCGCGTCTGTCGCATTGGTAAAACCCTTCATGGCGCTCTTTTCCATAATTTCATGATTAAACTTCATGGTAGAAAGCATACCATCAAATAAACGCAGACAGTCCTTAACTGTGTCGATCGCATCGAAGGTGACTTCCTTATCTTCCTGCATATCCTTATTATAGGCAAGCGGAAGTCCCTTCATCGTTGTCAGAATGCTGACAAGTGCCCCATAAACACGTCCTGTCTTTCCTCTGACAAGCTCTGCTATATCCGGATTCTTTTTCTGCGGCATGATACTGCTTCCGGTAGAGAATGCATCATCTACTTCCACAAAGCGATACTCATTGGAATTCCAGATAATGATCTCCTCCGAGAAACGGCTAAGATGCATCATGATCGTAGAAAGCGCACTTAAAAATTCGATCACATAATCTCTGTCTGATACAGAATCCATGCTGTTCAGCGTTGGACCCTCAAATCCAAGAAGGGATGCTGTATAGGTACGGTCCAGTGGATAAGTAGTTCCGGCAAATGCACCTGCTCCAAGGGGACAGTAATTCATTCTTCTGTAAATATCCTGAAGTCTCTGGGCATCCCGTTTGAACATTTCAAAATAAGCTCCCATATGGTGGGCAAGAGTAGTCGGCTGTGCCTTCTGCAAATGGGTAAATCCCGGCATATAGGTTTCCAGATTATCCTCCATAAGATGAAGCAGTGTCGTAAGCAGCTCCTTCAGTTCTTCCTGGATTGCAAGCACCTCTCCTCTTACATAAAGCTTCATGTCAAGAGCCACCTGATCATTTCTGCTTCTTCCGGTGTGCATTTTCTTGCCGGCGTCTCCGATTCTGTCGATCAGCGTTGCCTCCACAAAGCTGTGCACATCTTCATACTGTGTGGATATGTCAAGTCTACCTGCCTCCACCTCTTCCCTGATCTCTGTCAGTCCTTTTACAATCGCATCCTTTTCCTCGCAGGTCAGAATCCCCTGCTTTTCAAGCATGACCACATGGGCAATGCTGCCTTCGATATCCTGCTGTAAAAGGCGTTTGTCAAAGCGGATGGAAGCATTGAAATCATATACCATCTGATCCGTCTGCTTGGTAAAACGTCCACCCCATAACTGTGCCATAAAAGCCTCCTTGTAATGGTCGTATTTTCACTTATTCATAAATATATCCATTTTATTAAATCTGAATTTGATACTATCATATTTTATATTTATTTTCAATCATTTTATCCCCGTTGCTTTCACCAATAGCCTTATCTTTCATAAACTATTACTATAATCATGGAGGGAATCTGTATGAATCAGCCAATTTTAGACTGTCGTAATGTCAGTTATTCCTATCATAATCTCAGTGGTGAAACCCTGGCTTTATCCAATCTCTCCTTTCAGGTACAGGCCGGAGAATTTCTGTCCATTGTCGGACCAAGCGGTTGTGGCAAATCTACTCTCCTGTCACTGATTGCTGGCTTAAGCCACCCGGAAGAAGGAGAAATTATAATCAATATAGAAGACAAGAGCAGGATCGGCTATATGCTTCAGCAGGATCATCTTTTTGAATGGCGCAGCATCCGCAGGAATGTACTTTTAGGACCGGAAATCAACCATATCCTCTCTTCTGAGCACCAAACGCTGGCTGACAGACTCCTGAAGGATTATGGTCTTGATAAATTTCAGTATAAAAGACCCTGTGAGCTCTCCGGTGGCATGAAACAGCGTGCGGCTCTAATCCGGACCATGCTGATGCACCCAAAGCTGCTGCTGTTAGATGAACCCTTCAGTGCTCTTGACTACCAGACGCGTCTGATGGTGTCTGCCGATATCGGACGTATTATCAAAAGCAGTAAGATCACAGCGATCCTGATCACACACGACCTTTCAGAAGCCATCTCTCTTGCTGATCGCATTATCGTTCTTTCAAAACGTCCGGCCAGGATCAAAAAAGATCTCCCCATTCACCTGACACTCAAAGACCAGACACCACTTGCAGCACGGAATGCACCGGAATTCAGTTCCTATTTTTCAATTCTCTGGAAGGAGATCGCTGATGAATATCAAAAAACAAATTAAAACCGGGATCAGTCAGAACCAGATTGATTTTTTAAGAAAACACAGGTATCACCATCATATGGTTACCTTTTCCCGCTTTCTTATCCTGTGTCTTTTTCTTACCGCCTGGGAATTTGCTTCCCGATCCCATCTGATTGATCCTTTCTTTTTTTCAAGTCCCTCCCTGATCCTGTCCTGCATTGCAGCTATGGTAAAAAACGGTTCTTTTTTTTCAAATATAGGGATCACCCTGTTTGAAACACTGATCAGCTTTCTGCTCGTAACTCTCCTTGGACTGATCAGCGCCACTCTTCTGTGGTACTTTAAAACCCTTTCTGAAGTTGCCGAACCCTATCTTGTCATCCTGAACAGCCTGCCAAAATCCGCTCTGGCGCCTCTCCTGATCGTATGGCTTGGCAGTGGTATGACGACTATCATCGTTGCCGGGATCTCTGTTGCTCTCTTCGGATCCATAATCAGTCTGTATACTGCTTTCCGGAATACAGACCCCGAAAAGCTGAAGCTCATAGAAACTCTTGGGGGTACCCGTTTTACCGCTCTTTTAAAGGTGGTGCTTCCCTCCTCTGTACCGGCTATTTTAAGCAATATGAAGGTCAATGTAGGCCTCTCTCTCGTAGGTGTGATCATAGGGGAATTTCTGGCTGCCAGGCAGGGTCTCGGATATCTGATCATCTATGGAACTCAGGTATTTCAGCTGAATATGGTCATCACTTCTATCCTGATCCTCTGTGTCATTGCCATGGGACTGTATCAGTTCATTCAGTTTCTGGAGCATCTTTATAAGAAAAAAGAGGCCGGATAACTTCCGACCTCTTAAGCTGGAAAAGGGACTCGAACCCTCGACCTACTGATTACGAATCAGTTGCGCTACCAACTGCGCCATTCCAGCCTGTCAACACAACAAAACTATTATAACGGCAAGCCTTTATTTTGGCAAGAGTTATTTTGTATGAATATCAAGCTGTGGAAAGGGTATGGTAATACCTGCATCATCCAGCGCATACTTGGCATTTTCTGTCAGCCTCCACTTAACCGGCCAGTAATCCTCAGACTTACACCAGCAGTGGATCACAAGATTAACACTGCTGTCAGCAAGACTGTCCACAACTACCCGCATTGTCTCCTTTTTCAGCACATCTTCATCCCCTTTGATCATGGTCATCAATACTTCACGGGCTTTCCTGATATCCTCTTCATATGCAATCCCCACAGGAATATCCACCCGTCTCTTCTCACTTTTGGTATAGTTGATGATACTTCCGTTTGCCAGAGTACCATTCGGAAGTACAATCACCTTATCATCAAAGGTATGCAGGCGGGTATAAAAAACATCAATGGCAGTCACGGTGCCTTCCATCCCCTGTGCATCCATGATATAGTCACCAACAACAAAGGGCTTCAGGCAGAGCAGCAGGATCCCTCCTGCCATATTGCTCAGACTCCCCTGCAGGGCAAGACCAATAGCCACACTGGCAGAACCAAGGATCGCCACAATGCTGGTCGCATCAACCCCCATCCAGGAAGCTATAAAAATGATCAGTACAAAGCACAGTGCATATTTCACAAAGGAATCAATAAAGTGAATTGCATTTTCTTCTACCTTCCCTCGCCTGAGTCCCCGTTTCATAACACTGCGGACAAGTCTGATCAGCTGCATGCCGATCAGCAGCGCAAGAATGGCAAGTACGATCCGAAGTCCCAGATGAAATGCCTTTTCAGGCAGCTCCTGCAGGAATTTTTCGATCACTCCGGGATCCACGTTTTCAATATCAAGCTGTTCGATCTGTTCGATCTGTTGAATTCCGTCCATTTATGCCTTTTCCTTCTCCTGTGCTTCCTTATCTGCAGCCTTTGCTCTTTCCATGGCAGCTTTAGCTCTTTCTTCTGCGGCTTCTGCCTTCTTCTGTGCCAATCCTGCCTCTTCTCTTGCAAGATCAGCCTCTTTTCTAGCTTCCTCAGCCTCCTTCATGGCTTCTTTCGCTTTTCTTCTCGCCATCGCCGCTTCTTTCTTTCTCTCGATCTCTGCCAGTTCCTTCTGCGTATAAGGCGCATAGGAATACATCACAAGAGAAAGTGATGGCACCACCACATGAATGGAATTTTCCCTTCCGTCCGCCTCCTCTTCTGTCGTTGCCTGTGCTCTGGTAACCCGGCTACTGTTTCCGCCATATATTTTATCATCTGTCGTAAATAGTTCCTTATATTTTCCAGCTGCAGGTACACCCACAGTAAATTCCTGTTCAATCCCTGCAAAATTTGCCACTACCAGTATCATATCCTGCAGTTTATCTGCTTTTCTCACAAAAGAAAGCATACATTTATCACTGGAAATACAGTTGATCCACTCAAATCCATCAGGATCCGTATCCTTCTTATACAAGGCAGGCTTGTTTTTGTACAGGAAATTCAGATCCTTCACCAGTTTTGAAATTCCCTTATGCTCAGGGTACTGCAAAAGCCCCCATTCCGTCTGCCTTGTTTCATCAAATTCCTTATATTCGGCAATATCCTGTCCCATAAACAGGAGCTTCTTTCCGGGATGTGTCATCATATAGGCATAGGTAAGCCTCAGATTGGCAAATTTATCTTCTTTATTTCCCGGCATCTTACCAATCATGGTAGATTTACCATGCACCACTTCATCATGGGAAAATACACTCATAAAATTCTCGCTGTACTGATACACCATGCTGAAAGTCAGTTCATTATGATGATGGGCACGGAAATATGGATCATAGCTGATATAGGAAAGATAATCATTCATGAATCCCATATTCCATTTCATGGAAAATCCAAGTCCATCTTCCTCTACCTCACCGGTCACCTTCGGCCATGCTGTAGATTCCTCTGCAATCAGATACACGTCAGGATTTTTCTTTTTCATAATAGAATTCAGATGCTTTAAAAATTCCACCGCGTCCAGATTTTCATTGCCACCATAAATATTGGGAATCCATTCTCCTTCCTTCTTGCCATAATCCAGATACAGCATGGAGGCAACGGCATCCATCCGGATCCCATCTGCATGATATTCCTTCACCCAGTACAATGCGTTGGAGATCAGATAATTGGATACCTGCGGACGGGCGTAGTTATAAAGCAGTGTACCCCAATGTGGATGTGCCCCTTTTCTTGGATCCTCATGCTCATAAATACAGGTGCCATCAAATCTGCCAAGCCCATAAGTATCTCTTGGGAAGTGTGCCGGAACCCAGTCAAGGATCACCCCGATCCCTTCTTTATGAAGCATATCTACAAAATATTTAAAATCTGCGGCTGTGCCATATCTTGCCGTAGGTGCATAATATCCGATCACCTGATATCCCCAGGACGCATCCAGCGGATGTTCCATTACCGGCATTAGTTCCACGTGGGTATATCCCATATCCTTCGCATAGGAGGCAACAAGGGGTGCCAGTGCCCGGTAATTCAGGTACTCTCCAGCTTCCCCTCTTTTGAAGCTACCAAGATAAAGCTCGTACACACTGACCGGAGCGTCCTTCTGCTGAAGCTTCTTTCTCTCCTTCATCCATGCCTCGTCCGACCATTCATAAGAAATATTCCTGACAATGGAAGCTGTATCCGGACGGAGCTGCTGTCCGAAGGCATAGGGATCTGCCTTCAGAACGACTGTATTTCCTTTAGATTTGATCTCGTATTTATAGCAGTCCCCTGCTTTTACATCCGGGATAAACAGTTCATATACACCACTTTCCCGGCAAAGCTGCATCTGGTGTATCCGTCCATCCCAATAGTTAAAATCACCTACTACACTGACACGGATGGCATTTGGTGCATAAACTGCAAAAAAAGTACCATGGCACCCGTCGATCTCCATGGGATGTGCGCCAAGAAACTCATAGGAATCATACAGAATTCCTGCATTCAGCTTATCGATCTGCTGCTTTGTCAATCCATGATGATAACGGTAAGCATCCTTCACAGACTTTATACCTCTTTCATCATCATAGTGCACTTCATACCGATAGTCTGCCATGTCCCTTCCGCTGACCAGGCAGGCAAAGAAGCCGGCCTCATCAGCCATTTCCATCTGCTTCTTTTTCGTCCCTGAAACAAGAAAAACTTCTTTGGCATCCGGCCAGAAGGTCTGAACCAGTGTATTCCGTCCTGCCGGATGCGGTCCCAGTATCTCAAACGGACTGTTCTCCTCTGAATAAATGATTCCTTCTACTCTTGGCCAGTTCATCAGCTTATATAATTTATTGTCCATTATAATCCCCCTGTTTTCCATTCCGGAATTTTCCATCCAACCTGTTCTTACAGTGTATCAAAAATGGGTGTACAGTACAAGGGTCAAGTGGTACAATATACAGGATCTGTTACCTACTATATATAAAAAAGGAAGTGAAATTATGTATGATCCAATCACCCCTGAGGACTTCGATTTTCTGACCGGAGACGATAAGGAACTGATGCAGAAGATCACTGCTTACTCCGAAAAAGTCATCGGAGATGTGAAGCCGGAAGATATGAAAATGTCAGAACGGCTTGATAAATTAAAACCCATTATGCGTAAGCTTGCCTTAAAGCGTGGTGTTGCCCTGGAAGACATCTTTGTCAGATACATGGATCTCTCCAGTGAAGTCCTTGCCCGCAAGGCCGGGAAGGAAAAGAAAGGAAACATCCCCATCGACTTCCCGACTATCTGAACCTCGCAGTAGTTTCTTTTACGGACAAAGAGTCATACCGTCAGAAACATAACTAACAGCAAAAATAAAACTGTTGGAACATTTCATCAGGCGAAATGACAACAGTTTTATTTTTGTTTATTTCACTACTCTGACTCTGAACACACCATCAATGCTCTGCAGCTTGTCAATGATCTTCTGCTCTGCAGGACTCTCCAGATCAAACATGGTATAAGCAACCTCTCCTCTGGATTTGTTCATCATATCTGTGATATTGATTCCCTCATCACCAAAGCATGCTGCAAACTTTGTGATCATATTGGCGATATTTTTATGAAAGATTGCCACTCGGCCTGCCTGTGTGCAGACACCCATGTCAAGAGAAGGATAATTCACACTGTTTACAATGTTACCATTCTCCAGATAGTTCATCATTTCCTTCACAGCCATCTTCGCACAGTTATCTTCTGACTCTTCTGTGGAAGCACCAAGATGAGGAATGACAATGCAGCCTTCCTGGCCTGCCGTAGTCGGATTTGGGAAATCAGATACATACTTTCTGATCTTTCCTGCTTTAATTCCTTCCAATACATCTTTTTCATCTGCAAGATGATCTCTTGCGAAGTTCAGCAGGATCACACCATCCTTCATTTTGGAAATGGCTTCCTTATTGATCATGCCCTTGGTGGAATCAAGAAGCGGTACATGAATGGTGATGATATCGCAGTTCTCATAAATATCCTCTACATTCAGCACATGCTTTACATCACGGCTTAAGTTCCATGCTGCATCCACGGAAACATAAGGATCATATCCATAAACTTCCATACCAAGATGCTTTGCTGCGTTTGCGACTTTGACACCGATCGCACCAAGTCCGATGATACCAAGCTTCTTGCCCTCAATCTCTGTACCGGCAAATTTCTTCTTTTCCTTCTCGGCAGCCTTGGCAATATTCTCATCACCCTTATCAGAGATCACCCAGTTAATACCGCCGATGATATCTCTTGATGCCAGCAGCATACCTGCAAATACCAGTTCCTTCACACCATTGGCATTGGCGCCAGGAGTATTGAATACTACAATCCCCTTTTCTGCACAGCGGTCAAGAGGAATATTATTGACACCGGCCCCTGCTCTTGCTACACAAAGCAGCTTATCCGAGAACTCCATATCATGCATGGCAGCACTTCTTACAAGGATTCCTTCCGCCTCTTCTGCAGTCTCTGTCTTTGTATAGCTATCTGAGAATTTCTCAAGGCCTACCTTTGAAATGGGATTTAAACAATAATACTGAAACATCCTGATCTAGTCCTCTTTTCCGTTATTTTTTTCAAATTCACGCATGAATTCCACAAGCTTTTCAACGCCCTCGATCGGCATCGCATTGTAAATGCTGGCACGCATGCCGCCTACTGTTCTGTGACCTTTCAGGTTTTCAAATCCAGCTTCCTTGGCTTCCTTAACAAATTTGGCATCCAGATCAGCATCGCCTGTTACGAAAGGTACATTCATCAGGGAACGGTCTTCTTTTCTTACTGTTCCCTTAAAGAGTTTGCTCTCATCCAGGAAATCATACAGAATCTTTGCTTTCTTTTCATTGCGCTCCTTCATTGCTGCAAGACCACCCTGTTTTTTCAGCCACTTGAATACCTTGCCGCAAATATAAATGCCATAAGCCGGAGGTGTATTATAAAGAGATCCTGCATCAGCATGAATCTTATATCTCAGCATGGTAGGCGTTCCGGGAAGAACATCCTCTGTGATCAGATCTTCCCTGATGATAACAATAACAACACCGGCAGGTCCCACGTTCTTTTGTACACCGCCATAGATTATACCATACTTTGTTACATCAACAGGCTCTGATAAGAAGCATGATGATACATCAGAAACAAGAATATGTCCCTTGGTATTTGGAAGTGTTTTATATTTGGTTCCATAAATGGTATTATTTTCACAGATATAAACATAATCTGCATCCTCCGGAATCGGGAGATCAGAACAATCCGGAATATAAGAAAAGGTCTTATCTGCAGAAGATGCAACCTCTACGGCATCACCATAGATCTTTGCCTCCTGAAATGCCTTTTTAGCCCACTGACCGGTAACAATATAAGCAGCCTTTCTGTTCTTCATCAGATTCATAGGGATCATTGCGAACTGCTGGCTTGCTCCCCCCTGTAAAAACAACACCTTATAATTATCAGGGATATTCATCAGCTCTCTCAGATCAGCCTCGGCTTCGTTAATGATAGTTTCAAAGGCCTTCGATCTGTGACTCATCTCCATCACGGACATACCGGTTCCTCTGTAATCTAACATTTCATCTGCAGCTTCTTTTAATACTTCTTCAGGTAAAACTGCCGGACCTGCTGAAAAGTTATACACTCTGGCCACTTTTTCTTCCTCCTGTCACGGGTTATCCCCTCATATATGAAAATCTTAAAATATTATAAAATATTTCACTTATTGTAAACCGATTTAACACTTTAGTCAACTGCTTTAGTAAAACATTACACACGGTGTACCTATCTCTACCAGATCATAAAGCTTTGCCACTTCATCGAGAGGTGTGTTGATACAGCCGTGCGAACCGGACTTTTTATAGATTTCTCCTCCATATTCCGATCGCCAGGACGCATCATGAATGCCGATCGCTCCCTTTACCGGGATCCAGTATCTGACAAAGCTTTCATAATCAGCCCCCCGGAGAGTCCTGTTTTTCTGCTTGGCATAGACATAATTGGTTCCACATGGAGTTCCCCT
>OGQM01001922.1_pt1 | contig 13266 bp, 12 predicted proteins | sample 1553191 | NCBI WGS metagenome assembly OGQM01 (sample SAMEA2579954, study PRJEB22360) | human gut metagenome | biome: human gut; feature: human-associated habitat; material: faeces | place: Denmark | collected 2008/2010 | reverse complement strand
CACTAATACTCCCGGCCCGGCGCCGCCGCGGGCGGACGCGCCCGCCTGTATGCAGGTGCCGATCAGCGTCGTCGTCATCTTGCCCATGCCGCGGTAAAAGCCCTGGAAACCGTTCGTCAGCGCGGGCAGGGCATAAAACACCGCCATCCAGCCCAGATACGTGCTGCCCAGTGCAATGACGTCGGCGGCCCCCTCCCCTGCCACAAACAGGAACAGGATGCCCCGGCGCAGCAGCAGCGTCAGGCTGCCCATCAGCAGCCAATAGCCCAGCTCCAGCCGCAGGCCCACCGCAAAGCCGCGGCGGATGCGGGCGGTCTGCCCGGCACCGCGGTTCTGGGCAATGTAAGTCGTAATGGCCGTGGCAATGCTCTGCTCCGGCGTGAAGGCAAAATCGTCCACCCGCGTGACCGCGTTGAACGCCGCGATAGCCCCGACCCCCAGCGCGTTGACCTGCCCCTGAATGAGCACCTTGCAGATCGGCTGCACGGCCTGCTGCACCGCCGTCACCGCGCCGTAGCGCAAAATCGGCCCCAGCAGGTCGCGGCGGATGCGCCACTGCCCCTGCCCGGGGCAGAGCTCCGGCACGCGGCGTGCCATGTAGACGGCGGCCAGCAGCGCGCTGGCAGCCTCGGCCACGACAGTGGTCACGGCGCTGCACACAATGCCAAAGCCCAGCCCGCCAATTAAAATGAGATCCAGCACCGCGTTGAGCACGGCGGAGAACGCCAGGAATTTCAGCGGCGTTTTGCTGTCGCCGACACTTTTCAGGCCCGCCGCCAGCGCGTTATAGAAAAACGTGAACGGCGCGCCCAGGAACGTGATGCGCAGGTAGATGCCGGTGATGCCAAAAATCGAGTCCGGCACGGCCAGCGCGCGCAGGATCCACGGCGTCAGCGCACAGCCCAGCGCCGCGGCGGCACAGCAGAGCGCTGCGCCGAACAGCAGCGTCGTTGCCAACGTCTCTTTTAAGCGGGCGGTCCGCTTTGCGCCGAACGCCTCACTCATCAGTACGCCCGCGCCGATGCACAGGCCGCTGATGGCCAAAATCACCAGATTCATGACCGGCCCTGCCACGCCCTCGGCGGCCAGCGCGTCCTGCCCGATGAACCGCCCCGCGATGATAGAATCCACCGCATTGTACGCCAGCTGCAGCCAGTTTCCCAGCAGCAGCGGCACCGCATACAGAAAGAGGTGCCCCAGCGGGGCACCCTTGGTCATATCACGCATGATTTACTTTTTGTCCTCTTCGGTCTCGGCGACGATGTAGATGGGGCGGTGCTTGACCTCCAGGTAGGTCTTGGCGAGGTACTCGCCCACAATGCCGGTGCAGAACAGCTGGACGCCGCTGCACAGCAGAATGATGCAGACCATGCTGGGCCAGCCGGAGGTCGGGTCGCCGAACATCAGCGCGCGGACGACGACAAAGAGGATGCCGATGAACGCGAGGATGCAGAACAGCACGCCCGCCCCCGCCGCGATCAGCAGCGGCGTGGTCGAGAAGCCGACGATGCCCTCGATGGAGTACTTGAACAGGCCCCAGAAATTCCACTTGGTCGTGCCGGCCACGCGCTCGATGTTCTCATAGTCGAACCACTTGGTCTTGAAGCCGACCCAGCTGAAAATGCCCTTGCTAAAGCGGTTGTACTCGGCCATGCTGAGCACAGCGTCGGTCATTTTGCGGCTCATCAAGCGGAAATCCCGCGCACCGTCGACAATTTCCGTATCGGACATCTTGTTGATGATCTGGTAGAACTTGCGGGCAAACCAGCTGCGCAGCGGCGGCTCGCCCTTGCGGGTCGTGCGGCGGGTGGCGGCGCAGTCGTACTCGCCGGTCAGCAGCGTGTCCAGCATCTGCGGCAGCAGCGCGGGCGGGTCCTGCAGATCGGCGTCCATCGTGGCGACGTAATCGCCCTTGGCGGCCTGTAAACCCGCGTAGATACCGGCCTCCTTGCCGAAGTTGCGGCTGAACGAGACATACCGCACGCGGGGGTCCTGCGCGTGCAGCTCGCGCGCGACGCGCAGCGTGCCGTCGCGGGAGCCGTCGTCCACAAAGATAAACTCAAACTCCGCGCCGTGGCTGGCTTTCATCTCCGCCGCCACGCGGGAGGCTTCTTTATAAAAAAGCGGCATCGCTTCTTCTTCATTGTAACAGGGTACGATCAGACTGATGAGCATGGTAGGACCTGCTTTCGTCAAAGTTTTTGTTGGTTTTATTATAGCGTAGTTTGGGCGTTTTGTAAACAATGGATGTAGGGGGAACCCTAAGCCTTCCCCTTTGGGGGAAGGTGGCCCCGCAGGGCCGGATGAGGGGCAGGTGTGCCATTGCCGCCCATTTACGGACTGCTGTGGGTAAGCTTCCCCTCATCAGTCAGCGGGCGGGGCCGCTGACAGCTTCCCCCAAGGGGGAAGCCGCTCTAACGGAATGACTTCTGCAACACAAAAAAGGCAGAGCCTTCGCTCTGCCTTAGAGTGCTTATAAAATTTTAGCCTTTGACCGCAATATTGACCAGCTTGCCCTTGACATAGATCTCCTTGGCAATGGTCTTACCGGCGATGGCTTCGGCTACGGCGGGCTCGGCCTTGGCGGCGGCGATGGCGTCCGCGTTCTCGATGGCGGCGGGCACCTTGATGCGGGCCTTGACCTTGCCGTTGACCTGCACGGCGATCTCAATCGTCTGCTCGACGCACTTGGCCTCGTCGTAGGTCGGCCAGGCGTGGTAGGCCAGCTGCTCGGTGTGGCCCAGCTGCTGCCACAGCTCCTCGGTCATGTGGGGGGCAAACGGGTTCAGCAGCTGCAGCAGCAGCTCGTACTCGGCCTTGGTCGCACCCCCCTGATCGCTCAGTGCGTTGACGTAGATCATCAGCTGGGCAATGGCGGTGTTGGCCTTCAGCGCGTCAATGTCCTCGCCGACCTTCTTGATGGTGCGGTTGGCAACGGCTTCCAGCTCGGGGCGGACGCCCTCGCCGGGAACGAGCTTCTCGCTCATCGACCAGATCTTATCGAGGAAGCGCTTGCAGCCCTTGATGGAGGAGGTGTTCCACGGGGCGGCCTTCTCAAAGTCGCCGATGAACATCTCATACAGGCGCAGCGTGTCGGCACCGTACTCGTTGACCACATCGTCGGGGTTGACGACGTTGCCGAGGGACTTGGACATCTTGACGATGGGGTGCTCGGCCATCTCGCCGTACTTCTCGACAAGGGCCTTGCGCGCGCCCTTCTCGTCGCCGTACTCGGCCAGCAGGCGCTTGCGCTCGGCATCGGGCTGGTTCTCAAAGGCATGGGGGTTCAGGCCCAGGATCATGCCGTGGGAGGTACGCTTCTGGTACGGCTCCTTGGTGGGCACAACGCCGATGTCATACAGGAACTTGTGCCAGAAACGGCTGTACAGCAGGTGCAGGGTGGTGTGCTCCATGCCGCCGTTGTACCAGTCCACGGGGCTCCAATACTCGAGCGCCTCCTTGCTGGCGATGGCGTCGTGGTTCTTCGGGTCGCAATAGCGCAGGAAGTACCAGCTCGAACCGGCCCACTGGGGCATGGTGTCGGTCTCGCGCTTGGCGGGGGCACCGCAGCAGGGGCAGGTCGTGCTGACCCACTCGGTATGGCGCGCCAGCGGGCTTTCGCCGTTCTCGCCCGGCTCAAAATCCTTGATCTCGGGCAGGCGCAGGGGCAGCTCGCTCTCGGGCAGGGGCACCCAGCCGCACTTGTCGCAATAGACCATGGGGATAGGCTCGCCCCAGTAGCGCTGGCGGCTGAACACCCAGTCGCGCAGCTTGAAGTTGACCTGCTTGTGGCCCTTGCCGTTCTCCTCGAGCCAGGCGTACATCTTGTCCTTGGCATCCTCAACGGACAGGCCGTTCAGGAAGTCGGAGTTGACGAGCGTGCCGGTGGCCACGTCGGTGAAAGCCTCCTTGTCGAGGTCGCTGGGGGTATTGCCCTTGACGACCTCGATGATGGGCAGGCCGAACTTTTTGGCAAACTCCCAGTCGCGGGTGTCGTGGGCGGGCACGGCCATGATGGCGCCGGTGCCGTAGGTTGCCAGGACGTAGTCGGAGATAAAGATGGGGATTTCCTTGCCGTTGACGGGGTTGATGCCCTTGACGCCCTCGACGACAACGCCGGTCTTTTCCTTGTTCAGCTCGGTGCGCTCGAAGTCAGACTTGCGGGCGGCCTCCTCCTGATAGGCGGCGACGGCGTCGGCGTTCCGGATAAGGCCCGCGTCGACCCACTTTTTGATGAAGGCGTGCTCGGGGCTGATGACCATGTAGGTCGCGCCGAACAGCGTGTCCGCGCGGGTGGTGTAGACCGTCAGGGTGTCGCCCGCGGTGGTGTCGAAGTTGATCTCGGCGCCGTGGCTGCGGCCGATCCAGTTGCGCTGCTGGGTCTTGACGCGGTCGATGTAATCGACGTCGTCCAGGTCGTTGATCAGGCGGTCTGCGTAGGCCGTGATCTTCAGCATCCACTGGCTCTTGTTCTTCTGGACAACGGGGCTGCCGCAGCGCTCACAGACGCCGTTGACGACCTCCTCGTTGGCCAGAACGACCTTGCAGCCGGTGCAGTAGTTGACGGTGGTCTCCTTCTTGTAGGCAAGGCCCTTCTTGAACAGCTGGATGAAGATCCACTGCGTCCACTTGTAGTACTCGGGGTCGGTGGTGTTGATCTCGCGGTCCCAGTCAAAGGACAGGCCCAGCGCCTTGAGCTGGCTCTTGAAGCGGGCCACATTCTGGGCGGTGACGATCTCTGGGTTGATGTGGTTTTTCAGGGCGTAGTTCTCGGTAGGCAGGCCGAAGGCGTCCCAGCCCATGGGGTACAGGACGTTATAGCCGCACTGACGCTTTTTGCGCGCGACGATGTCCAGCGCGGTGTAGCTGCGCGGATGGCCGACGTGCAGGCCCGCGGCGGACGGGTACGGGAACTCGACCAGCGCGTAGAATTTCGGCTTGGAATGGTCGATCTCGGCATGGAAGGTATCCTCGTCCTCCCAGACCTTCTGCCATTTGGCCTCAACTGTTTTAAAGTCGTATTTCATAAATTTCTCCCCACAGATAATTTTTTGATGGGTCGCAACCTTCTTAAAGCCTTCCCCCGAGGGGCTGCGCCCGCAGGCGCGTGTCGGAGCGCAACCGCCGTAGGCGGCTCTTAGCGCGGAGACTGAAGCTGTCAGCGGCCCCGCCCGCTGACTGATGAGGGGCAGCCTTGCCACTATTACCCGTTTACGGCCTGTCGCGGCAAGCTCTCCCCTCATCCGCCCCTTCGGGCCACCTTCCCCCCAAGGGGAAGGCTTTTGGGGTCAATCCTCCTTCGCCCAGCCGTAGCTGCACCGCACCGCCTTATTCCAGCCCTTCAGCCGTCTGGTGCGCTCGTCGTCGGGGATGCCCGGCATAAACTCACGGTCCACCGACCAGTTTTGCAGCACGTCCTCGGTGCTGCTCCAATAGCCGACGGCCAACCCGGCCAGATACGCCGCGCCCAGCGCCGTCGTTTCCACGCAGCAGGGACGCTTGACCGGCAGGTTGCTGATGTCCGCCATCGTCTGCAGTAAGTAATTGTTCGCGCACGCGCCGCCGTCCACCTTGAGTGCCGTCAGGTCAATGCCGGAATCCGCCTGCATGGCGGCCAGCACATCGTTGATCTGGTAGCACAGGCTGTCCAGCGTCGCGCGGATGATGTGGTTCTTGTTCACGCCGCGGGTCAGGCCCACGATGGTGCCGCGGGCGTACTGGTCCCAGTGCGGCGCACCCAGACCTGTGAACGCAGGCACGACGTAGCAGCCGTTCGTGTCCCTGACCTTCTGCGCCATGTACTCGCTGTCGCGGGCGTCCTCCAGCAGATGCAGCTCGTCCCGCAGCCACTGGATGGCTGCGCCCGCCACGAAAATCGAGCCTTCCAGCGCGTAATTTACCCTTCCGTCCAGCCCCCACGCCACGGTGGTGACCAGCCCGTTTTGGGAGAATACCGGCTTCTCACCGGTGTTCATCAGCAGAAAGCCGCCCGTGCCGAAGGTGCTCTTGGCCTCGCCCCTGGTAAAGCAGGTCTGGCCGAACAGCGCGGCCTGTTGGTCGCCCGCCGCCCCCGCGATCTTGATCTCGCCGCCGAAGTGCATCGGGTCGGCGTACTCGTAGAACTCGCTGTTGGGCACGGGACGCGGCAGCATACAGCGCGGTATATCGAGAATTTTCAGTATCTCGTCGTCCCAGTCCAACGTGTGGATGTTGAACATCATCGTCCGGCTGGCGTTGGAGTAGTCGGTCACGTGGATCTTGCCGCAGGTCAGCTTCCAGATGAGCCACGTCTCCACCGTGCCGAACAGCAGGTCGCCGCGCTCGGCACGCGCACGCACGCCGGGCACGTTGTCCAAGATCCACTTGAGCTTTGTGGCCGAGAAGTAGGCGTCGATGACCAGCCCGGTCTTTTGCCGGATCAGGTCGGTCAGGCCGCGGGCCTTCAGCTCGTCGCAGTACTCGCTTGTGCGGCGGCACTGCCAGACAATGGCGTGGTAGACCGGCTCGCCGGTGTCACGGTCCCAGACGATGGTCGTCTCGCGCTGGTTCGTGATGCCGATGGCGGCGATGTCCTCCGCCGACGCGCCGACCTCGTTCATGGCCGACAGCGCCACGCCGAGCTGGGTCGTCCAGATCTCGTTGGCGTCATGCTCGACCCAGCCGGGCTTGGGGAAATACTGGGTGAACTCCTTTTGCGCGACGCTGCACATCTCGCCCCTGGCGTTAAAAAGGATGCAGCGGTTGGACGTGGTGCCCGCGTCCAGCGCCATGATATATTTTTGCTTTGTCATCGCGGTTTCTCCTTTTACAGCAGAAAATCGATCCGTGTCTTTATTATACAGGATGTTCAGATTTTATGCGCGTGGCAAAACCGCCAAATTTTTCACCCTATTTTTGGCAGGGCTGGCGTTGGGCGTGGCAGGCACGGCATACCGGATGGTGCGGAGATGCCCCGTATAAGCTATGAAAAAGACCGAAGCAGTACGCCCATGATTTCCGGGCACGCCGCTTCGGTCTTTTTATGGTTTTGTCTCAGGGGGCTTTTTCCGGCTCTTGGGCAGCTCCTCCGCCGCGGCAATCGCCACAGCGGTCACCTCCACCGCACCGGCCTGCAAAAGTGCCAGCGCACACGCCGACGCCGTCGCACCGGTTGTAATAATGTCATCGATCAGCAGCACCCGCCTGCCGGTCAGGTCTGTGCCGGGGCGGCAGCCAAACGCGCCCCTGGCGTTTTGCAGGCGCTGCTCGCGGGTAAGCTCCTTCTGCGGGCGGCCCCGGCGCTTGATGTACAGCGGTGTCTCCACCGGGACCCCCAGCACCGCGCCCAACCGGCGCGCCAGCAGCAGCGGCAGACCCGGCATACCGGGCAGCGGCTGGCGGGGCGGCACCGGCACAATGCAGCTGTACGGCGGCAGCGCGGTCACACCCGCATACTGCGGCATTTTTCCGGGCTGTTTGGCCGGCAGTGCGCCGAACACCAGCACGGCCACACGGTCCGCCAGCTCCCGGGCATACCAAAAGCAGCCGCCCCGCTTGCAGCGCAAAACGGCTGTACGTACAATATCCTCGTAATAATACGCCGCGGCAGCCTCCCGCACGGCGTAAAAATCGTGTTCGCCCTCCGTCAGACGCGCCGGAATGTGCTGTAAGCGCATTTCCTCGGGCACGCAGGCCGGGCAAACCGTGCCCTGCAGTGCGTCCGGCCCCAGCAACGACCCGCAAAACGGACAGCGCCGCGGAAAAAGCAGGTCCGGCAGACGGCGCAGCTGCGCAAAATCCGTGCGCACTTAATAGAAGCCGCAGCCGTGCTTGCCGTTCTGCTTGACACGGTACAGCGCCTTGTCAGCATCCTTGAAGATGCTCTCGCCGGGGTTTGCGCGATCCGTATAGCTCAGATTTTGCGACGTTGTCATGGCGGATTTCAGCAGCGTGAAAGCATCGGTGTCGCCGTAATGCTCTGCAAAATACTCTAAAGCGTTCTCGCGGCGGCGGGTCGTGTTCAGCTCCTCAAAGTAGTTGTCCATGTACTCCCGCTGACCGGTGGCGGTGTACATCCGCACCTGCTCGATCAGGTAGTCCGACCCGCTTTGCAGCTGCCGGGCCAGTGTCTCGCACTGGATGTAATCGTCCGTGGCGGTCTGCATTTGAGCCAACTCCCCCGTGCCCTGCACCGCGAACGCGACGAGCACCACCGCCAACACCAGCGTGGCGACAATATCAAAGATGCTCACCCGCTGTATCCTAATCTTTTTCAACACCCGGCCCGCTTTCCAACCAGAATTTTTATAATATTTCCGATTATTTTGTATAGTATATATAGATATAGTATACAAAAAGTCAAATCTGATTGCAACTTTATTCGTTTGGCACAATCGACAAATTTGGGACAGGATTTTTGGCAGTACCCCTTACCGCCGCCGTCGTCTGCGGTTTTCAAACCGAATTATAATATCACATTATTCACAAATAATGTCAGTGTGTCAGAGAATCACATTCCTGCCCTATTGAATGTGTAGGGGCGACCATTGGTCGCCCGCCAGCTTGACGCAGCAATGCGTTGTCCCGGAAGGTTTTTTCACAGACAAACGGGCACGGGCGAGCAATGCTCGTCCCTACAAGAGTTTTTCGACAGTCTTACATTATTCACAAATAATGCATAAAGAATTTGGCATCCCCCACAATTGACGCAGCATCGTTATGTGCATATACTTTATTTGTACGGTTTTATACTGATGCGGGAGGCGTGCGCTATGGCCCGGTTCTGTGATTCCAACCAAAAAAGAGGGGTTACCCTCGTTGAACTGATCGTTGTCCTGGTCATCCTGGCCGTATTGGCAGCACTTTTGGTCCCGTCCCTGACCGGTTATATCGACAAAGCCGTTGAAAAGCGCATCATGCTCCAGGCTCGCTCCCTCATGACCGCCGCCCAGGCGACAATTGATGAGGCGTATGCGAAAGGGCAACTCGTATACAGCGCCGCCGACGACGCCTACGTGCCTTCTTCTGCAGCGGTCAAGCAAGCCATGATCAAGCAAATTCTGGATTTGTCCGAAATGAGTGAGGACGACTGTGAGTGGAGATTCTCAATTACCGTCGCCTCAAACACAGATTACCCCACCGCAAAAATTGACATCCTTGAATTTTGTAATAAGGAACATTCTATTACCTATCGTCTCCGAAACATCAATAAGAGATACCCTGGCGGTTGGAGCGGTGTCACCAGACAGACAACGCTCTCTTCTAAATGGCCCCGGCCGTATACCCCTATCTGTTTATCTTCTGCAGAGTACGATCCTACAAGGTATCCATCTTGATTTGTATACTGTCTCTGTAGCTTTTTCATCCAGTAGGAGACTCTCCTAAGTAAAGGGCCGACCTCTCACACCACCGTGCGTACTGACCAGTACACGGAGGTTCAACCGCATGCGTGCAAGGACTCGTAGCAGTTAAGGATACCAAAGTATCCTGCTGCTGCAAGTCTTTCGTTTGTACCGTATCCCCTACATTAAAGGTCCTTGAATTTCTACAAAAAAAGGAGCCACTGACCTCAACCCAAGTCAACGGCTAAATGATAGCACCCTCACAAAGCAACAATCATTGGTGCATCATCGGGGACTCGAATCCAGGACCCACTGATCAAGAGAAACCGACATGCAACAATCGTCATTTTTCAAAATCAAACAGATTCGTCGTTTTTATCGTTTTATCATAAATTTTCGTTCTGCATTTGCTGCGTCCTTTGTACCCGTTATCCCCTCCCGCATCCGTTATCCAGCCGTTCCGGTGTGCAAAAAAGTGTGTAAAAACAAGTAAAGCCAAAGTCAGCCCTTTAAAACAGGTATCCGATTTTTATGCAAAGCCGGGAAAGCAGCCCAGTTCGAGCCCAAAACGGCAGCCGCAATCTTGCCTGTTCAGACCAAGCATCAAATGTACATCAACAACTATGATTCATAGCAGAGATTTGGACAGCTGAACAGCCCCATCTTACACCGGCTTTCTGTTATCTGCTCAGAACATCGTTTTCTCCATTCCCCTCCGGCAAAAATCGCAGGGAGAGGATGTCTAAACCACCTTCTGTTACCGTCAATCGCAGCGCAGCATGGGCACAGCCTTTGGGAATCCTTAAAGCCTCTTCTGTCCATTTTTCAGAACAGAAGGACAGCGTACCGATGCATTCACTCCTGAGTGAGATCTGCATCGTTCCGCTGCCTCGTGCCGTCACGCACAGCTTCGTATGGTTCTGAATTGAAAAATACTTGTATGCAGCCAGCGTTCCCTTTGTCGCATTGCCAACGTACCATTCCCCACCGGAGTGGGTAACACAGGGAATGTCTTTGCGGATCTGGTTGGCGATGTGCGGCATTTTCCCGTTGGTCAGGTTGCAACAGATCGCTGCCGAACATTCGCCTTTGCCGGGCAGATCACCGCCGTTCAGACCCCGGGAGGTCATCTCAGCTTGTGCAACAGAGCCGTCCGGCCGGACGATCAGCGGCTCAGCGCACATCTGACGGGAATAATCGCTGCCATGGGTCAGCCGATGATAAAAAACATACCACTGTCCCCCAATGCACTCCATGCTGCCGTGGGTGGTGCCCGTGGCATTGCAACGTTCATCCTCCTTCCGTCCGCAGCAGCACACATCACCATTACTTACCAGCGTACCCCCGTAGCGAAAATCTCTGTCCGGGCAACTTGATGTGGCATAGCACAGCTCTTGGTTTTTCTGGGAGGAATAGATAAAATAATAGGTGTCCCCTATCTTTCGGATGCTGCTGCCCTCGAAAAAGGCATGGCCTTTAAAATCCGGGGTATCCGCAATGCGCTTGGGCGGTGCTTTCAGCGTCAGCATATCATCGCAGAGCACGGCGGCATTTGCCCCCAGCGGCCCGGGCTTTTGCAGCAATGCCTTAGCCGGTTTAGCGGAGCGGACAAAAACTCATAATCCTCCAGACAGAAACTCTCGCCGCCGGGGGTGTCGTGAGAACCGAAAAGGTAGACCCTGTCGCCAAACACATGGGGCTCTCCATCCGCCATACAGACGGAAATAGGCAAAACGGAATTCCATACAGTATGCTTCATGATGCGGCTTCCTCAAGAAAACGGTAGATCTCCTTCACAGCTAACACCTTGTACTTTCCGGTGAAAACATGGGGCTGCCCCTCGTAAACAATCAGCTCTGCGTGGTCATCCCGGAGGGTATTGTAGTGGGCAGCCAGATTTTTGGACATCTACATGGGGACGATCATATCCTTCGTACCCTGCAGGATCAGCACCGGTCCGGTGTAGCCGTTAACGTCCAAAGGCGCGCCGCTTACCATGGCGTCCGGGTCGAGATTGATAGCGGGATACTCCAGCACAATGCCGCGAATGTCTGCGCTGTGGGTCACAGCGGCAGTAGCAACTGTCGCACCGCCCATGGAGCTGCCTACAAGGTAAAGTCGAGACGCAAAGGCGCCCCAGCGAGGCATTCATCATCATTCGGAAATCCGGGTTCTCATAGTCTTTTTTGCCACCGAAGCCCTTGGCAACGGTGGATTCCACCGCCTTGAACATGATCTTCATCACAAGGCTGTAGTCCTTCATTTCCGTCACGGTGTTATCCATGGTGAACGAGCCTTTTCTCTGGATCGGCGGCGTGTAGCTGTGACCCAGCATCTTTTCCTAATCTGCCGGATCTGGCTTGCCGGTGCAGTGCGCGTACCAGCTGCCGTTCTGCCATGCGGGAACAGGCAGTTCTTCCCCGCTCTTTTTGATTTCAGCGGTCAGGCCGCCAACACAGACAGTGTAGGTCACGCCGGGGATTTTCCAGCCCTCCTGCCAGAGGGAAAAGCTACGGCGGATGAGGGTGAACCGCACCGTTTCGCTTTCCCCCGGCTGCAGGTGCACTTTCTGGAAATCTTTCAACTCTCGTACCGGGCGGTGCAGCCCCTCCTGCGGCGCAGCAATGTACAGCTGCACCGCCTCTGCACCGGCACACTTGCCGGTAAGCGCACATGACCGTGGAGGGCTTGCCCTCCCTGACCGCAATTTCAAAGGCTGTCAAATAAAGTTCCCGCAAGGTGCGGCCGTCCATCACGCTGTCGGAGGTAAAACGGCTCAGCTCCTGGGAGTTGGCGGCAAAATGCTTCAGGCTGGTGCCCACGCCCTGCGCGTCGGCACCCCGGATAAAGCCTGCTGCCAGCTTGCCTGCAAGATAGGGGTCCTCGCTGAAATATTCAAAGTTACGCCCGCAGAGGGGGTTGCGCTTGAGGTTGGCACCGGGGCCGAGAACAAGGCTGCCCCCCCTGCTCCTTGGCTTCTTGTCCGATGGCTGCGCCGATCTCCGTGAGCAATTCTGGGTCCCAACTCCCGGCAGTAGTCACCTCAGCCGGAAAGCAGGTGGCCGGGCGGGACTTGTTGACCCCCAGCATATCCGCTGCATCCTCCTGCTTGCGCAGACCGTGAGGACCATCGCACATAAAAAGAGACGCAATGCCGTATTGCTCGTATTTTTTTGTTTGCCAGAAGTTTGCACCGGAGCAAAGGGCAATTTTGTCCTCCAGGGTCATCTGGCTCAAGATCTTTTCAATCTCCATACTCTCACCACAAAAGGAATAGGTTCCGCTTTCCAGCGTAACAGCTTCTTTTCCGGGCAGGCAAAGGGCTACGGTGCAGTTTGCAGGGATCGTAACGGTGTATCTCCAGCCCCTCCGGCGTTTCCTCCCAACTGCTTTCTACCCTGCCGTAGACGCTGCTGTAGCTTGCCTTTGCATGGGTAGGGTTCGTGCTCTCCGTAGCTTGTCAGTCCAGTCGAGAATGAACAATGCTCCGTCTTGATTGCGTAGTAGCCGTGGTCGATACCGATAATGATGCTCATGGGAAATACCTCCATTATTTGTATTCTACACTCTATATGAAACGGTTGCCTTTTGGGCATCTGGAATTTTTGCATGAAAAAAGCGGTTCATTGGTATTGTACCAAGGTATTGTACCAACAAACCGCCATTGAGGAATTGGCGTGCTTTTTTTGACAGCTCTCTCCCCTTCTGATATAATTTGCTCTTGATTGTCGCCTCCAAATTACGAGGGAGGTGAACGCTTGAGTTTTCAGGAAATAATTTTGCTGCTTACTTTTATTGGCAGCTGCATATATGCCACCGTTTCTCTTACACTAAAAGTACTTGAATTTCTCCTACAAAACAAAAAGAGCCGCTGACTTGGGTTGAAGTCAGCGGCAAAACGAAAGCACTCACACAAAGCGGCAATCATTATGAAAAAAGCCTTACG
>OGQM01001920.1_pt1 | contig 13297 bp, 10 predicted proteins | sample 1553191 | NCBI WGS metagenome assembly OGQM01 (sample SAMEA2579954, study PRJEB22360) | human gut metagenome | biome: human gut; feature: human-associated habitat; material: faeces | place: Denmark | collected 2008/2010 | reverse complement strand
GTGAAAAGTTTGCAGAAGCTAACGGCTTGCTGGCTGATAGCAGCCGAGTTTATGACATTGATGAAGTTGTGGTTGTTTCGCAGCCTAAGGAGAATTTCCGTCTTCGTCAACAGCCTCTCAGTAGCACTTCCTTTGGTTCTTATCAGATGCAGCGATTAGCTTCTCGCGATTTGCGCGAACTTTCCTGCTATGTTCCTAATTTTGTGATGCCCAACTATGGCTCGCGTTTTACCAACGCCATGTATGTGCGTGGTATTGGAAGCCGTATAAACAGTCCGGCTGTAGGAATTTATCTTGACGGAATTCCAGTGTTGAGCAAGGCTGCTTTCAATCTTCACCATTATCAGCCGTATAGATATTCTCCGTGGTCCACAGGGAACACTCTATGGTCAGAATTCTGAAGGTGGTTTGGTGCGCATCTATTCACGCGATGCTTATGATAGCAAGGGCACCTACGTTAATCTGGGATTGGGCTCTCATTTCTGTCGTAATGTAGAAGCGGCTCATTATATGAAGCTTTCACCTCGTATCGCATTAGGGGTAGCTGCTTTTTATGATGGACAGAAGGGATTCTTCCATCGTGCAGGAACTAGCGATTATGCCGACAATTATGATGAGGCAGGCGGTAAGTTTAATCTTAAGTTCCGTTTTGATAGAGGATGGAGCATGGATTTGCTAGCCAATTACCAATTTGTCTATCAGCATGCATTTCCTTATGGTCAGTTGGATTTAAACAGTGGCAAGGCTGCATTACCAAATACAACATTCCCTGGGCTTTATCGCCGCAACATGCTGCTTTCGGGTGTCAATCTTCGTCATGAAGGAGCGAAATGGGATTTTGCTTCTACTACCAGCTATCAGTTCCTGGATGACAATATGAAGATGGATCAGGATTATCTTCCTGAAGATTATTTGAGCTTGCAGCAAGACCAGTTGCAGAATTCTATCACTCAGGAGTTCACATTTAAGAGTCGTCAGCCTTTCTTCGGTTTCTGGCATCTTACACAGGGTGCATTCTTCTCCCATGTGTGGTTGAAGACAAATGGTCCTGTAAAATTCGGTTCAGCATTGACGAAGCCTATCAGTAACGTTATCCTGAGTCAGATGCAGCAGGCAATGCCTCCGGCAATGGCTAGCGGAGTTTCTGTCAGTGTAGATATGGGAGCTCCGGGGTTGTTCCATACTCCTCAGAGCAATTTGGGTCTCTATCACGAGAGTACGTTTGATCTTTCTTCCCGTCTGAAAGCAACGCTTGGTTTGCGTTACGATTTCATGCATACAAGTATTCATTACGATACTTATGCTTATATGGCGATAACAGCTAAGGTGATGGGCAAGGAGGCTACTCGTACTTTGCGTTCAATGCTCGACCGCAAAACGGGTGATGATTACAACCAGCTCTTGCCAAAATTTGGCTTAAGTTACCAGCTTGATGAGCAGGGTAGCAATGTTTATGCCACGGTGAGCAAGGGCTATCGTGCAGGCGGTTATAATATCCAGATGTTCAGTGACATCTTGCAGACCGAACTGAATGCTAACCGTCAGCATGCGATGCGAGGCGATTATGACGTTCCTCATACCGATGAAGATTATGATAGGGTGAACCAGACTATTGCCTTTAAGCCGGAAACCTCATGGAATTATGAGGTAGGAACGCATCTTAATCTTTTTGATCATCGTCTTCATTTCGATTTGAGTGCCTTCTATATGCAGGTTCGCAATCAGCAACTCTCGGTGATGGCAGGAACCTATGGCTTTGGCCGAATGATGGTTAATGCAGGTAAGAGTCACAGTTGTGGTATTGAAGCTGCGCTCAAGGGTCAGGCTTTCGACGGTGCTTTTGATTGGGGTGTAAACTATGGTTTTACACGCGCCGTATTTGATGAATATACTGATGGCGAGGGTGATAAGACAGTGAATTATAAGGACAAGAAGGTTCCTTATGTTCCTCAGCATACGATAGCAGCCATGGCTGACTATCATTTAGGACAGTTTACCTTCGGATTGAATATGAATGCGCAGGGCAAGACTTATTGGGATAATGCCAATACCTATAGCCAGAAGATGTATTTTGTGATGGGTGCGCATTGTGATATTGATTTCAGTAAGATGAGCATCAGTATCTGGGGTAAAAACCTCACAGATACTAATTACAATACCTTTGCTATTGATAATGCAGTAACAAAAAAGAAACAGTATTTTGCCCAGCGTGGCAATCCTTTCCAATGTGGTGTTGATCTGAAATTCCACTTTTAGGATTAAATAGAAAAGGAGTTCCGGCATTCTGAAATGCTAGAACTCCTTTTCTTTTTAATCTCATTTATTTCCTTCCTTTATTTTAATTCTCCATATCCTACTAGCCGGTCGGTGCGGTCGCTCTGAGCCCGATAGTAAACCAGTACATTGTATTTGTTCTGGGTCTGGTAGAAATCTCCTTCTGATGGGAGCAGCCTGATGCTTCCGTCCTCCATCTTCATGAGATACTGATAACTGTAATAACCTTGCTTCATGAAGAGACGTGCGTGATAGGTTTTCGTCATTTCATCATATTCCATCCGGTATTCGGGGAGGAAACGGCCGTAGGTCCAATCTGCGTTCAGATAAACATCGCCTGGCAGTTTTGGAGCTTTCAGGGTAAAGTGAATCTGTGCATATTCGCAGGTGTTGTTGTTTTCTACGTTGTCGCTGTTGCGGATATAAAACGAACCTTTGGCAGCTTCGTCGTAAACGTAATTGGGGCGAGGGCTGTCGGTCATTACCTTTACCTGATAGTCGCTTCCATCCCAATCTATAGCGTCTATTCCCATGGTTGGATGATCGGTATCCAGAAACTCAAACTTTCTGTATTCATTGCCCGCATCGAAAATCAGAGCTCTTACATGCTGCCAATTCATTTTCCCCGCACTCAGGTAGTCGGGTTTAGGGTTGATGACAGCATTGTCCCATCTTCCGTTCTGAAGCACTACGATGTTCAGCTGGTTGGGATGAGTGATTCTCAGCTGGCTGTGATCCAGTTCCATTTTCAGTTGCTGGTGGTCCTTCTGGATATCTATATCTGTTGTTGAAGTAGCTTCTATCTTCAGTTTAACCAATGGCTGAGGCTCTGTAATCATCCAGCAGGCTGTAAACATTTTGCCTTCTTCCTCGTTTTCCGCATTGTCGTCATAAACCGTCAGTCTGTAGTTGCCGCTCATGGTAAGTTGGCAGTCGGCATTGGGAATTGCCAGATGATAATGAGTGTAAGGATGATTGGTGTTGATGGATTGCTTTACATCTTCAATAATCTGATTGCCGTTGAAGCCTCTCATATAGTCGCTTTCAAAGAGCGAAGAAGATACGTTCCAGTTTGCATCACAATGTTCAATCTTGTAGCTGTACCGATGATAATCGTGCGTCATGTCGTCAAAATCGATATGGATAGGTTCTCCGTCCAGTGACGATACTGGGAGCGATAACCAGTTCGTTCCGCCTACAACCTGTAGGGTTCTGATGCGCTGGTTGAATATCTCGTGCTGCTGCGCCCAGGCAGGATAGGTAAACAGAAAGAGAAGGGAGATGACAGTGTATAATAGTTTCATATGGCTCCGTACGTATATATAAAAAAATAACTTGCAGTAGCCTTTTGAGAAAGAACTAAATGCAAGCTTAAACAATCTAAATTAATACATGAAAACACTTTTGTAGTCGATAGGGGAATCGAACCCCTATGCCAAGATTGAGAATCTTGTATCCTAACCATTAGATGAATCGACCAACGGTACATTTTCGGACGATAGCTTGCGGAAGGTGGGGGATTCGAACCCCCGGTACGGTAACCCGCACGGCAGTTTAGCAAACTGCTGGTTTCAGCCACTCACCCAACCTTCCAGTCGGATTCTTAACCGAATCAACCAAGCATCGTTCTCAAATGCGAGTGCAAAGGTACTACTTTTTTCTGATTCTACCAAATCTTTTTGCAACTTTTTTCGATAAAAATGCATTTTCTTTGTAACTCCCACATTATCAGGGGTTGTTTTCTTTTAGTATTATGAGTGTTTTATTCCTAAAACGAGAAGAGGCGGATTTCTTTCTCAGAAATCCGCCTCTTGTAAAAGAAAGGGCCGCTCGATGATGTGATGAAACTCCGAATGTATAAACATTTGAGAGTCCTCCGCCTTTGTAATCCACCGGCTTTTCAGCTTACCTGCCTGCTGCAGTTTATGTGGCCCGCCATGAGCAAGAGAATGTCCTCTCGGTTTCAATAGTGTAATTTGATGAGTATCCCGATCGAACCGAAACGACCCTTATTCATTCTGGCACCCATGCATCATCACGATGCAACGGTGCAAACATCTTAGTCATTATTTGATAATGCAAAGATAATGCAATATTTTGAAACTACCAAATGTTTTAGCTGTTTTCTTCGAATATTTTTTCGAAATATTTTCTCAACTCTGTTTTGTCCTCTATGATATTGCGCAGTTCGTTGAGCGCTTTTTCGTTAGGGGAGTTGGAAATCCATAATCTGATGTATCCGTTTCTTGAATATTTCTCGTCCATGTGTTGGCTGAACCGCTCCCATTGATGCTCCTTGTCATCATCTGGATTATTTTCTTTGCCATACTGTATGGCGCGCAGAAAAATTTCGTGAACATCAATATCGCGATCGGCTTCTGCCACAATCTTGCCATAGATACTGCGAGGCTGACGGCTAGATGAAGCCCGATGGTCCTCAACAGCTTCTTTCATAATTTTGAGCTGTTCTTTATTGAACCAGCGCTTCAGTCTTGAATCTGCCTGCAGAATCTTACCGCTGGTAATATGATGAATGGCACGCGGACCGCTCATCCCCAGGTCGTGGTAAGCGGCTATTACATACACCATATCGATGTCGGCTCCGGTTACCGGAACCAGTTTCAGAGAGTTTCTGATGACTCGGGTAACATGTCTGAGTCCATGACTTTCGCCAAAAGCATTATATTTGGGGAGAATCTGTCTCTCCACAAAGTCCATGATTTCGAGATTTACCTGTTGCTTCATAGATATTCCTCCACTTTATTTATATAATAAGGTACGCGCGTACATTATTAATAGTTTATTATTGTTCAGTTCGCCATTCCGATGATGATCAGGGATGATACAATGCCGAAACAGAAGATGTTCAGAGCTGTTTTGCCTAGAATTCTGTTAAGTTCTCTGCCTTCGCCTATCTTTTTCATCTCCATATAGGTTCTGTTGTGCAGAATGATATAGAGTGCTGCAAGCGGCAGGAACATGCTGCTGGCTTCATGCTGAAATACTTCGTAGATGGTGACACCTATTATGGTAATGATGCCCAGATTGCCCAATGTGCAGTATAACCGCTCGGCATTCTTCTTTCCTATGTGAACCACAAGAGTCTTCTTGCCGGCTCTCAGGTCGTTGTCATGATCGCGGTAATTGTTCAGAATGAGCAGCGTATCAACTACCAGTCCGCAGGCTGCAGATACGAGAACTGCTTCCATGCTTACTCCCTGTATGGTTTCGGGCATTACGAGATAGTATGTGCAGCATACGGGTACAATGCCGAAGAAGAGCAGTACCAGAAAATCGCCCATGCCCAGATAGCTGAGACAGGTAGTATAGAGAAAACAGAAGACTACGCAACAGATGCCTACGATAACCATTTTCCAACCTCCGAAAAGAACCAGCGGAAGCCCTATGGCACAGCCCAGAAGAGTAGTGAGGATGATTCCCCATTTCATGGCTCCCAATGTTATCCAGCCTTCAGCGCAGGCACGTTTCGGTCCCAGCCGGGTTTCGTCGTCATTGCCATGTTTAAAGTCGAAATAATCATTCACCAGATTGCTGTCTATCTGCATCACCCATGCAAAGAGCAGGCAGAGTAGGGCTGGCAATGTCTGTATCTGCTGAGCGTCTTTATAAGCCAGCGCAATACCCAATAAAACAGGAACAGCCGCCGCCGTCAGAGTCTTCGGGCGAGCGGCTAGATACCATGCTTTTATAGAATTTGTTTCTATCATATTCTGAAAAGATTAAAATTGAATCTCCTGAAATTCTTAAGGAAAGTCAGAAAGATTAATTGAAGAAGTTCCAACTTACTCCAATACGGAACACTCTTTCGTTCATCGGATAATGAGGAGCGAAAAAGTAGTTCTTGTCGCCCTGTCCTGCATTGATGTGGCTCATCATTACGAAGAAACGGGTGTGCTTGATGTGAACGTTGGCGTAAACATTGACGATAGGATAGTTGCCTATCTTTACGTTGTTCTCGCCGTTGCCCTGTACCGTATACTGTCCCATATAAGGTGAATAGTCGGGAGCTTCATAGCTTGTAAAGTAGCGCATGTCAGCACCCAGGTCTACGTTCAGCACCTTTACTACCTTGAACTTGATGTAGAGGTTGGTGTAGGCATTGAAGGCTGGTACTGGCAGAACACTCTCCTTGCTTGAGTGCTGGTAGGTAAACTGGTTTTCCCAGTTCAGAATGCCCAGTCTGAAGTTCTGCTCCAGTTGTGCTGTCAGCAGGTTGATTCCTCCGCTTTCCTGCATCGGTGTTACTATGACTCCTGTTCGCAAACCTTCTTCTGTAATGTCATAGCTCTGCGAGAAGTAGGTGTAGTTCTTGATTTCATCTACAGCCACTCTCAGCTTGGTGCGTGTCTTAGGGAAGGAGAGCGTACCCATGATGCGGGTATGGATGGTCTTGTCGAGATCATTCTCCCACCACAGATGGCGGGCGTGATAGTTGCGGTAATAGAACGATGGGGTTTCTCTATGGAAGAAAGCATCGCCTCTTACCTGAAGCGTGTCGCCCAGGAATGGGATGTTCACGTCTACATTACCATCTATGGCAAGGGTTCCGGCGTCAACACCCGTCAGTCCTATTTCTGCTACGGCATTGTAGTGGAGTGTCTTGCCTTCCTGCTTGCTCAGCTGTCCGCCTACGCTCAGTGCATGCTCGTTGTATTTTTCGAAACCACCTTCCATGGTTGGCAGTTCATAGTGACGGAGGTCGTAGCTGGCGAAAGCCTTCAAGCCTGCCTTTGCCCATTTATTGAAACCTTCAAGCATGGCAATGGCGAAGGTATTCTTCATGTGCCAGTGCTTGGTCTGGTCGTAGATGGAGTCGCCGGTCAGCCTGCCTGCATCGTAATATTCTTTCAGATAATAGTCGGCTGGGGTCTGATAAGCTTCGTAAATACGGCGATAGTTGTCAAACTTTACCGTATGGATGAAGCTCGTTACCGGAACATATTCGCTCTTGTAGAAAAGCGAGTCTTCGGCATTTTTCTTCTGGACGGCCAGCAGACTGTCGGCAGCAGCTTTTCCGTTTACTGCGATTCGGGTACTGTCGTTCCTGATGTCCTTTGCGGCTGAGTCTTTAGCCGGTTCATCGCCTGCAATCTTGGCTCCGTCAGGACGGCCGCTGAATTTAGCACCCTGCTGTTTGTCGTAGGCTTTCTCATCAAATTTCTTGCCTTGTTCCTTGGCTTTCTTTCTGGCTTCTTCCTTCGCTTCCTCTTCAGCATTTTCCTTTTTCGAAGCCATGGCAAATTTCTTTGCCTTGATTTCTTCTTCGGTCATCTTTACCTTTCGGCTGAAACCTACGTTGTAGCGGTGGGTAAAGAAGATGTGCTGGTTGTCCAGTCGGTTCCAGTTCTGTTCCAGAACGGTAGGAATTTCATTGGTGGCAAACGATTCGGTATAGATTTCCGGATGCTTGATGTAATCATCGTTGGTAATACCGCCGTTCTCGGTCATCTTCTCATGATTGGTACTGAAGAGGAAGTGTGCCTGATAGCGGTCGCCCAGGTAAGATGCCCACATGGTGTATTTAAAGTGGCTGGGACTCTGGGCGTTATAATATCCTCTGCCATACTTGTAGTCGAATCTGAAACCGGCACCTAGCCTTTTGTTGGCATTTACTGCAAACATGGCCTTGAAGTCGTCTTCTCCCGTCACCTTGTCGCCGCAGCTGTTCAGCGTTATGTTCGTGATAGGTGAGTAGGTGTTGGTGAAGTGGAAGTCGCTTACCGGATTTACGATATAATCGTAGGGCTCTGTAAAGATGAAGTTGCCCTGCGTGTTGCGGCGGTCGATGAAGATTCGGTTCAGTCGGGCAGTACCCATGTTTCCGAGGGTATTGTATTCGCCTCTCAGTCCTTCCGTGAAGGTTGAGTTCATGTACATGTGCTGCAAGGTGTCTACTACCGCAGCCTTTGTGTCGCCGAAGCGTTCGTCTACAGTCCATACCCTGATGCCTTTCGGAATCTCCTTGTCTGAGCCAAGTGAATCGGTGTTTACCTTGCGGTTGGTTTGAGGACGGAACTGCGAATCTTCGTTATAGTTAAAATCGTTTTGTGCCGCAACCGGGAGGGTTGCAGCACAAAATAGGAGTGATGAGAATATATTTTTCTTCTTCTTCATTATTTCTTAAATAGTCGGATACATACTTCGGCAATCTTGAGCACTACACCCACGATGAGTACGATGTAGGCGATATTGCGGCTTTCTTCCAGCTGGGTCCAGAGTATTACCCCCACGATGGCGAGCAGCATGAAGGCGATGTTGAGATAGTTGCGCACCTTCAGCATGTTGTTCTGGTCGCTGTAGGCCAATGGGCGGAGCCGGCGGTGCTGAGGTCTTACGGCGTAGCTGGTAGGCTGCTTCTGTTCAGTCTGTTCTGTTCCCTGCTCAGCTGTAGGCTGGGCTGTAGCGTTTTCAGGCTGCTGTGCCTCGTTCTGTTGTATCTTGTTGTCTGTATTCTGATTATCCATTTTTCTTCAACTTATTGTTTTACTAATGCAGCTAACTCTGCGAATATCTGGTCTTTGCGGTCGATGGTGCATCTGCGGAACTTTCCGAAGATTTTAGCCAGGTCGTTCTGCTTCTTGTTGAGCGCAATCTTGTCGCTGATTACCTCTTCTGCAGGTTCCTTGAAACCGGTACTTCTTCCTTCCTCGTAGTTGTAGATGATGCGGCAGAGCGAGAGATTCAGATGATTGTCTGAAATCCTGGCTATCAGCTGGTATTTGAATTCCGTGCGGTCGAGCGAGATGAATGACTGGCTGAAAACGAGCCATTCGTCCATCGTGTTGGCGATGATGTGTTCAGCATCGTTTACCAGTGCTACTCGGCTTGCTATGTTCTGCTTGTTATGTGTCAGTTCACTCATGTATTTTAATACGATGTCGTAAATCTGCTTGGCAGTTTTTCCGTTAGCATCCGTATCGAGTGTGAATTCTATCTTGTTTTCATCATTATATGTGATGGCGCCTGCCAGATATTTCATATCCACTTTGGCTGTTGTACCATTTGCCAGCTTGTTGGCAGGCTTGGCAGCCTCCTTTGGCTTAGCGGCTACGGCAACAGGAATCGCCCATCCCGTGGTTGATGTGGTTGGTTCCTTTACAACAACTGGTTCTGGCTCAGTAGCATTACCTTTTTTTGCTTCCGCCTTTTTTGCTTCAGCTTCAGCCTTGGCGCTTGCAGCGTTGATGCTGTCGGCCTGAGCCTTCAGTTTGGCAGCCTGTGCTTTTATCTTAGCCACTTCTAGTGCCTTCTTGGCAGCTTCCAGCTGTTTCTGTGCCTGTTCCAACTGCTGCTGCTCTTCAGTCAGCACGGTTTGGGCCTGTGCAGTCATCAGCGGGAGGAGCATAAATATGGGGATGATGATTTTTTTCATGTCGAATTGTTTTTATGAAACTATAAAATGACGGTTCCTTTAGGGGAACTTAGCGGAAGATGAGGGATTCAAACCCCCGATACCCGGAAGAGGGTATACCGGATTTCGAGTCCAGCGCATTCGGTCACTCTGCCAACTTTCCTTATTGCGGTTGCAAAAGTAGCAAAATCCCGGGAAAAGCGAGCACGATTGTTGCAGAACTTTCTAACGATTAACATTTATTAGTAAAAGGAAGCCCCCTGCTTTTCATGCCTGCCGGCACCGCCCCGCTCCCCACGTGGGCCATGCCGGACAGACAGCCGGTGCTGCCACGCCTACTCCCCACAGGAGCCGGCGCCGTCGTGCTCACCGCACCAGCCGGCCAACAGCTGCCGGTAGCGGTCGGGCTGGTCGGCAAAGGTCATGTGGCGCGCTCCGTCGAGCAGCTCCCACCGACTGTGGGGGATGCCGTCGGCCATCGTCTTGGCCAGCAGGGGCGTGCTCTCGTCGTTCGTTCCGCTGATGATCAGGCACGGCTCGGTGATCTCTCCCAGCCGGGGCGTGCAGTCGAAGTCTTTCAGATTGCCCCACGGGGTGTACTCGTTCGGTCCCCACGCCACATTGTAGCTCTCCGTGCCGAACCGCTTCTCGCGGCGGAGACACTCGGGGCTGTCGGCAGTGATCGAACAGGCATAAAGCTCCGTGTAATGGTCGTTGGCCTTCAGATATGCGGGATCGTCGAAATTGCCGGTCGCCTCCGCCTTCCGGATGGCCTCCTGCTCGGCTTCGGGCATGAACGAGATGAGCCGGTGCTGCTCGTGTCCCCACAGCCTGCTCGACGACGTCGTGCTGGAGAGGATGGCCGAGGCCACGCCCTGGGGCTTGCGATAGATGAGCCAGGCAAGGATCATCATGCCGCCCCACGACTGTCCGAGGATGTGGAGACGGTCGAGATGGAGGAAACGGCGGAGCGACTCAAGCTCGTCGAGCCAGTTGTCGAGGGTCCACAGCTCGGGATGGCCGTCCACGTAGGAACGGCCACAGCCAAGCTGGTCGTAGCTGATCACCTGCCGGCCCGTCTCGGCCAATCCGTCGAGCAGCTCGAAATAATTATGGGTGGAGCCGGGACCGCCGTGCAGGAGGAGAAGGGGCGTCTTGTCGCACGTCGCTCCCTCGGCAATACGGTAGTAGGTGGTGTAGCCCTTGAAGGGCATATAACCTTCTTTTATCTTTATCATAGAATAGATTGATCGAATGAAAGGTGAAATGGTAGATCTTAGATTAACGCCGGATAAAAGCAGTCTGACAGCTATTAATCGCGCTTGAAGATGTCGCGGGTGTAGACCTTCTGCCTCACATCGTCGAGCACAGTGTCGTAGCGGTTGGCGATGATGGCATTGCTCTCTTTCTTGAACGCGTCGAGATCGTTCACCACCCGGCTGCCGAAGAAGGTGGAGCCGTCGGGAAGCGTCGGCTCATAGATGATCACCTTCGCGCCCTTGGCCTTCACACGCTTCATCACGCCCTGGATGCTCGACTGGCGGAAATTGTCGGAGTTGGACTTCATCGTCAGACGATAAACGCCTATCACGCAAGGCTTTTCGTTCTGCGGGTTGTAGACCACTCCATCCACATAATTGTAGTATCCGGCACGGTGGAGCACCTGGTCGGCGATGAAATCCTTACGGGTGCGGTTGCTCTCCACGATGGCCTGAATCAGGTTCTCCGGCACGTCGCGGTAGTTGGCCAGAAGCTGCTTCGTATCCTTCGGCAGGCAATAGCCGCCATAGCCGAAAGAGGGATTGTTGTAGAACGAGCCGATACGGGGATCGAGACAGACGCCCTTGATGATGTCGGCCGTGCTCAGGCCCTTCACCTCGGCATAGGTGTCCAGCTCATTGAAATAGCTCACGCGGAGGGCCAGGTAGGTGTTGGCGAAGAGCTTCACGGCCTCTGCCTCCGTGATGCCCATGAACAGCGTGTCGATGTTCTCCTTGAGGGCACCCTGCTGCAGAAGGGCGGCAAACGTGTGGGCAGCCTTGTCGAGACGCTCGTCGTCAGCGGGACGGCCCACGATGATGCGCGAGGGATAGAGGTTGTCGTAGAGCGCCTTGCTCTCGCGCAGGAACTCGGGGGCGAAGATGATGTTGTCGGAGCCCGTCTTCCGGCGGATGGCATTGGTGTAGCCTACCGGAATGGTCGACTTGATCACCATGATGGCATCCGGATTCACCTCCATGACCAGCCGGATCACCTCCTCGACATGCGTCGTGTCGAAATAGTTCTTCACCGGGTCATAGTTGGTCGGTGTGGCGATGACGACAAACTCCGCGCCGGCATAGGCCTTGCGACCATCGAGCGTGGCATGGAGGTCGAGCTCTTTCTCGCGAAGGTATTTCTCGATGTATTCGTCCTGGATGGGTGACTTGCGCTGATTGATGAGCTCCACCTTCTCGGGGATCACATCTACAGCCTCTACATGGTTGTGCTGACTCAGCAACGTGGCGATGCTCAGTCCTACATAGCCTGTTCCTGCTACTGCTATATTCATATCGATTGTTTGATTTTTCGTTTGCGCAAAGATAAAAAAAAATAGGCGAATCTCGACCTTGTTCGCCTATTTTTAAAGTATCGTAACTTATTATCTTATTTCCTCAAAATCATTCTTCGGCTCAGAGGAATAGCCTCCCTCCTCTATGCGCTTGCCGTCAAAGGGAGCAGCACCGTCGTCAAGGGCCTCACGCTCCACGTCGTCGCCATGCTCGCGCGCCTCCACGCTGCCATAACCATAATACATATTGAACGTCATCCAGATCTCCACGAAGTAGAAGATGAAATAGGTGCAGGCCAACACTACATAGGTGAGCACGCCAAAGGCGGCAGGCAAGCCAGACGCATCGCCCCCGAGCATGCCGGCGGCATTGGCCTGGGCGGCAGTCTCCAGTCCCATGGCGGGAAGGAAGAGGATGACGCAGATCACCACCATGATCAGGGCCACCAGGAAGAAAAGGCCGAAAAGGAAACCCCAATGGCGCCAGCCGGTCTTATACGCCTTACCGAAAAGCATGCCCAGACGCATGTCGGGATCCATGAAATACTTCATCCACGAATAGATCAGCGGAATCGATGCCACGAAGATCACGAGAAAGCCCAGGCTCAAGAAGGCCATACTGGTCAGGGCACCTCCAATCGCCATTCCGATCAAGAAGAACACCAGCTCGACAACGACCATGGCCACGATCACCAAGACATAGCTCTTGATCAGTCGCCGCACATTCCATCCCGTCGTCTGGTCGTTGAGCAGGCCAAGCAGGCGGCCACCCGTCCATAGAGCGGGAATGAGACAAATGAGCTGTACTAGAGAGTACTCGCCCATGGCCATCATCAACTCCGGACTGTACATGCCACTGCCAGCCAGCTGTATACGCTCCATATTCTGCGCCATAAGCATGGCAACGCCCATACACAGGGAGGTGACTAATATCGGCAGCCACATACGGCGGAATATCTTCTTGAAATTGTCTGTGAACAGATGGTAGGCGCACCCCATACAGGCGCTCACACTACGGATTTTGTAAAGTTCTGGTTCTAACATATTATAAACAAGTTAGTTAAACGATTAAGTTCTCTGTATGCTGTCGGCGACGGAAC
>OGQM01001902.1_pt1 | contig 13371 bp, 10 predicted proteins | sample 1553191 | NCBI WGS metagenome assembly OGQM01 (sample SAMEA2579954, study PRJEB22360) | human gut metagenome | biome: human gut; feature: human-associated habitat; material: faeces | place: Denmark | collected 2008/2010 | reverse complement strand
CTGAACCCCGCCATGAAAAACGGCAGGCTCGGCGGCTTTGAGCAAAAGGCCCGCGAGGCGACCCGGGACCGCACGGCATCCGGTGCAAAGCTGGTGTACAATGCCGAGTTCCGCCCCATCTACGATACCCCCGCCCAACCGCAGCCGAAGGCGGCAGCCCCCCATGCGGCTCCGCAGCAGGCGCAGGTACGGGCGGCGGACAAAAAGCTCAAGGGCGCGGCGCTGGCCACCGGCCTGACGGTGGCGGGCGTGCTGCTGCTTATCTGCGCGCTGGCGGCGCTGCCCGACGCCATCTACTGGCTGCCCGAGGCCCTGACGGAGGGCGGCAGCTATTGGACCTGGCTGGTCGAGGATTCGATGCCAATGCTGATGTCGCTCCCCGGCGGTATCGGCTGCCTGTTCGGTGCCAATCACATCCGCACCACCCGCCGTATGCGCAAGAAAATCGACAATATCGTCGGTGATGCGAAATATATGTACATTCAGGACATCGCCGACGCCATCCCGTGCAGCTATGAAAAATGCTGCAAGCATCTGGAAAACTGCATCGACGAGGGACTGTTCGGCCCGGGCGCCTATCTGGATATGCACCGCAAATGCCTTGTCGTCAAGGAGCGCCCGCCCGAGCCGACGCCCGCCCCGGCCGCCGCGCCGAAGCCGCAGAAGGCTGACCCGATGCCCGAGGCCGACCAGTACCAGAAAATCCTCGACGAACTGCGCCGCGTCAATGACGCCATCCCCGACGAGGAGATGACCGACAAGATCAGCCGTCTGGAGGCCGTGTCCGCCAAGATTTTTGAGCAGGCCCGCACCGACCCAGACAAGCTGCCCCAGATGCGCAAATTTATGGATTATTACCTGCCTACGTCGTTAAAGCTGCTCAACACCTACGCTGAGCTTGACAAGCAGGGTATCGAGGGCGAGAATATCTCGGAGTCCAAGCACCGCATTGAGCAGACGATGGACACGCTGGTCAAAGCGTTTGAAAACCAGCTGGACCGCCTGTTTGCCAGCGACGCCCTCGACGTCAGCACCGACATCGACGTTATGCAGAACATGCTGCGCGCCGACGGCCTGACCGACGATGCACCGTTTAAATTGTAAAAAGGCTTCCCCGTCGGGGGAAGCTGTCACCGAAGGTGACTGATGAGGGCAGACCGTTTGCGGGCAAGTCCCGCAAGCCCGCCCCTCATCCGTCTGCGGTCAGGGCCGCAGACACCTTCCCCCAAGGGGGAAGGTACCCCGCCCTGGAACTTTATCCACCGCAAAGGAGCCAACACCCCATGCAAAAATCCACAGGTCAGCTGCACAACAGCTGGCACAATTTTTCCAAGTACCGCCCGCTCATCCGCGAGCTGGTCACCCGCGACCTCAAGGTCAAATACCGCCGCAGCGTGCTGGGCTATATGTGGAGCATTTTAAACCCGCTGCTCATGATGCTGCTGCAAACGCTCGTTTTCTCCTACATGTTCCGGTTCGACATCCCGAACTTCCCGCTGTATCTCATCTGCGGCAACACCCTGTTCAACTTCTTCAACGAGAGCACGAACATGGGCATGGGCAGTGTGCTGGGCAATGCGTCGCTTATCAAAAAAGTGTACGTGCCCAAGTTCATTTTTCCCATCAGCCGCGTGGTGTCCAGCTTTGTGAACCTGCTGTTCAGCCTGGCGGCCATCCTGCTGGTCATGCTTATCACCCGCTCGCCGTTCTATTGGACGATTCTGCTCGTCTGGGCACCGCTTTTGCTGCTGCTGGCGTTCTGCTGCGGCATGGCCGTGCTGCTTTCGGCGCTGGCGGTCTACTTCCGCGACCTGCAATACCTGTACGGTATCCTGACGATGGCCTGGATGTACGCTACACCGCTGTTTTATCCCATCTCGGCGCTGCCGCCCTTCATGGTGCCCGTCATCAAGCTGAACCCGCTGTACCATTACATCAACTGTATGCGGTGCCTTGTCATGTACGGCACGGTGCCCGGCCCCAACACCTGGATCGCCTGCATCGGCAGTGCCGTGGTCATGATGGGCGTCGGCCTCGCTGCGTTCCGCAAGCTGCAGCGCAACTTCATTCTGTATCTGTAAGGAGCTTTCCATGTCCATCATTCAGGTGGAGGATGTCTCGATGCGTTTCAACCTCGCGCAGGAGAAAACCGAGACCCTCAAGGAATACACCGTCAAGCTGCTGAAGCATCAGCTGTTTTTCAACGAATTTTACGCACTGCGGGACATTTCGTTCAAAATTGAGCCCGGCGAGTCGGTGGCGCTGATTGGCCGCAACGGCAGCGGCAAGAGCACGATGCTGAAGCTGATTGCCGGCGTTATGTACCCCACGACGGGCAGCGTGACCGTCAACGGCGAGATCGCGCCCCTGATCGAGCTGGGCGCGGGCTTTGACCTGGACCTGACCGCGCGGGAGAACGTCTTTCTGAACGGTGCGGTGCTCGGCCATGACCGCGCCTACATGCAGGAGCACTTCCAGAACATCATCGACTTTGCCGAACTGTGGGATTTTGTCGATGTGCCGGTAAAAAACTATTCCAGCGGCATGATCGCGCGGCTGGGCTTCTCGATTGCGACAGAGGTCCGGGCCGACATTTTGGCCTGCGACGAGATTTTGTCCGTCGGTGACTTTATGTTCCAGCAAAAGTGCCACCAGCGGATGGAGCAGATGCTCTCCGGCGGCACAACGCTGCTGTTCGTCAGCCACGACATCAATCAGGTCAAGCAGCTGTGCAAGCGCGCCATCTGGATCGACCACGGCCACCTGCGCGGCGACGGCCCCGCGGAGGAGGTCTGCAACGCCTATGTAGCCGCGATGGAGCGGGGCGAGTAAAGGCTTCCCCCGAGGGGGAAGGCATCCCAGCCCAAGTAAGCAACACAAAGGAGACCCCATGCTGACCAAAAAACAAAACCTTACACGGGAAATCCTGACCGTTATCCTGCTGCTGGCGGCGGTGGCGGCCACGGAATACTGGTTCTTCCAGCTGTGGCGGCTGGACTGGCATGTGCCGATGTTCTACGGCGGCGACGGCATCTACTGGGTCGGTCAGGTGCAGCGCAGCTACGGCGAGCTGTCCGGCTCCCTCGGCTGGCCGTTCTATGAGGTCGCGGGCAGATACGACCCGAACTATGATCTGATCTACGACATCTTTGTCTGGTTCGTCGGCCTGTTCACCAAGGACACCGGCACGGTGTTCAACCTGTATGTCCTCGTCATCCCGTTTGCCAACGCGCTGGCGGGGTACGCGGTGTTCCGCATGGTCGGGCTGCGCCGCTGGCTGAGCTTTGCGTTCGGTCTGACGTTTGGCCTGACGCCCTACGTCCAGCAGCGCATGGCCGGGCACATGATGCTGGCCGCCTGCGAGTTTGTGCCGTTCTCGGTGCTGCTCTGTCTCTGGTGCGCCGAGGATGAACAGTTCAACCGCCCGGGCAGGGGCTTCTTCAAAAACAAGCGCAACTGGCTGGCGCTGGCCATGGCGTGGGGGATCGCCAACAACGGCGCGGCCTACTACCCGTATTTCACCTGCTTCTTCCTCTGCGTCACGGCGCTCTGCCTGATTTTGCGGGACCGCAGGTGGCGCGCGGGCACGTCCTGCGTTGTCACGATTGCCGAGATCGTCGCCTGGATGATCCCCGACTTCTTCCCGATGGTGCTGGGCATCCTGAACGGACAGGGCAGCACGCTGACCAACGGCGTCTACCGCAGCCCCGTCGGCGCGGACATCTACAGCCTGCGCATCAGCAGCCTGCTGCTGTCGCCCAACGGCTTCGGCCTGCAGAAGCTCGCCAACTGGATGGGCCGCTACTTCCACGTTCTGGCCACCGATGAAGGCCCGATGTACAACGAGAACGCCTACGGCTACCTCGGCATTGTGGGCATTTTCGGCTTCCTTGCGCTGCTGCTCATGCTGCTGCACAGCCGGGACTGGAAGGCGGGCCGTACCGAACGCCCCGAGCTGGGGGACCGTCTCTGGCTGCTGAGCCGCCTCAACGTCATGGCGCTGCTGCTGGCGACGATTGCCGGCTTCGGCGGCATCATCGGCATCTTTGTGCGGTTCATCCGCGGGTACAACCGCATCAGCCCGTACATTGCGTTCTTCGCGCTGCTGGCTGTCGGCCTGGCTCTTGAAAAACAGCTGACCCGGCGCCCCGGCCCCAGCCGCAAGGCGCTGGCGGCTGTGGCCATCCTGCTGCTGGGCTGCGGCTACTGGGAGCAGCAGGGCTTCTTCCGGCCTGAGTACGAGGAGATTCAGGACAAGTGGTATCAGGACGAGGCTTTTATGAACGAGGTCGAGGCTGCGGCAGGGGACGGCGCGATGCTTTTCACACTGCCGTACATGAAGAACTTTGAGAACGGCTCGCTGAACAACATGTGGGATTACACGCTGCTGCGCGGCCCGCTGCACAGCAAGACGCTGAAATTCACCTACGGCGCGGGCTACGGCACGAAGAATGACCTCTGGTACCGCGAGACGAGCGAGCTGGAGCCGGACGCCATGGTGGCCGAGCTGCGCACACAGGGTATGACCGGCATCTATCTGGATCTGGACGGCTACCCCGAGGACGAGCAGCAATCGACGCTGGCCGCCCTGACCGAGGCCGCCGGCTGCGGCCCGGAGGATGTCATCCACAGCGGAAGCGGGCTGCTCTGCTACATCCCGCTGGGGCAGGAGTAACGCATGAAACTGCAAAAAATAACGCAAAAACGATGGTTCTGGCCGCTGGTCTGCGCGGTGTCCGTCGTGTTCGGCTGGTGGTATTTAAGCATTGTGACCTGTGCGCCGCTGGGCGGCGACGATGAGCTTATCAACCTGCAGAACTACTATTATATTACGCACACCTCGTTTGGCCAGAGCGTGCTGGACTACCTTGGCGATTTGTGGGAGCAGTTCAGCCTGCAGAACGGGCGGTTCCGGCCCTTCTCGTCGCCGCCGGTGCGCGGCCTGACGAGCTGGTTTCTGGGGGATCTGGTCGGCTACCGGCTCTACATTCTTGCGTGGACCTACGCGGACATTGTGCTGACGGCGTGGCTCGTCGGCAAGGCGTCCCGCAACAAAAAGCTGGGCATTGCCTGCCTCTGCCTGCTGCCGATGATGTTCAGCGTCTGGCAGGACTCCACGGGCAACAGCCTCTACTCCTACGGCGCACTGGTGCAAAGCACGCTTCTGCCCGCGCTCGTCGCCGGGCTGGCCGTGCTGCGCTGGCAGGACACCGGCCACAAGCGGTGGGCCGTGCTGGCGGGCTACTGTATGTTCCAGTGCTGCGCCACGTTTGAGATCGGCTTTACCTATATCGTCCCGATTTTTGGTCTGGCGTGGCTCTACACCGACAAGGCCCGCGACGCGCTGCGGTTAAGCATCCCGGCGCTGCTGGGCGAGTGCGTTACGCTGGCCTTCAATATGGGCGCACGGCTCATGAACACGCTGCGGGCCGCGGGCATTCTCGCGGGCAGCGTCTCCCAGATCGAGGGCATCTCCCCGAACTTTGACCTGCCCGCCATCCTGCGCACCTGGGCCATGCAGATGTCGGCGGGCTTCCCGCTGAACGCGATGCTGTTCGGCAAGATGCGCCCCGGGAAAATATATCCCGTGGACGTGCTGTGCGGCGTCATGGTGGCCGGTGCGGCAGTGGCCGCGCTGGCGGCGCTGGATAAGCTGCCGAACAAAAAGAAAAATCTGCTGCTGTTTTTAAGCGGCCTTGCCATGCTGTCCGCCCCGGCACTGCTGATCGGGCTTTCGCCCAAGTACCAGCAGCCCGGTCAGGTGGACTGGCGGCACGGCTACATTCCCCAGACTGTGGAGAGCTTCGGCGTCGGTTTAATGGCGCTGGCCGTGCTGGTGATGCTGCTGCGTTGGGCCCGCGGCAAAAGCTGGCGGCCCGGGGGCCGCGCGGTGCTCTACGGTCTGCTGGCCGTCTGCATGGCCGGGTCGGTGGTCTGGCAGCGCGCCGCGACCCGCTCGGCCTACGACCAGGGCGGGCGCGCCTACACGGTCTTTGGCGACGGCGTCGCCGCGGGCCTGGCCGCCGACTGCGGCGACACGCCGGTGGTGACCGATTACATGATCTGGGGCGGCCATGAGGTCGCGGAGAACGCCTTCTTCCTGCGCTACGGCGATCTGGACGCCGATGCCCACGCCCTGCAGGTCTGGCGCACCGAGGACCACGCCGACGACGAGGCAGTGTACCGCGTCGGGTTCACGCTGGGGCAGGACAGGCACTACGACATTGCCTGGTGCGGCCTTGGCCACGGGGCAGACCCGGATGTGCTGACAGATGTCGAGGTCTGGCTGCCCGCGGGCACCTTCCTCTATGATGTGCTCTATTACACAACCGCCGACGGCGAGGAAGTGCGCAGAGAGGTCTACCCCGACAAGAACGGCTCCATGATCACGCTGGACGGCGAAATTCTCGCGGACAGCATCCGGCTGGCCGCTCATTAGGGGGCACCCCGCCCTACGCATAACGCAAATCGGGACCTGTAGGGCGCCCTGCCCACAGGCCGCCGTGCCCGCTTGCGGAAGTGCAAAGCCTGTTGAACTGCCACCCCGTAGGGGCCGGGCATGCCCGGCCCGCTGCCCTCCCGCAAAAGCCCGTCCATCTTCCCGCCGCGGGCCGCAGCTATGCGGCCCCTGCGTACTCTATCCATTCAAGGAGGTGCCGCCCTTGGCACAAAATAAATCCCGCCGCCTGCTGTGGGCGGTCTGCCTTGCGGCGCTGGCGGCATTTGCTGCGGCCATGGTCTGGCTGCACTACCAGCAGCTTTGCTCCCCCGGCGGCGGCAGCGACCCCTATACCTCCGACCTTGGTATGCACCTGGCCTTCGCGCAGCGCGGCATGGTCTACTCCACCGTGTCGCTGCTCATCGGCCCAGCGTATGCACTGGCCGGGCGCGTCGGCATTGCCGTGCTGCTGGCGGCGTTCCATCTGGCCGCCGTCGCCGTGTTCGCCTACGGCCTGCGCGCTGCCCTGCCCGATGCCCCGCGCCCGGCGCGGCTGCTGGTCAGTCTGGTGGTCAACCTTGCCACGGCGGTCTGGATGCCCCGCGGCGGCTACTGGTACCAGGGCACTGTCGGCGGCACGATTTATCACAACACAACGTATATTATGCTCGCGCCCTTTGCACTGCTGGCGATGCTGGCCTTTTACCGTGTCTGGCCGACGATGCGCGATGACCTGGATCTGCGTGCCTACGCGGTCTACACGGTGCTGCTGACCGTGGCGACCAGCTTCAAGGCCAGCCTGATCTTTGCATTCGCCCCGGCACTGCTCGTGCTGCTGATTGCCGATTTTGTGCGCACCCGCGCCAAAAATCTGAAAAATGAGATCATCATGGGGTGCAGCGTTTTCCCCGGTGTAGCGCTCTGCTTTATCCAGGCCAACGTCCTGTTTGCCGAGGAAGGCTCCGGCATACGCCTGATTTTCACCGTTCCGTTTGACCACCACCGTATGCTGTGGGGGCCGTTCAACGAGGCCGGCGTGCTGGGGCTGGCGCGGTCCTTCGTCTTTGTGGCGGCAGTGGGGCTGCTGCTGGGCCGCGCGGCGTGGCAACGCTTCCGCTATCGGTTCAGCCTTTTCACCTTCGCCGTCTCGCTGGCCGAGGCGCTGCTGCTGGTCGAAAGCGGTGAGCGGCTCTATCACGCCAACCTCTGGTGGGGGCCGTTCATCTGCTTCTGGGTGTTCTGGCTCGAGTCCGTCAGCGCCTTTTTGCAGCAGACGCGCACCGGTGCCGTGCCCCGCTGGCGGCTGATCGTCTGCGCCGCCGCGCTGGCGTGGCACATTGTCAGCGGTGTCTGCTTCTTAGTCATGCTTTTGCAGGGCGTAAGCTATAACGTGCCGATCCTGACGTATAATTTGTGGTAAAAAAATAAGCCGCAGGTGCAAAAACGCATCTGCGGCTTTTGTATGTTGTCAGCTTCAACCCGTAGGGGCGCATTCTATATGCGCCCGTGGCTGTGTGCGGCAATGAGTAACGCCCGCGGGCGGATATGGAATCCGCCCCTACGATGGAGGGGGGCGATGCTCGTCATCGACCCAGCCAGGCAACGGCAGCGGCAGGCTGCCTGCGGGCGAGCACTGCTCGCCCCTACGATTTGCGCTTTCCTTCATGCCCGCTCGGCAGCGGCAGACTGCACACCAGCGCAATGCCCAGCGCCAGGGCCAGCGCGACCTTGAAGGTCTCGCCGCCTTTGCTGGCGAAAAGCTCCTGCTCGCCCTGCAAAAAGTAGTAGGCCGTGTAGTAGATGCCCGCGCCCGGCACAAGCGGAAAGATGCCCGGCAGCAGAAAAATCGTCACCGGGGCCTTGTGGCGGATGGCAAAGAACCGCGCGCAGCCGGTCAGCGGCAGCGTGGCGACCAGCGTCGCAATCGCCGGGCTTAACGCGAACAGCTCCACGCAGAAGATGTAGACCATCCAGCCCACCGCGCCGGTCAGGCCGCAGGCCAGGTAGTGCCGCCGCGGCATCTGGAATGTGATGCCAAAGCTGATCGTTGCAATGACGGCCACCACAAAATGGGCAAAATAATGTGTCCAGACCGGCATCACGCCACCCCCAATCCACGGGCCATGATCCAGCCCAGCACCACGCCGCCCGCAATGCTGCCCGCAATCAGCAGGGCATCCAGCAGGCGGATGGAGCCGGACAGGTAGTCGCCGTTCAGAATATCCCGCACGCCCATCGTCAGGGCAACGCCGGGGGTCAGCACCATCAGCGCGCCGATGATCGCCGCGTTGGCGTTGACGGCGGGCACGACGGTCTGCACCGCAATGGCCCAGATCGTGCCGCAAAACGCCGCCACAATGTCGGTGAATATCCGGTTGATGCCGTGCCTCGCAAACTGCTGGCAGACGAGCGCCTCCAGCAGGCCCGCCACCGCGGCCACCGGCATGTCTGCCAGCGTGCCGCCGAACAGGTACGCGAACCCCGCTGACCCGACAACGCAGGCCAGAATTTCCAGCTGCGGTGTGCTGCGCGGCAGCGTGCGGGCCGTGTTCAGCCGTGCTTCGGCCTCGACGACGCCCAGCCTGCCGGCGGCCAGCTCACGGGAAAGCTCGTTCACGGCCTCGACGCGGCCCAGATGGACCGACACGGTGGGCACGTGCCGCACCAGCGAGACGGCATCCCGCCCCGGCAGGTGCGCCGACGCAAAGATGCCGTTGGTCAGAACATAGACATGGAAGTCCCGCACGCCGAGGCTGGCGGCCATGATCTCCATGGTCTGCTGCGCGCGGAACACCTCGCCGCCGTTTTCCAGCAGCGTCTGGCCCGCGTCCATGACCAGCTCCAGCGCACGGTCAAACAGTGCATCAGCCACGGATATTCTCCCGCACAGCGTTGAATTCCGGGTAATGGGCGTACAGATGCTGCGCGATGGCCTCCATGAGCAGGTAGTCATGCTCGGAGTCGATGTCGATGATGCCGGTGTCCATCATAACGCTGACGCCGAACTTGGAGTGCCACAAAATCGGGTCGGGGTTGTCCACAAGGAACGCGCGGCGGATGACGTAAATCGACGCATTGACGTCGTATACCTCGGGTGCCTGCTGACGGCCCGTGAACTGGCTCTCGATGACCATCTCGGCGTGGTCGCCCACGATCTTGAACATATTGAACCACGGATTGCGGCGGGCCTCGCAGACGCTGAAAATGATTTGCAGGTCCTCGCGCTCCTGCGCTTTGGCAAAGGCGTTCTCAATGTCCTGCTCGGTGCGCAGGGGGCTGGTGATGTCCAGATCGATCATAGCATCGTACTGTTTTCCGGCGCGGGCCTCCATGCGGGCAAAGCTGTCCTTGTAGACCTCGACCTTCGGCACGCGGTCCCCGCCCAGCTCGGCCCCGCGGGGCAGGTAGATGACCTCCGGGTACTCGGCGGCCACCAGCCTGGCCAGGTCCTCGCTGTCGGTGTTCAGCGCAACGTTGATTTCCAGCTCCGGGTGCTTTTTAATGAACAGCTCCGCGGCGCTCAGCGAATAGTAAACCAGCGGTTTGCCGCAGAAATTTTTCAGGTTCTTGTTTTTAAAGCCCTTGCTGCCGGCACGGCCGCAAATTGTAATGAGCAGTCTTTTCATTGTACGTTCTCCCCCAAGGTAAGTTTCAGCACGTTCAGTGCCAGCGCGGGCGGGTTGCAGCTCTCGCCGCTGCCCGTCAGCGCGTAGTCCACAAAATATTCCATCTCCCGCTCATAACGGCGGTTGACGTCCTCCTCATAGTGCTGCACGGTGCCGTCCGGCAGGGTCAGCGTGCCCGCGTCAAAGTCGGCCAGATAGCTGCCGTCATGGCAGAAAAGCTCGATGCTGCGCCGGTATCCGCGGCCAAAGTAGTCGAGATGCACCTCGGCCAGCAATGTGGGGTATCTGGCGATATACACCGACAAATCGTCGGAGTCGATTTCGAGGTCGGAGTAGGTGCCCTTGAAATTGTACAGCTGCTCCGGCACGCCGAACAGCTCGACGAGGTAGTCCCATTCGTGGATGAGGTCGATTGTCACGCCGCCGCCCATCGCCTTGTGGGCGCTGTAGACCGTGCGGTAGTCCACGCCGGGCCGCCAGTCGGGCAGATAGCTTGAGCAGATGACCCGCGCACAGTAGGGGTGCAGGCCGGGCAGCCGGTCCTTGAGCGCCAGCATGACACCGCACCACCGCATGGGCGCGGCGACATAGGCCTTTTGCCCCACGGGCAGGCAGTCGGCCAAATCCAGTCCGGTCTGGTCGGCGGAAAAAATCGGCTTTTCGATGAAAAGTGCCCCGCCGCGGCCCCTGACCCGGGTCAGAGCGTCGGCGTGCAGGCTTGTGGGGTTCGTGATGAACACCATGTCATAGTGTGCGGGCGCGTCGGCCAAATCGGTGTACTGGGCGTGCAGCAACGCGGCCACGCCGTCCCGCAGCGGGCGGGACAGGTCGCTGCGCAGCGCGTCGGCCTGTAAAGTCCAGCCCCGGTCCGCACAGAGGTTGGTCAGATTTTTTAAATGGCGCGTCCCGATGGAGCCCAGCCCCACGAACAGCGCGGTGATGGTACGCATAGGAGATCCCCTTTGCTTTGATTTAGATGCGATGTAGGGGCCGGGCATGCCCGGCCACTGCAGGGTTACGCTTTTTCGATCCTGTCCATCAGCTCAATTGCCTTCAGGTCCTTTTCAAAGCTCCACTTCGGCTGCTCGTCACCCTTCAGCACGCCAAAAAAGTTCGTCAGCTCGTCCACATAGGCGTTTTCTACAACGTTGTCGCTGTAGCGGCTGTCGTGCTCAAAGCTGGCGTAGGTGTTGACAAACCGCTTGTCGCCGTCCTTGAACTCGTACAGCGCCTTGGGGTTGCCCTCCCAGAACAGGTGGATGCCGTCGCCGAAGCACTCAAAGCTGCGCACGGCCTTGCGGCTGACGACGTCGGCGGCCAGCACACCCTGCACGCCACCCTTGTGGCGCAGCAGCAGCGTCACGCAGTCGGGGTAGGGGAGCCCTAAGTCGCTGATCGTGTCCTTCTGCACGGTCATGCTCTCCACGTCGCCGAAGGCGTCCAGCAGCCACGGCAGGTCGATGCCGAAGATCTCGCGCACGCCGCCGGTGCGGGCGTTGCCGACGAAAAAGTTTTTATAATTCTCCCACGGGTGCCAGTCGGGCAGATACTGCCCGATGTGGTAGATGTAGTGTACGGGCTTGCCAAATTCCGCGACCTGCTGTTTAATATACTGTGTCTCGCGGCGGTACAGCATCGTGGAGGACAAAAACAGCGGCAGTTTTTTGGCCGCAGCCTTGGCCATATTCTCCCGGTAGCCGTCGCTGACCAGATTCAGCTCGGTAAAGACGGGCAGGTCGTGGTCCAGCAGCTCGCCGATGACCGCCGCGTGGGCCAGCGGCGCGGTGCAGACCAGCGCGGCGTCGGGGTGCTCGGCGGCGACGGCCTGACCGATGGTGGCATAGGCTGCGTCCGCCAGACCCAGCCGGAGGGCCTCGTCGCGGCGGCCCTCGGCGGTGTCCACGCCGACGATCTGAATAGCCGCGTCAATGCCTTTGGTCAGCCGGGCGCGGCGTTTGCCCATGCTGCCTAAACCGACGATGAGAAGTTTCATACCAAAACGCTCCTTTGCGGGTCAAATTCCGGCACAGGGCCGTCATAAAAGATTTTGGGTCTTGCAAAATCAAATTCTGCCAGCACAGCGCAGATTTTTTCGCTGGTCTCGCCGCCGTTATACGGGCTGACGGCGCCGGCCGCCACGGGGGCAAACGCCGGGGACAGCGCCCTGCGCAGCGCGGCTTCAATGGCCGACTCGTCGGCGTCGCAGCAGAGCACGTTCGCGCAGATGGCGCGCCCGGCCTGCCGTCTGCCGATGTTGACCGTCGGCACCTTAAAGGTGGGCGTCTCGACGACACCGGACGACGAGTTGCCCGCCACGAGCGCCGCGCAGTCCATGGCGGAGAGGTAGCGCCGCAGACCGAGGCTCTGCACAAATCCGGCGCGGTCCGGGTGGGCGGCGGCGAACGTCTGCATCATGGCGGTGCAGACCTGCCCGCCCGCGTCGGCGTTCGACCCGGTGATGAGCCAGAACACGCCGTCCACGGCGGCCATAGCGTCACACAGCGCCTGCACCTGCACAGCGGGGGAGCCTGCGTCGGGGGCGGTCTCGGGGTGGTAGGTCACGAGCGCGAAGGGCTGCATGAGGTCAAGCCCTGTCGATTTGCACAATTCCTCACGGCTCATTTTGGGCAGAGTGCGGATGTTTTCATCCCCCAGCCCGCCGACGCAGAACACGGTGTCGGGCGCTTCGCCCATCCGCACAAGCCGCGCGGCGCTGTCGGCGCAGGACGGAAAGTGTACCGTCGCCATTTTGCTGATGCAGTGGCGGTAGTATTCGTCCGCCGCGCCCAAGGTCACGTCACCGCCCGAGATATGGGCAATCGGGATATGCCGCGCCGCTGCCGCAGCGGCCACGGCGAAGATCTCAAACCGGTCCCCCAGCAGCAGCACGGCGTCCGGGCGGTGGGCGGCAAAGTGATTGTCGAAAATTTCCATCGTGCGTGCGATGGTTTTAGCGACGGGCTCATCGGCGTTGTCGGTGAAGATCGGCAGTCTTGCCGCGATGGGCAGGCCGTCGGCTTCGATTTCATGCACGGTCTCGCCCAGACGCGGGCAGAGATGCGCCCCGGTCACGACGAGCTGCAAGTCCAGCACATCGGACGCCGCGATTTTCTGCACCACCGGGCGCAGCAGGCCATATTCCGCCCGCGTGGCGGTAACGACGGTGATGGTACGCATGGTGTACTCCTTTGCCAAGCCGGGAACAGCAATCTCCCGGGAACTTGTTCTTTCTTTTGGCAGCAAAAGAAAGAACCAAAGAAAACTGCCGCTGTTTCGACGCAGCGGACCCGCGACTTGGTGGCTGCA
>OGQM01001898.1_pt1 | contig 13393 bp, 14 predicted proteins | sample 1553191 | NCBI WGS metagenome assembly OGQM01 (sample SAMEA2579954, study PRJEB22360) | human gut metagenome | biome: human gut; feature: human-associated habitat; material: faeces | place: Denmark | collected 2008/2010 | reverse complement strand
GCGGCTGACGAACCGGGAGATCGCGGAAAAGCTGTTTCTCTCCGAGGGAAGCGTCAAGCAATATGTAAACCAGATCTATTCCAAGCTCCACATCGAGGGCGACCAGCGCACGAAACGCAGGCGGCTCGCGGAGCTGCTCACGCAAAAGGCATGACATTGGGAGGACGTCCGCAGGGACGCCCTCCCGTTCCTTTATCGGTCGAAGCTGGGGTTGACGAAGTAGACGTTCTTCTCGTCGAGCTTTTCCTTGGCAAGCCGCAGCCCCTCACCGAAGCGCTGGAAGTGCACGATCTCGCGCGCCCGCAGGAACTTGATGACGTCGTTGACGTCGGGATCGTCGGAAAGGCGCAGGATGTTATCGTAGGTCACGCGCGCCTTCTGCTCTGCGGCGAGGTCCTCGGTGAGGTCGGCGATGGTATCGCCCGTGACCTGCATCGTCGCCGCCGACCACGGATAGCCGGAGGCGAACTGCGGGAACACGCCGGTCGTGTGGTCAACGAAATAGGTATCGAAGCCGGCCTCTTTGATTTGATCTACCGTGAGGTTCCGCGTGAGCTGGTGGACGATGGTGCCGACCATCTCAAGATGCCCCAGCTCCTCGGTGCCGACCGTGGAAGCCCAAGGGCCACAAGTACGAAAAAGCCTTGCGCTGCAAGGGTTACAGGCCGAAAAAGAGAGGGAAAACGCGAATGTGCAAAATGCCGGTTGGCTCCATTCCTTTGACGCGGACTACCACTATCGCGGCTCCGACCTTCACTACCATGTAAACGTGTCCGCCGCGCTTTCGGAGGGAGGTGCGACATGGTAAAGGAGTTTATTTCACAGCTCCCTCCGGACAAGCTGACGCCCTTTGCAAAGCATCCCTATCAGGTGCGGGAGGATGCCGCTATGGACGAGCTGGTGGAGAGTATCCGTGTCCACGGCGTTCTATCGCCTCTGTTGGCACGGCCAAAAGGGGAGAGTTACGAGTTGGTCAGCGGGCATCGGCGGCGTCTGGCGGCGCAGAAATTGGGCCTGCCAACCGTGCCGGTGCTGGTGCGGGAGATGACCGACGACGAAGCGGTGATCCTGATGGTGGACAGCAACCTCCAGCGGGAAAACCTGCTGCCCAGTGAAAAGGCGTTTGCCTACAAGATGAAGTTGGAGGCCATGAAACGGCAAGCGGGGAGGCCACGTAAAGATAATCCCCGACAACTTGTCGGGAATTATGAAACAGCAGATGTTATTGGTGAAACAACCGGCGAAAGTGGCCGCACCATTCAACGCTACATTCGCCTGACCAACCTTGTTCCGCCGCTGCTTCAGATGGTGGACGATGGCCGCATTGCCTTTTCACCCGCTGTTGAGCTGTCCTATCTTACCCGTGATGAGCAGGCGGAGCTATGGAACTTGATCGGACAGGAGGACGCTACACCATCGTTATCGCAGGCACTCCGCATGAAGCAGCTCTCCCGCGAGGCAAAGCTGACACCGGAGGTGCTGTACGCCATTCTTACCGAGGAAAAGCCCAATCAGAAGGAGCAAATCCGCATCAAAACCGAGTCGCTGCGGAAGTATTTCCCACGCAATTATTCCGCGCAGCAAATGGAGCGGGAGATCATCAAGCTGCTGGAGGCCCGTTACCGCGCGAAGGGCAGGGGAGAGCGATGATTTTCGCATACTGGCGCTATACAGATTTCTCCCGTACAATGTTGGCAGAAAGGGGCGAACTATATATGGAACAAAATTTACCGCCATTGCCGCCGGTCATTTTTGAGAACGGCCTTTACTACGAGCTGCGGGGCGAGCAGTATTATCCCTGCCTTTTGCCGCCGAAAACGGACACCACGGAGGACAAGCTGCTGGAAACCATCATCCGCCAGATGGCAGAGGCACAGGGCGTAAACGAGGAGCTGAAAGCACGGAACCAAATGGCGTGGGTAGGTGCGATGAACAACATCAAAAGCGCCGCGCTTGAGATCCTGCGAGAGTCCAAATAACGCCACAAGAAGGAAACAAAAGCAAAAAATCAACGCAAGCGGAGACAGGTCAAATGCCTGCCTCCGCTATTTTTATGCCCCAACGGGCAAGGAGGAACAATATGGATTATTTCTACGAGCATGAATCAGAGCTATTTACATTTTACCGTGTTCCAAAGGTGCTGTTTACGGAGGAACCATTCAAAAACATGAATTGTGAAGCAAAATTACTTTACGGATTATTGCTGGACAAAATGGGACTTTCCCGCAAAAGCGGGTGGTTCGATAAGCAAGGGCGCGCCTTTGTTTACTATGGCATCAGCCACATTATGGAGGACTTGGGCTGCGCCCACAACAAGGCGGAGAAGCTGCTATCCGAGCTGGAGCAAGCTGGCCTGCTGCGCCGGAAACGGCAGGGGTTGGGGAAACCGTCTATGCTGTATCCCCTGAAATTCGAAAATCGAATTTCTTGACTTTCGATTTTCGAACTTCAAGAACGCTGAAAATCAGCGCACCAGAACGCTGATTTTCAGCGTCTAATAAGACTGAGTAGAGCGATACTGAGATAAATATATACCAAGCCGAAAAAAGAATAATAGGGAGGATCATCAGATGAAGAACAAAGAGAACTTACGGGAAAAGCAGGTAAATCTCCGCTTGACGCAGGCAGAATATGAGCGGCTCACCCGCACCGCGCAGGACCACGGCATCGGGCGGGCGGCGTATCTCCGCATGGTGCTGCGGGGCGCGTGGCTGCGGGAGGACGGCAGAAAATCAGAATAGCTTTTTCCGCTGGAATTTGATGCAGGCCGTCACACGGTCACGGATATAGGGAGCATCCCGCTTGGCGTAAAACTCCAGCGGCTTCGAAAGGGAGGCCATGATCTCTTTTTCGGCAAAGTCGCAGCGAAGCTGCGGCCTATAGAGATTTTGCGCCGCGTGGACCTGTCGGACAAAGCCCGTTTTCATGGGCTGAGCCTTGAGCTGACGCACCAATGCGGCCGGTTCGATTTCCATGGGATAGTCCCGTGTGTTGGACAGCAGGCCCGCACCAAAGTCGAAGATGGGGCAGTAGTCAAAGTCATCACCGCAGCGCAGCACAGCGATGTTGTTCAGATGCCGGTCCTCGTTGCCGAACAGCATATCCACCTCGAACAGCAGCGTCAGATAGGTGCCGAAGCGGTCAAGTCCCGTCAGCCGCTCAACCTGCTCCACCAACCACGCAAGGCGGCTCTGAAGATTGTGCAGGCGGTTTACCGCGGTCTGCCAGTCCGGGCCAACGCCTTTTCGCAGCAGCTCCGCAAGGGTCAGGATGGCCTCGCCCTGGCGCAGAAAATTGGCACTGGAACAGCCGTTGCGGGTATGATCGTGGACTTCCAGCCGCTCCATGCGGTAGGTCACATAGCGAAAGCCCAACGCGCCGGTATTGGTTTGTGCCAGCAGCGCAGAGGTCACGGTTTCTGCCAGCCCTTCATAGCCGAACAGATCCAGCTTGTACCAGCGGCCATCTGCCAGCCATTTTTCCTGATTGCCCTTAGACGAAGTTTCCGCGATGCGGCTTCCCGTTGTCAGTCTGATCGACATATTCAGCCCTCCACAATTTTGATCCAGCACGAATCCTCTGCCATGCGCCCTTCGGTCTTGCGGATGATCGCCAGCGGGTCATAGCAGTCCAGTCCCAAGTCAGACAGGTAATATTTCAAACCGTCCCGCTCCTGCGGCACACAGCGGTCTTTCAAGAAGGTTTGAAAATCGTCCCATGTGGGCTTGCGGTTCACGCCGAAAGCGGTGGAAAGGGGAGAACTGACCTCGTTTTCGATGGCAAGTTGATGAGTGGTTTGGTCAGCGCAGATCTTCGTACAGAGCTCGTCCCCATCGTAGTAGTACAGGATCAGGAGGGCGTGATTACTGCTTCGTGCATTGGCCAGAAAGTCATCGTAATCAGACACGGCAGGGCGGCGGATGGTGATGCTTTCCCCATCGAATTGCAACGTTACGGTGCGGCTGCCCTCAGAGATGCCCAGGGCCTTCATCCAAGCAGATGGCAGAGCTACGCGGTAGCCCTTGGCATCCGGACTGGCGTTTCCACCCGCCTTGTTGATAAGAATATTTGCAGTTCGTTCCTCGTGTAGCACGGTCATTCACCTCAAAAGTTTCTTGCAATTATTATACCTATTGGACACCAATAAATCAAGAAGTTAATTTTACAACAACGTTGTCACGAAAATGAAACCGCTATACAGAAGCTGCTTTCGCAAGCATAGCATTTGGCCGTCCAAATGCGCTTGTTAGGGGAAGCAATTCCCCTATAACCCCTTATGAATTGAAAGGAAAAACGATCATGAGAAAACGACCAATCAAAATATCGCTCCGTTTGAATGAGCAGGAACATGAACATTTGAAACAGCAGGCTATGCTCTCTGGCTTCCCAATGGAAGTATTCCTCCGTGCGCTGATCTCTGGCATGAACCTCCGATCCCGACCACTCGCTGAATACGCCGAAATCCGGCGTCAACTCGCCGGCATTGGAAATAACATCAATCAAATCGCTCATGTTGTCAACACCCGCGGCTTTGCCACGAAGGAAGACATTGCCGCAGTCACGACAGCACAGCGGGTGATCTGGCAGATCGCAAAGCGGCTTTGAGATAGCTTATTCCAAGATATATGCCGTCTGAACAAGGCCAACGACAAAAAGCAGAGCGCGCAGCCTCCTTTCTCAAGGCTGCGCGCCCGTTTTTGTTATATCGATCAATTCCCGCTTCTGGGACGCAAGCATCGAAATATTGCTTGTGGATACAGCGTTTTATGGTATAATTACTTTGTAGAATTGTAGGCGGAGCGGTCAGCGAGCTTGAAGGCTTATCAAAGGAGTTGGTGTGATGACAAAGTACGGAATTGATCCAAAGGTTATTTGCCAGATCAATGATCTGGCAAATAGGCATCACATCAAAACAGTGATCCTATTCGGTTCCCGCGCACGAGGGGATTTCCGCCGCACAAGCGATATTGATTTAGCTGTGCAGGGAGGCAATGTATGCCGTTTCAGACTGGATGTTGAGGAAGAAACGCATACATTGCTGACCTTTGATGTGATAGATTTATGTTCTGATTTGTCCCCAGAATTGCGGGAAGCCATCAGCAAGGAGGGAGTATTGCTCTATGAAAAAGTTTGATAACTACCGTAAAAATTTAGACATTCTGCGGCGCTCTGATCAGCAGGATCTCAACAATGAATTTATCATTAGCGGCATCATTGACAAGTTCTCCATTCAGTTTGAATTGGGCTGGAAGGTCTTAAAAGAGCTGCTGACTTACGAAGGCATTGATGCCGCTAAAACGGGTTCCCCGCGTGAAATTATCAAGCAGGCGTACCAGTATTACCCTTGCATAGAGGAAGATGTGTGGCTGGATATGCTGTCCCAGCGCAACAATATGGCGCACATTTATGATGGAAATGCCGCAAAGGAATTGGTGTCGGAGATCATCAGACGCTTTATTCCGGCCTTTGAAAAGCTGGAAAAAAGCATTTGCGAGCGATACGCCGATCTTCTGAATACGCTCTGAGAAACTATTTTACAAACACATGGAGACCCACGATGGCACTTGAAAATAAACTTGGCATCACCAACTCCGCCGAGCTTGCCCGCGAGGAGGAACGGATCAGCAAGAAGAAAGCCGTAGAACTGTTTGAAAGCGGCTCTCTGGACAAGCTGGCACCCGGCAGATTCGCGTCGCTGCAAGCCATTCATAAGGCGCTTTTCGAGGATATTTATGACTTTGCAGGCGAACTGCGCACGGTGAATCTGGCAAAGGGCAATTTCCGCTTTGCGCCGCTGATGTATCTGGAGGCGGCGCTTGGAAACATCGACAAGATGCCCCAGTCCACCTTTGACGAGATCATCGAGAAGTATGTGGAGATGAATATCGCCCACCCGTTCCGAGAGGGCAACGGCCGCAGTATTCGTCTGTGGCTCGACCAGATGCTGAAAGCCGACATCGGGCAGGTGGTGGATTGGAGCTGTGTCGATAAGGAGGACTACCTACTGGCCATGGAGCGCAGTCCCATCAAGGACGTGGAGATCAAGGTGCTGCTGAAGGCGGCTTTGACCGACGAGATCAATAGCCGCGAGGTCTATATGAAAGGCATCGACCACAGCTACTACTATGAGGGGTATACGACCTTCAAGACGGAAGATCTGAGCAAGGAATGAGGTGCACATTGATTTTGCGGACAAAAGCACTTCCAAAAGTATCAGCCCCAAAGTTTCAAAGTATCAATTTGATACTTTGAACTGCTCGCTGGAGGAACAGGCTGTTTTGGAGCGGATCGCACAGAACCCAAGCATCAAGCAGCAGGAACTTGTGAGCGCAACAGGTAAATCCATCGCAACCGTGAAGCGGATCATGAAGTCCTTGCAGGACAAGAACTATATCCGCAGAGAGAACGGCAAGAGATACGGAAAACAGTCTATTTTATTTAGATTGCTTTTGAAAATAGGATGGGTAGAAAAATGGAGCTTATAAATAATACTACAAAGACTCTTAAGGACGATTTGTCCGTAGAAATCAAGCAAGGCAGCAAACTGTCCATTGCGGCGGCTTGCTTCTCCATCTATGCCTTTCAGGAACTGAAAGAGCAACTCTCACAGATTGAGCAACTCCGCTTTATTTTTACATCCCCGACCTTCGTGACCGAAAAAGCAAAAAAGGAGCGGCGTGAGTTTTATATTCCCCGCCTTACTCGTGAAAGAAGCCTTTACGGAACAGAGTTTGAAATCAAGCTCAGGAATGAGCTGACCCAAAAAGCCATTGCACGAGAGTGTGCAGAGTGGATCAGACAGAAGGTCACTTTCAAGTCAAATGTCAGCGATAAATCCATTCAGGGGCAAATCGTAGTTGATAGTGTAGGCTATACGCCTATCAATAACTTCACCACGGTTGAATTAGGCTGCGAAAAGGGCAATGTAATCAGCACCACAATCGTGAAAGATGAGTCCCTTGCCCGCACTCTGCTTGCTGACTTCAACGAGATATGGAATGACAGCAAGGTGCTTCAGGTCGTTACAGACGAAGTGATCGACAGCATTACCGCCGCATATAACGAGAACTCTCCCGATTTCATCTACTTTGTGACGCTCTATAACATCTTCAACGAGTTTTTGGAGGATGTGTCCGAAGATGTTTTGCCCAACGAAGCAACCGGCTTCAAGGAAAGTAAGATTTGGGGGATGCTCTACAACTTCCAAAAAGATGCTGCCCTTGCCATCATAAACAAACTTGAAAAATACAACGGCTGTATTCTTGCGGATAGCGTCGGTCTTGGTAAAACCTTTACCGCACTTGCCGTTATTAAATACTACGAAAACCGAAACAAGTCCGTCCTTGTGCTCTGCCCCAAGAAATTGACAAACAACTGGAACACCTATAAAGACAACTATGTCAATAACCCCATCGCTGCCGACCGGCTTCGTTACGATGTGCTTTACCATACTGACTTAAACCGCACCCACGGCACATCAAACGGGCTTGATCTCGACAGACTGAATTGGGGCAATTATGACCTTGTGGTAATTGATGAGTCCCACAACTTCCGTAATGGCGGCAAATTAGTCGAGAACCCGGACGAGGACGCCAAGGATAACCGCTATGTTACCTTGATGAAGAAGGTTATCAGGGCCGGAGTAAAGACGAAAGTCCTAATGCTTTCTGCAACACCGGTCAACAATCGCTTCAATGATCTGAAAAATCAGCTTGCCCTTGCGTATGAAGGGCATACGGATTACATAGACGAAAAGCTCAATACTACCCGTTCCATCGACGAAATTTTCAGGAACGCACAGCGGGCGTTCAACACTTGGAGCAAATGGGAGCCGTGCGACCGCACGACTGAAAACCTGCTCAAAATGCTGGACTTTGATTTCTTTGAAGTGCTGGACAGCGTGACCATCGCCCGTTCAAGAAAACACATTCAGAAGTATTATGATATGGCGGACATCGGCACCTTCCCGACAAGGCTAAAGCCGATTTCGCTTCGTCCGCATCTTACTGATTTGAAGGAAGCCATCAGCTACAACGAGATTTTTGAGCAGCTTATGCTCCTGACACTGACAATCTATACGCCGACTCACTACATTCAGCCAAGTAAGATGGAGAAGTATGCCGAGCTATACGGTGACAACAGGGTCAATGTCGGCTTTACGCAGGCGAACCGTGAGCAGGGCATCCGCCGTCTGACCGCCATCAACCTGATGAAGCGTATGGAAAGCTCTGTTTATTCGTTCAATCTGACGCTGACCCGTATCAAGGATTTGATCAACAGCACGATAGAAACGATTGACCGCTTTGATAAACACTCCGACACAACCCTCGACCTAACGGATATTTCCGATATGGACGAGTTTGATGCCGAGGATCAGAACTCGGACGAGCTGTTCTCTTTCGGCAGGAAAGTTAAAATTGACCTTGCCGATATGGACTATGTATCCTGGCGGAACAGCTTGGCGAAAGATGCCGATGTGCTTGAGCTGCTGACCTTGCTGGTCGGAGATATTACACCGGAGCACGACTCAAAGCTGCAAGAGCTTTTCCGGGTGATTGATAATAAAATTACGCACCCCATCAACGAGGGCAATAAAAAGCTAATCATCTTCACCGCTTTTGCGGATACCGCCGGTTATCTCTACGATAATGTCAGTCGCTATGTCAAGGATAGGTATGGACTAAACACTGCAATGGTATCTGGCTCTGTGGAAGGACGGACAACCTGTCCGAAGCTCCGTGCCGACCTGAACACAGTGCTGACCTGCTTCTCGCCTATCTCGAAGGACAAGGAACTGCTGATGCCGGGAGATAGGACGGAAATTGATGTGCTGATCGCCACCGACTGTATTTCCGAAGGTCAGAACTTGCAGGACTGCGACTACCTCATCAACTACGACATTCACTGGAACCCCGTCCGCATCATTCAGCGATTCGGGCGTATTGACCGTATCGGCAGCCGCAATAAGGTCATTCAGCTTGTGAACTTTTGGCCTGATGTGACCCTTGATGATTACATCAATCTGAAAGCAAAAGTTGAAACCCGTATGAAAATTGTGGATATGACCGCTACGGGCGACGATAATCTGCTCAGTGACGAGGAAAAGGCAGACCTTGAGTACCGAAAGGCGCAGCTCAAGCGCTTGCAAGATGAAGTTGTAGACATTGAGGATATGACAACGGGCATCTCCATTATGGACTTGGGGTTAAACGAGTTCCGGCTCGACCTGCTCGACTATATCAAGCACCACCCTGACATAGACAAAACGCCCTTCGGTTTGCACTCGGTTGTTCCTGCAAGTGAGGATACGCCTGCCGGTGTGATCTATGTCCTGAAAAATCGTTCCAACAGCGTGAACATCGATAATCAGAACCGACTGCACCCCTTCTATATGGTGTATATTGGCAATGACGGGGAGGTCATCTGCGACCACCTTTCTCCGAAACAGATGCTTGATAAAATGCGTTTCCTCTGCAAAGGAAAGACAGAGCCGATTCCCGAAGCCTACAAGCCGTTTAACAAAGAAACCCGTGACGGCAGAAATATGTCGCAGCTTTCCAAGCTGCTTGGCGACGCCATTGCTTCCATCATTGAGGTAAAGGACGAGAGTGACATTGACAGCTTCTTAGGCGGTGGTCAGGTGAGCTTCCTGTCAAACGAGATCAAAGGACTGGACGACTTTGAACTGATATGCTTCTTGGTCGTGCGATGAGGTGAGAGTATGCTCGGACTTCCAAAGTCAACTGAAATGAGCAAGCAGCTTCCGAAGAAGGCTGTCTATGCGAAGTTCCAAATGAACACGGCGGCAAAGGAGAAAATCGACGCCGATATATCGAGGATCACCATTGTCAACGAGATCACACCGGCGAAAATCAACATTCCCGCCGGAGAGGAAGTCGGGAGCTTCTTTGTTCTGCTTGTGGCACTGAAGAAGAAAGACTTTGATGAGAAAACGGTTGCCACGCTGTCAAAGCTCATTCCGCAGAACATCCTGTTTGTACTCGAATTTGAGGGGCAAAGCAAGCTGGCAATCTACCACACGAAGCTGATGCAGACGGATTGGAAGCCCACCGATAGCTGCACCATTGAGTTGCGGGGCTTGAACCTCGATAAAGTATGGGAAAACATCGTGGTGGACATCGGCGGCGTGAGCATCGCAGACGGCAATACCCTTGATGAGCAGATCGCCGCCGATGAGCGCCGACAGAAAATTGAGAAAGAGATCGCCAAGCTGGAAAAGCAGGCACGGGCTGAAAAACAGCCAAAAAAGAAGTTTGAGCTTGTGCAGCAGATAAAGAAGCTCAAGGAAGAATTGATATAGACGAAAGGAGTTCCTGACATGTCAAGTGAGCAATATCAACGGACGGTAAATAGCCTTGATAAAGAAATTGCAGACCTCGAAAAGAAAAAGGCGGCAAAGGACAAAGAAGTGGCTACGCTCCAAGGCAAGATTAACACCTTGAAGAAAAGCATAAACAGCCATACCTCCGCTTCCACACTCAACAATAAAATGAGGCAGATTGCTACTCACGAATCCGACCAAGCAAAAAAGAGTCAGGACAGCGCCGAACTCGGAAAGAAGATTGCCGAAAAGCGCAAGAAGCGTGCTGAAGCCTATTTGAAACTCCAAAAGGAGCAGCAAAACGAGCAAAAGAAACAGGATAAAGCTAATCGGCAGATTCAGGCATCCTATGAAGCTCGGATAAAGGAACTCCAGCAGCAACTTTCGCAGCCGATAGTCACTTCGGCAACTGCGCCAATAGTAGCCGACGAAGAATATGATGTGTTCGTATCCCACGCATACGAGGATAAAGAGTCATTTGTTGACGAGTTTGTAGAGGCGCTACAAAATCAGGGACTCAAAGTATGGTACGACACGGACAAACTCAAATGGGGCGACTCAATGCGTGAAAAGATTGATAGAGGATTGGCAAAATCAAGATACGGAGTTGTTATCCTCTCGCCCAACTACATTGCTGAACATAAGTACTGGACAAAAGCGGAGTTGAACGGACTTTTTCAAGTCGAAACTGTCAATGGGAAGACCATTCTTCCGATTTGGCACAACCTGACGAAAAAGCAGGTCGTTGAGTACAGCCCGATCATAGCTGACCGCAAGGCTATGACTACAGCTTCAATGACTCCCGAAGAAATAGCCGCAGAACTAAAAGAATTATTTGCACCTGACGATACGGAGGAACAAGAGAATGGATAAATTGAGAATGCAGACAGCGAACAAGGCTGATGAAAATTTCAGAAAGCTGGCGGCGATGTTTCCGAACGCCGTGACGGAAACGATCAACGAAAACGGCGAGGTCGTCCGGGCAATCGACAAGGATGTGCTGATGCAGGAGATTGCCTGCTCCGTGGTGGACGGCAATGAGGAACGCTATCAGTTCACTTGGCCGGACAAGAAGAAGTCCGTTCTTCTTGCCAATGCCCCAATCAATAAGACGCTACGCCCCTGCCGTGAGGAAAGCGTGGACTTTGATACCACCGAAAACCTCTATATTGAGGGCGACAACCTCGAAGTGCTGAAGCTGTTGCAGGAAACCTATCTTGGCAAAATCAAAATGATTTACATAGACCCGCCGTATAATACGGGGAGCGATTCCTTTGTGTACGACGATGATTTTTCTATGTCTATGGAAGAATTTGCAAAAGCATCTGGCGTTGAAGACGAAGATGGTAATATCGTTCACAATATTCAAACCAATAACGAGGCAAACGGCAGGTTTCACACCGATTGGCTGAATATGATGTACCCACGTCTTAAAATTTGCAAAACAATGCTTAAAGATGATGGTGTCTTGTTTATCTCCATTGATAACAATGAGATTTCAAATATGAAGAAATTGTGCGATGAGGTGTTTGGCGAATCCAGTTTTGTAACCATAATCCACGCTCAAATGTCAACTGTGCAGGGTCAGAAGGTACGAGCAGCAAAAGCAGGCAATATTGTTAAAAACGGTGAACACATATTAGTTTATTCTCGCAATGGCTCCAAAAACATAGGCAAACGTCCACTTTTAGACCCGGTGAAATATGATAACCACTACAGCAAAATGTTGAAACGCCAAAGTGATGGGGTGTTTACGGAAATAAATCTAACTGATGCAATTTCTCAAAGGTCGGATATAATGCAGGAATTGTATGCTTTGAATTTGATAGGCAAAAACAATGCGTCTGCGCTTTCATCAACTAATATTCAAAGCTACTATGAATATTCGCCCCTATTCAAACAATTTGTTAAGGAAAATGCAGAAAACATCGTCCGTGTACACGATTCTGTGGATGTTCCTAAATCCTTCTTTGAAAAAATGCAGGATGGAGTAGTTTATCTTTATACTACTGACAGCCGAAGCTACCTTGTCAGCAAGGATGGCAAAACAGGTGTATCTCAGAGAATTGCTTTGTCGGACAAACTATCTATTGCCGATGATTTCTACGGAACATTCGGTCCCACAACAATCCGAGGAGATTGGTGGGCAGGTTTCTATCTTGATATGGGAAATGTCAGTAAAGAAGGAAACGTAAACTACGACAATGGTAAAAAACCTGTTAGATTGATTAAGCAACTTATTGACTTCTGCACAGAGGATGGGGATATTATTCTGGATTTCTTTAGTGGCTCTGCGACCACTGCACACGCTGCTATGGTGGTTTCGTCTGACAGTAACTCCAAAAGGAACTTTATTATGGTACAGTTGGATGAAAATTTGGATGCCTCTCTTAAAGATGCTACAGCAGAAAGCAAAAAGTCCATAGTTGCAACAATAAAGTTCCTGGATAGTATTGGACAACCTCACATTTTATCTGAAATCGGCAAGGAGCGCATCCGTCGTGCCGGCAAACAAATCAAAGAAGACAGTCCTTTGACAACGCAAGACCTTGACATCGGTTTCCGTGTCCTCAAGTGCGATACCTCCAATATGAAAGAGGTCTACTATAACCCTGCGGAGTATGAAGCCAGTCTGTTCTCCAGCCTTGAAGATAACATCAAAGAGGACAGAACGCCGGAGGATCTGCTGTTCCAAGTAATGCTGGATTTGGGCGTGCTGCTCTCCAGTAAAATCGAGGAAACCACCATTGCCGGCAAGAAAGTGTTCAATGTGGAGGACAACTATCTGATTGCTTGCTTCGACAGCGATGTAACCGAGGAAACCATCACAGCCATTGCCAAGCAGAAGCCCTACTACTTCGTAATGCGTGACAGCTCTATGGCAAACGACAGCGTGGCAACCAACTTTGATCAGATCTTCGCCACCTACAGCCCCGATACCGTAAGGAAGGTGCTGTAATGTCAGATTGGAAGGATTCCATTGCCCAAATAGAGGCAATGTCGAGCCGGCTTTCGGGGGAGGCTAAAATTTATCCCCCCCGCGTTTTGCTT
>OGQM01001894.1_pt1 | contig 13413 bp, 8 predicted proteins | sample 1553191 | NCBI WGS metagenome assembly OGQM01 (sample SAMEA2579954, study PRJEB22360) | human gut metagenome | biome: human gut; feature: human-associated habitat; material: faeces | place: Denmark | collected 2008/2010 | reverse complement strand
CCGTTGAATTTGGGGGCGGGGGGGTTTTGGTCTCCGGGCGCCAGCCATAGGGTGAACTCCTCACTGCCGCTGGTGGAACGCGGGTATGGCAAAGCGACCATTCGAGTCAATGCCAATACTGCCGAAACCACCACCTACGAGGTGACGATTGCAGCGCGTGGCGCGAATCGTGCACGAGTGAATTCCGGGCCGTCGCAGTATCTTCGCGATGTGGTTGGTCTGGTACCGTCTGTCTCGTTCACACCGGAAGACCAGCGTTTGGTCAGCGCGGATCCGGCCACGCGCCGCGGTTTCCTCAATCAGAGTGCCGGCATGCTGATTCCCGGGTACACTGGTCGGCTGCAGCGGTTCACGCAGATCGCACGCCAGCGTGCAGCACTCCTGAAGCAGCTTGGTCAGCATGAAGGCTCAGCGGATGCGGTATTGAGCGGACTGGAGGTTTGGACGGGGCAATTCATCGAAGCCGGCGTCGCCCTGACCAGAATGCGTAACGAGGTGATGGGGATTCTGGCGACCCCGTTCTCCGATATCTATGCGCGCCTTGCCTCGGGGCACGGCAAAGCGGAAATCGTCTATGAGCCGTCGTTTGCGGAAGTCCGCGACGGTGATACTCCGGAGCTGAATATCTCCGAACATTTCCAGCGTCTATACCCGGGCGAGGTGTCTCGCGGCATGAACCTCATCGGCCCGCAGCGCGATGATTTCTCGGTGTTGCTCGATGGCGAGCCGGCTCGTGATTTCGCCTCGAACGGCGAGATGTGGACCATGGCGCTGTCGCTCAAAATGGCGTTGTTCGAGGCGATCGCCGAATCTCGCGGCATCAGGCCCATTGTGATTCTCGATGATGTGTTCGCGCAGCTGGATGAATCTCGTAGGCGCCAGATCCTTGATTTCGCCAATGATCAGGATCAGGTGCTGGTCACCGCTGCCGCGGCGAGCGATATTCCGCAAGACGATAGGGCGAATATCATCGACGTCGCCTCGCTGAAGGAACAATCGGATATGTTCGGTGCGATGCCCATGCCGTCAGGAAGCGGTTCGCTATGAAACCGCCGATAACGGTGACATTGAAGCTGGACCAGCGCACCCTGCCAGCTCAGGTGTTCGAACGATATGCGCGGCGTGAGGATTCGCGCAAAATCAGGGCCATTCGAGCGGAACTCGCATGGGAGAACTTCGGCAAACCGGGGCGCGACCCGGTCAAACTCGGTGGCGTGGCGACGGTTATCGCGAAGAACGGCAATTGGATGCCGTATCTTAAGATCTCCCAGCTGAACAACCATTGGGATCAGGTGGTTGGTCCTGGCGTGGCGCAGCATTCCCATGTCGTGAGCCTGCGCGACGGAGTGCTGACCATCGCGGCCGAATCCCAGGTGTGGGCCACGCAGCTTACGTTTCTTATTCCGCAGCTCACCGATACCATCACCAGAAAACTGGAAGGGCTGCCCATTACCGATATTCGGGTGAGGGGCCCCTCCGTGGGGTACAGCAGAAAATGGGGCAAACGTCGTTAACGGCTGTATATAGTGCTCGTCGCGGTGCGTGAGTAGAATCACATGCAGTATAGTCAAAACGTCTCAAGGGGCCTTAGAAGGCGTTTTTGAGGTAATGGACCGCGAAAAACCCCTTCGCGAGCCAGTGACGCAGGAAGGAAGCTCCTTGGCGGATTCGCTGGAGAATGCTACGAGCAAAGAAGAACAGCTCAAAGCCGTAGACGAACATATCAATAATGCCGAATTGCAGGATGGCGAGCTCGACGAGTCAATGACTCCCGAACATTACGACGCCTCCGATCTTAAGGTTCTTGAAGGTCTTGAGGCCGTGCGTATCCGCCCAGGCATGTATATCGGATCCACCGGTCCTCGCGGCCTGCACCATCTGGTGTATGAGATCGTCGATAATTCGGTGGATGAGGCGTTGGCAGGTTATGCCAGCCATATCGAAGTCACGATTCTGCCGGATAACGGCATTCGCGTCGTGGACGATGGCCGTGGCATCCCCGTCGATATCGTGCCGGGCGAAGGTGTCTCCGGCGTGGAAACCGTGATGACCAAGCTGCACGCCGGCGGCAAGTTCGGCGGTGGCGGCTATGCCGTTTCCGGCGGTCTGCACGGCGTGGGTATCTCCGTGGTGAACGCGCTGTCCACCCGCGTGGACATCGAAGTGCGCCGCCAGGGATTCCACTGGACCCAGACCTATAAGGACCAGCACCCCACGGCACCGTTGGCGCAGGGTCAGCCCATGACGGACGACGAGTCCACCGGCACGTCCGTCACCTTCTGGGCCGATCCGGCGATCTTCGAGACCACCACATACGACTTCGAGACGCTGCGTAGCCGTTTCCAGCAGATGGCGTTCCTGAACAAGGGCCTGAAGATCACGCTGACCGATCTTCGCCAACTGGACGAAGCCGGCGACGAAGTGGCCGGCGACGGCGACAATGCCGCCGAGGAACTGCATCAGACCGCCACCTACCAGTACGTCAACGGCATCAAGGATTACGTGGACTATTTGGTGAAGTCCCGCAAGGCCGTGCCGGTGGAGGACGAGGTCATCAACTTCGACGCCGAAGACCTCAAGCTGGGCATCTCCGCGGAAATCGCCATGGAATGGACCACCGCGTATTCCGAATCCGTGCACACCTTCGCGAACACCATCTCGACCACCGAGGGCGGCACCCACGAGGAAGGCTTTAGAGCCGCGCTGACCTCACTGGTGAATCGTTATGCGCGTGAGAAGAACATCCTCAAGGACAAGGACGAGAACCTGTCCGGCGATGATGTACGCGAAGGCCTGACCGCGGTGGTGTCCGTCAAGCTCACCAACCCTCAGTTCGAGGGCCAGACGAAAACCAAACTCGGCAACTCCGAAGCCAAGACCTTCGTGCAGCGTGTGATGACCGACAAGCTCGGCGACTGGTTCGACGCGCATCCGAGCGAGGCGAAGAACGTCATCCAGAAGGCCATCGAAGCGTCCCGCGCTCGTCTTGCCGCCAAGAAGGCCCGCGAAAACACTCGACGTAAGTCGATTTTCGAATCCGCCGGCATGCCGGACAAGCTGAAGGACTGCCAGTCCAACAATCCGGAGGAATGCGAGCTGTTCATCGTGGAGGGTGATTCCGCAGGCGGTTCCGCCATTCAGGGGCGCAACCCGATCACCCAGGCGATTCTGCCGTTGCGAGGCAAGATCCTGAACACCGAGCGCGCAAGCCTTGACCGCATGATGAAGTCCGACACCATCGAATCGCTGATCACCGCGGTCGGCGGTGGTTACGGCGAGGACTTCGACATCAATAAGGTGCGCTACCACAAGGTCATCATCATGGCCGATGCCGATGTCGATGGTGCTCATATCGCCACGCTGAACCTGACCTTGTTCTTCCGCTATATGCGGCCGATGATCACGGCCGGTTACGTGTATGTGGCCATGCCGCCGCTGTACCGACTCAAGTGGACCAAGGGCGCGCATGATTTCGTCTACACCGACGCCGAGCGCGACCGTGTGCTTGCCGAAGGCAAGGCGAGGGGACGCCAGCTGCCGAAGGGCGAAGGCATCCAGCGCTACAAGGGTCTGGGCGAGATGAGCTATCAGGAACTGTGGGAAACCACCATGGATCCGGAGCATCGTATTTTGAAGCAGGTGCAGATCGAGGATGCGGAAGCCGCGGACGAGACCTTCTCCATGCTGATGGGCGACGAGGTTGAACCGCGCCGACTGTTCATCCAGCGCAACGCGCGCAACGTCAGCTGGATCGACGCCTAACCGGCATATTGCATCTCCTCTTGCGCTTCGAACATCACGGCCGATGCGCAAGAGGGCCAGAAAACGTAACGGGGGAAGCCTTGAACGGCTTCTCCCCCAGCCGGTTGTGTGACCGGCAGCTCCTTGTTGGAGGAGCATAGCTACGGAGGAAAAGTGGCAGACGAAAACAACAATGACAACGGTCAGTTCGTGCCGGACGGCTCGATGGAACCGCTAAGCCCGCAAGAGGCCGACAACACCGATTACGGCCTGATGGTCGGCGAACGCATCCAGGTGCGTGATCTGCAGACGGAAATGCGCGAATCGTACCTCGCCTACGCCATGAGCGTGATCGTGGATCGAGCGTTGCCGGATGTGCGCGACGGTATGAAACCGGTGCATCGCCGCGTGGTGTATGCCATGTACGACGGCGGCTACCGTCCCGATCGCGGCTATTCCAAGTGCGCGCGCGTGGTCGGCGAGGTCATGGGTAAATACCATCCGCACGGCGACTCCGCCATCTACGACACGTTGGTGCGTATGGCGCAGTCCTGGTCCATGCGCTATATGCTGGTCGACGGTCAGGGCAATTTCGGCTCCCCCGGCGACGATCCGGCTGGCAACGCTCTTGCCCGGCCTGCGGCAATGCGTTACACCGAATGCCGCATGGCCCCGCTCGCCATGGAAATGGTGCGTGATATCGACAAGGACACCGTTGATTTCCTGCCGAACTACGACGGTAAGACGCAGGAACCGACCGTGCTGCCGGCACGTTTCCCGAATCTGCTGTGCAACGGTTCCTCCGGTATCGCAGTCGGCATGGCCACCAACATTCCGCCGCACAACATGCGTGAGGTCGCCGAAGGCGTGCATTGGGCGCTTGACCACCCGGAGGCAAGCCGTGAGGAGCTGCTCGACAACCTGATTCGCATCATCAAGGGACCGGATTTCCCGACCGGCGCCACCATTCTTGGTCATAAGGGCATCGAACAGGCCTACCGCACCGGCCGCGGCCTGATCACCATGCGAGCCGTCGTCAACACCGAAGAGATCAAGGGCCGCATGTGCCTGGTCGTCACCGAGCTGCCGTATCAGGTCAACCCCGATAGACTGGTCGCCTCCATCCGCGAAGCGGTGCGCGACGGTAAGATTCAGGGCATCGCCGACATGCGTGACGAAACCTCCGGCCGTACCGGTCAGCGTCTGGTGCTCGTGCTCAAGCGCGATGCGGTTCCGAAGGTCGTGCTTAACAATCTGTACAAGCATTCCCAGCTGCAGCAGACTTTCGGCGCCAATATGCTGGCGCTGGTCGACGGCGTGCCGCGGACGTTGAGCCTTGATGCGTTCATCCGCCATTGGATCAATCATCAGATCGACGTGGTCGCCCGTCGTACCGCCTACCTCAAGCGTGAGGCGGAGGAACGCGATCATATTCTGCAGGGTCTGCTGAAGGCGCTCGACGCCATCGAAGAGGTCATCAAGCTGATTCGCAGCAGCCAGGGGCGTGAGGACGCACGTCCGAAGCTGATGGAATTCCTCGACATCGATCAGGTTCAGGCCGATGCCATCCTGTCGATGCAGTTGGTGCGACTGGCCAATATGGAAGCGCAGAAGATCGTCGACGAGCATAACGAGCTGATGCGCAAGATCGCCGACTACAACGATATTCTCGCCAAGCCGGAACGTCAGCGCAGGATCGTCGGCGACGAGCTCGACGAAATCGTCGCCAGGTATGGCGATGAGCGTCGCACCAAGATTCTGCCGTACAGCGGCGAGATGAACGTCGAGGATCTCATCCCCGAAGAGAACGTGGTGGTCACCGTCACCCACTCCGGTTTCATCAAGCGCACCAAGGCCGACGAATACCGTGCGCAGCACCGTGGAGGCAAGGGCATCAAGGGCGCGAAGCTGCGTGAGGATGATGTGGTCGATCACTTCTTCCTGACCAGCACGCATAACTGGCTGCTGTTCTTCACGAACAAGGGTCGCGTCTACCGTCTCAAGGCGTATGAGCTACCGGAAGGCTCGAGGGATTCCAAGGGGCAGCATGTGGCAAACCTGCTGCAGTTCGGGCCCGACGAGACCATCCAGACCGTGCTGTCGATTCCGAATTACGAGGTCGCCAAGTACCTGGTGCTCGCAACCCGTTCCGGCAAGGTCAAGAAGACCGCGCTTGCCGAGTACGACTCTCCGCGTCAAGGCGGTCTGATTGCAGTGCGTCTGATGACCGACGAGAACGGCGAAAACGCAGACGAACTGATTGGTGCCGCACTGTGCAACGCCGACGACGACATCATGCTGGTGTCCAGAAAGGGCATGAGTCTGAAATTCACCGCCAACGACGAACAGCTGCGCCCGATGGGCCGACAGACCGCCGGCGTGCAGGGCATGAAATTCCGCGACGGCGACGAGTTGCTGGCTATGGACGTGGTGTGGGGCGATTCCGACAAGGATCTGCTCGTGGTCACCGATGAGGGCTTCGCCAAGCGTTCCGCCGTCAGCGAGTATCGTCTGCAGGGGCGTAACGGTTACGGCGTCAAGGCGTTGCAGCTTGCTGAAGGCCGTGGATCGCTGGTCGGCGCGCTGATTGTTTCCGAAGATGACCAGGTGATGGCCATTATGAAGTCCGGCAAGGTGATTCGTTCCGATGTGGCCGAGGTCAAGCGCACCGGCCGTAATACGCAGGGCGTTACGCTGGCCAAGCCGGATAAGAACGACGAGATCATCTCCATCGCATTGAACGCCGAGAAGGATGATGCCGACGATCAGAACGACGTTCAGCCAGCCCAGTCCGAACAGTCGGATTCCGCCGAGCAGCAGGCCGAACAGCCCGCTGACGTACAGAATGTGAACACTGAGTCGGATGGCGAGTAATCGTCGGTAAAGATTGCTAGTCTCGGCTACAGATAGCGAATCATGAAGGAGCAACATGAGCGACGACAAGCCTGAAGAGAACGTGACCGCCGAAACCGCCGAGGCGCCGGCGAACACCAACACGACCGAGGCGGTCGAACCGGTCGATCAGCCGCGCGGCCTGGATGACGCTCCGCGTGAGGCCCGTTCCGTGTCGAGCCAGTCCACTGCCAGCGAGAAGTCTCACACCTTCCCCACGGCGACTTCGACCACGCCTACCGGCGTTCCCGTGCGTCCGGCTCCGTCCGGCAAGCGTGGCACGCCGCGCGCACGCCGCATGAACCTGTCGCTGACGCGTTTGAACGCGTGGAGCGTTGCCAAGGTGTCCTTCATGATGTCGCTTGCGTGGGGCATCATCCAGATCATCGCGGCGGGCCTGGTGTGGATGCTGCTGAACGTCGTCGGCGTATTCGACCAGCTGACGCAGATCGTCGCATCCACAGGTCTTGACGCAGGCGGTTTGAACCTGACCGATGTGTTCTCGTTGAGCTCGGTGCTGTCCGCGGTGACGATCTTCTCCATCATCGAAATCGTGCTGTTCACTCTGCTCGCGGCCATTGTCGCTCTGATCTATAACGTCGTGAGCTCCCTGGTGGGAGGCGTGCACATCACGCTTGGCGACGACTGAGTTGCGGCGAGCGGCAGCAACGCGCAACGGGTGGCGGATTATTCCGCCGCCCGTTTTTTTGTTGTCGGCAACGGGTGGTGCCAACGTTCATCCGGCATACTGCAAAGCCGACCTGGTGCTGCGGCAGGTATGCCGGACTGCTCAAGGGCGGATGATGCTGTTCGTATGAGGCCAACGACTCGCCGCATGCCGTGGAACCGATCGGCCGTGTGTATGAGCGGAACGGATACCAGGCAATAGGCCACCAATAGGCCGACTTGTATGATGTGATATGGCTCACAATCTCCGGTTGAACACGAAACATGCCGATTGACGAATCGGAATCGGCGTGTATAGTAAACAGAAGGCTCGATGAGGAGGACCTCATTGAACTCAAAACCAAACAAGTAAACGCAGAAGTTTGCGGTTTGCCTGAATGTTTGCAGTGATGCGAACGGGCAGGTGATTCACAGATTGAAGCACCGAAATCCCTTTACAACGGATCGTGAGGCACGTACCTGCCTCTGAAAGGATTGCAATTATGGCAGAAGTCGTATTCGACCACGTCACTCGTATCTACCCGGGCAACGACAAGCCCTCTGTGGATAATCTGAATCTTGATATCAAGGATGGTGAGTTCCTTGTGCTCGTCGGTCCGTCCGGCTGTGGCAAGTCCACCACCCTGCGCATGCTCGCTGGCCTTGAGGAAGTGAACAAGGGCAGCATCCGCATCGGTGATAAGGATGTCACCACCATGCAGCCGAAGGATCGCGACATCGCAATGGTGTTCCAGAACTACGCGCTGTACCCGCACATGACCGTTGCCGACAACATGGGCTTCGCCCTGAAGATCGCCGGCACTCCGAAGGACGAGATTCGCAAGCGTGTTGAGGAAGCCGCCAAGATCCTTGATCTGACCGAGTACCTCGACCGTAAGCCGAAGGCTCTGTCCGGTGGTCAGCGTCAGCGTGTGGCCATGGGCCGTGCAATCGTTCGTAAGCCGAAGGTCTTCCTGATGGATGAGCCGCTGTCGAACCTCGACGCCAAGCTCCGTGTGCAGACCCGTACCCAGATTGCCGCCCTGCAGCGTCAGCTGGGTGTCACCACTCTGTACGTGACCCACGATCAGACCGAGGCTCTGACGATGGGTGATCGTATCGCCGTCATCAAGCTCGGCATCCTGCAGCAGGTCGGCGCTCCGACCGAGCTGTACGATCGCCCGGCCAACGTCTTCGTCGCAGGCTTCATCGGCTCCCCGTCGATGAACATCAACACTCATCCGGTGGTGAACGGCAAGGCGAAGATCGGTGAGGACACCGTGGATCTGCCGGCCGAGGCCGTCAACAAGCTGACCGCCGAAGACAAGGGCCAGATCGTCGTCGGCTTCCGTCCGGAAGACGCCTCCCTGGCTACCTCCGACGATCCGAACGCCTTCTCCCTGAAGGTCGTCAACGTCGAGGATCTCGGCTCCGACGGCTACATCTACGGCAACATCATCACCGACGGTTCTGCCGCCGAGGCCACCCAGGTCATGTCCGACCAGAACAAGCTCACCACGGTTCGTGTGAACCCGCGTGCGCTGCCGAAGGTTGGCGATGTCGTCAAGATCAAGATCGATCCGGCCAAGATGCATCTGTTCGCTCCGTCGACCGAGCTGCGTCTGAACTGAGTCGAGTGACAGGCCACAAGGCCGGTCGTATCGGACTTGACCAGATTCTCGACTGAGCTGGTCAACCATTAAACGAGACGTTTTCTCTTCCTCTCTAACCGTCTCGTTGAAGAAGCCCCGCTATGACGCGGGGCTTCTTTTTTATGTGCACGTTCACGTATCCCCGTTCTGAGACGAAACAGCATATTCACGATTCCATGGGGAGGTGGCACGGGTAGAATCATGAGCCATGACCCCTAATCCAATTGATGTGTCCCAGCTGGACCCCCGTGTCGCCATGGCGACTTCTGTGAATGCGGAAAGCGAATCGGAGAACGCGGCGGAACCGCAGGCTCTGAAGATTACCGCGGCAAGTTCCAACCCGAAGATGTTCACCCTACCGTGGTCCGAGCCGCTTGCCTCCTGGCCGCAGGATCTGCTGGCGAATCTTCCGAGAGGTATTTCAAGACACGTTGTGCGTTTCGTGCATGTAGGCGACGAAGTCTACGCAATGAAGGAAATCACCCGGCAGATGGCCGAACGCGAATATGAGAATCTTCGCCGTCTGCAGAAACTCGAACTGCCCGCCGTCACGCCGATCGCCGTGGTTACCGGTCGTCATGATCACAATGGGGAACCGCTGGAAGCCATTCTGGTCACCAAGCATCTGAAGTTCTCGCTGCCGTACCGTGCGCTGTTCGCACGCAATCTGCGCCCGGATACCGCCGAACGACTGATCGACGCCCTGGCCGTGCTCATGGTCCGTCTCCACCTCGCAGGCTTCTATTGGGGTGATGTGTCCCTGTCCAACGTGCTGTTCCTGCGCGATGCCGACGCATTCACGGCATTCCTGGTCGATGCCGAAACCGGCGATCTGCAGATCAACTTGACCGAAGGCCAGCGCGAATACGATATCGATTTGGCTCGCACCAACATCATCGGCGAACTTATGGATTTGAGCTACGGCAAGTTGCTTCCGGGCGACGTGGACGAGATCGAAATCGGCAATCGCCTGGTCGACCGCTACCATTCGCTGTGGAGCGCGCTCACCGACACCGACAAGTTCAAGCCCGATGAGATGTGGAAGATCGAAAAGCGCGTCAACAAGCTGAACGAGCTTGGCTTCGACGTTGACGAGCTGGAAATGAAGACCACGGAGGACGGCAAGCGTGTGCTGGTCCGCCCGCGCGTGGTGGACGCCGGTTACGCATCGCGTAAGCTGCTTCGCCTTACCGGTCTTGATGTGCAGGAGAATCAGGCGCGTCGATTGCTCAACGACCTTGACGCATACCGTGCGTCCACTTGGCGTGAAGGCGAGGATCTGGAAATCGTGGCAACCGATTGGATGCGCGAAGTGTTCGAACCGACCGTCCGCATGATTCCACGCGAATACCGCTCGCAGATTCAGCCGGCGCAGTTCTTCCATGAGATTCTGACCCATCGCTGGTATCTTGCCGAGCATGCCGGGCATGATGTGCCGATGGTCGAGGCCGTGAAGAACTATATCGACAATGTGCTGCCCAACTACAAGCTTGACGACAAGGCCATCAGCGCGCTGTTGGAAGAGGCGGATTCCGGCGTCATCGATGATGAAAGCACGTATGGCGACGACGGATACGATCCCGACTACGATCCCGACGCAGCCGTGTGGAGTCACTGATCTGTTGCTTGTCAGCCGATAGACGAGCCGGAGGTTTTTCTCCTCTCCCCCAAGGAAACTTGCTGCGGCAACCGTGAAGCTACACATCCCGTTCAGGTTGAGACCTGGACGGGATGTTGTATATGTGTACGTATGTGCGTAATGCATGCGCATATAAGAAACCCCGGTGCGGTTGGCACCGGGGAGAAGAAAAAGGAGAAGGAAGAGATGAAGATTGAGTTATGCGGGGCTGTGGAGCTCCGCCCGAATTGCTTCGGTACTTGATATATAACCACCCGTTGCTGTGTCTAACACTGGGTTTTCCTGGAAGTTCACCGCTATACGCTGAGAAAAGCCATAAAAAATCGTCCCATGGATTCCATGGGACGATACGAAATGGTTTGCCTCCTTGCAGGAGAAGTCAGCGGTCAGCTGCCTTACGGCGTTCGTTGGCCACGGCATACAGGCTGATGCCGGCCGCGACGGACGCGTTCAGGGACTCCACCTGACTGGAGATCGGAATGCCGGCGATGGCGTCGCACGCCTCACGAACCAGACGGCTGAGACCCTTGCCTTCCGAGCCGAGCACCACTACCAGCGGATCGGTTTCGAAACCGGTTTCGCCAACAAGGGCGTCGCCGCCGCCGTCGAGGCCGACGCTGTAGTATCCGCGAGCCTTCAACGCTTCGATGGCCTTGGTGAGGTTGACTACGCGGCATACCGGCAGATGGGCTGCGGCGCCCGCCGAAACCTTCCACGCCGCGGCGGTCACCGAAGCGGAGCGGCGCTCCGGTAGAATCACGCCATTGGCGCCGAATGCGGCTGCGGAACGAATCACCGCACCGAGATTCTGCGGATCGGTCACCCCGTCCAATGCGATGAACAGCGGCCTGGCGCTGATGCGTGCCGCAGCGGAGTTCGCAGCTTCCATGGCGCGGGATTTCTTATCCGCACGATCGGCAAGCTCCGCCAGCGAGGAATACTGGTATGGCTCGACCTTGAGAATCACGCCCTGATGGTTGCTGGACCTGGCGATGCGATCCATCTCCAGTCGGTCGGCCTCCATCATGCGCAACCCGTGGGCGCTCGCGATTTTCACGATTTCACGAGTACGGTCGTCATGTTCGATACGGGACATCACGTACAGCGTGTTCGACGGTACGCCGACGCGCAACGCCTCGAGGACGGAATTGCGGCCGAATACCAGATCCGTGGTGTTGCCTGTCGAGAACTTGTCGGCGCGGCGTCGAGCCGCCAGTCGCGGATCGGCCATCTTGCGTCGGTCGGCGGCCTTCTTGGCCGCATATGCCTTGTGATACACGCGATCTTCGGCTTTGGGCGTCGGCCCTTTGCCTCGAAGTGCGTTCCTATGCTTTCCACCCGACCCCTTGGTCGGTCCTTTCTTAAGTGCCATGCGTCCCATTGTCCCAGCACCCCGCGTCATACCGGTACGGCGTTGATGGCGTGGAACACCGGTGTCGATACGGAACGGCACCTTGATAACCGTTGCTATCAAGGTGCCGTTGGATGTCGATTGTCGTTCATTCCACGGTTGAACGACAATCGGTGGGCAGATCAGTCGTTGCCGTTGCCGGTTTGGCAGGTGCCGTCTGCCGAATCGTCGCATTGGGCGTTCTGGTTTTGGCTGGACTGGCCGCTATTGGTGGAATTCTGGTTTTGATTCTGATTCTGGTTTTGATTGGCGGCGTTCTGCTGTTCCTGCTGTTTGCGTTGTGCCTCGGCATCGGCCTGCTGCTTGGCGCTGATCGAGGCGTTGACGTCGGATGCGGCCTTCTGCAATTGGGATTTGGCGTTATTCACGTCGGATTGCGCCGGCGTGGACTGTCCGGCGACGTTATTGGCGTTGCTGATCGCGTTCTGCAATGCGGTGCGTGTGCTTTCGTCCGCGACCTGGCCGGCGGAATTGTTCAGTACATTCTGCGCGTTGCTGATAGTGGCGTTCAGATCGGCTTTCAATGCGTTGACATCCTTGGCGTCCTTGCTGCTGTTTGCGGCTTCCAAGGCGTCTTGAATGGCCTTGCGCGCCTCTTTCGCCTGTTTGGTGGCGTTCTTGAAGCTGGTCGTGTTCGTTTTCAGCTCGTTGGCTTTCATATCCGCGGAGCAGCTTGCCGTTGTGGTAACGGATGAGGCGTTGGCAATAGCCTGATTGAGAGTGGTCAGCGTCTGCTGATCGTCCACGGTGCTGGCTGCTGGCGCGTTCTGTTGCGCCTGCGTCGCCTCCGCGTTCAGTTTCTTGACCGTATCGTTATATGACGACTGCGCGCCGGTGCATGCGGCATAGGCAAGCTTTCCGCTGTTCGAGCGGAAGAACATCACGCCAGCCACGATGAGTGCGACAACCGCAATGGCTGCGATGACGATTCCGGCAATCTTGCCGTTGGAGAGTTTCCTGGCTTTTTTGTTCGGTGCCGTGCCGTCTTGCTCGTCGTCATCGTGATCGTTGGGAGGAATGGTGGGCGGCAGAATCGTCGGTTGCGCCGAAGCGGTGATGGTACGAGGAGTGGTTTGGCCGGCTACGCGTGGCTGGGCGGTGTCAGGGGTGAACACCTGCGTAGGCTGGTCGGCCTGATTGCCGAATATGGTGGACTGCGTGGCTGGCGCCGTTTGCGGCATGGCTTGCGTGGCCTGTAGTTGAGCCGGCATGGCCTGTGTTGCCTGCAGCTGATCCGGCGTTGACGAAGCTGCTGGGGGCGTCGGCATAGTGGGGAACGCCTGCGTGGGTTGCGATGCGATGGGGAACGCTTGCACGGGCTGTGGCATGGCCTGCGTGGGCTGTTGTGCGGCTGATGTCGTCTGCGGCATGGCTTTTTTTGGGGGGGCGGGCCGGGGGGGCCATAAGCATGA
>OGQM01001878.1_pt1 | contig 13533 bp, 1 predicted proteins | sample 1553191 | NCBI WGS metagenome assembly OGQM01 (sample SAMEA2579954, study PRJEB22360) | human gut metagenome | biome: human gut; feature: human-associated habitat; material: faeces | place: Denmark | collected 2008/2010 | reverse complement strand
TGCATTTAGCCGCTGGCGAAACATATGAGATCAAATCAGATTCGTCTGGCCTGCATCTCAAAGATTATCCTCTTAATGACCTAACGCTCACAAAGCAAAGCAATCTATTCAGCAATGGCAGCACACACTCAGAATACTGCCTTACATATCAGGACGGCAAGCGAGAATATTTCGACAGCGAAGGCAAATTGATCGGGATTCAAGACCGAAATGGAAATACCATTACGTTAGTGCATACCAAGGAAAACGGTTACCCGCATATTGCAATTACGGATACCTTGGGACGAGAAACAATTATCTCAGGCACATCAACCGAGTCTGGACATAGAATGACTGTTCAGCTTCCGGATGGTATAACATTGATCTATGAATTACTGCATGAGGATAATGCATATATTCTTGCATCCTATCAGGACGCAGCCGGCAATAAAACACATTATAGTTATGAAAAGAGCAGTACCAACTTTAGCATAAAGACCGACGAAGCAGGCATTTGCCGCAACACATATCTGAATCTGGCCACTATTACACACCCGACCAATGCGCAAAGCATTTATACCTACGAAAAGGCGACCAGAAATCTCGGCAAGCAGGGCTTCATGGAAGTCTATCGTCTTACTTCTCGGGCAGATAAGCTTGGCAGTGAGACCTTCAACCAGCAAACGTTCAGCTACTCGGAAAATGATTGCAGCGGATATCCAAGCATTCATGATCCGGAGAATCTCGGCGAAGATTATCAATATTATACATCTGTTTCAGAAGCAGATGGTTCCGTAACGACCACAACATTCAATTTCAAGCATCTTCCCATTTCCGTCGAATATTGCAATGCTTCTGTTGTGCTTCAGAAAGCTTATTATACTTACGATGCTCGAAAGCAGCCGGTACAGCAGAAAATTGAATATTTTTCGTCGGGAGCTCAAGCCCAGTCTTTCACGGCTATTACTGCCGCCGAATATGACAGTAAAGGCAATACCACGGCAAGTTGGAGCGCGCAGGCAAACGGCGTCACGACCGATACGGAATATCGCACATCGTACACATATGACAGTGCCTACGGTCTGCTGCTTACGAAAACCTATAAGACGGATGCGGATACCACAATTGAGGTCCGCAATACGCTGGACAGCAGCAAAAAGAATATTATCCGCACGGAGACATTCCGGAACGGTGTCAAAACTGCCTGTACAGAATACGATTATGACGCTTACGGAAATGTGATCCAGGAAAAGCGCTATCATGACGGTTTTTCTGCGTATGATACAACAGAATATACATATGACCGTAATGCCTATCTGACGCAGGAGAAACACACCGGAATCCTGACCGCAGATGGAGCCGGTGCAGCTTCTTCGCCTGGTCAGCCGTCCGGAACGATCACGACAGACTACACCTATGATGTTCTCGGACGTATGACATCGGTCACAGACGGCAGCGGAAACCTTACTGCATATACCTATGATGCAGCAGGAAACGTTACGCAATGTACAAATCCCGACGGAACGTTTGTCCGTTATGATCGTGATTATGTTGGCAACAAGCTCACAGTGACAGATGAAAACGGTTCGCAGCTCCGGTATACATACACACCGCTCGGCCTGGAATACGAAACGATCGACATACAGAGCGGCCTTGTCATGACCCGAAAGGAATACGACGAGCAGTCCCGGCTCTGCAAGCTCAGCGATTTTGTGAACGGAGCAGTGACCGAATATACCTACGATGTGTCTGACCGGATCTTGTCGGAGACAGTCATGCAGGACACGGTCATCCTGTCTCAGACGCGCTATGCTTACGACGACGCGGCTGAGAGCGGCCTGTACCAGAAGGTCACCAAAACAGTCGTCGGCGATGCGGTGGCCCCGTCCATTGTCACAACACAGTATACGGATAAATGCGGAAACGTAGTCAAGACCGGCCAGTTTCTGAACGGCACAGAACATCTGGACACTTTTGTGTATGATTATGTTGGGAACAAAACGCTGGAATTGTCTGCTGCTGACGCCGCAAGGAATCTTCCCTTTTCCGCAAAATACGAGTATAATGAAAATGGGCAGGTCGTAAAGGCGTACAATGCGGCCGGTCAGTTTACCTCAAGCACTTACAACGCCCTTGGACAGCTGATCCAGACGACAGACTATGCAGGAACGCCTACAGCATATACATACGATGCCCTCGGCAGGCTTCTTTCGCAGACGGTCACCATTGAAGACGATATCACTGCGGTCAGCAAGTACGAATATGATGGCTGCGGCAATATCATCCGGGAGTGGAAACCCGTACAGACCGTCGGCGCAGCCGCAGAGTGGTCCAAAACCGAATACACCTACAACAGTCGGAAAAAGCTGATCTCCGCAAAGCAGTATGACGGCAGCACGCTTGCGAGCGAAACGACCTATACCTACGATGGTGTCGGCAATATGCTGAGCATGAACGCTGGCGGCAGCACGACCAGCTATACCTATGACCGCTTCGGAAATGTTCTGAGCACGACGGATGCGCTCGGCCAGACAGAGACGAATGCCTATTCTGTACTGGGACGGCTAGAATCCAAAACGGACCGGAATGGTATCGCAACAAGCTACACATATGATGCACTTGGGCGCGTTCTTTCCGTAAGCGCCGGCAGCGGTGATTCTGCGCAGACGATTCTGTACACCTATACCAAAACAGGACAGCTGCGCAGCGAGGAAAACGGATGGCAGAGATCCACATATGCGTATGATGCGATTGGACAGCTCATTGGAACAGAGGAGGTTGAATTAGCCAGTCTCCCGGCTGTGGAATCTCCTGTTTACAATATTACGCTCGATGCAAATGGCGGAACGGTAGATCCAACAACGCTCACAGTTTCGACAGATGAATCCTACACGCTCCCCGTTCCCACACGAAGCGGTTATACCTTTACAGGCTGGTTCCTCGGTGAGACACAGATCCTGAACGGCACACCTGTCCAGCTCACAGGCGATGCGACCTTCGTTGCGCACTGGGCAGCAAATACCTACACGGTCACGCTTGACGCCAATGGCGGAACTGTCACACCGGAAACACTCAGCGTTTCGACGGATGAATCCTACACGCTCCCCGTTCCTGCGCGAAGCGGCTACACCTTTACAGGCTGGTTCCTTGGTGAAACGCAGATCCTGGACGGTACACCCGTCCAGCTCACAGGCGATGCGACCTTTGTTGCACACTGGGCGATCAACACCTATACGGTCACATTTGATTGGAACTATGAAGATAACCAGCGGACTGTGCAGGTCGCACACGGCAACAGCTGCACAGTACCTGCGATCACGCGGAAGGGCTACACACTTACCGGCTGGCTGTGCGGTGGGACGTACTATACTGCCGGTACGTCTGTGACCATTACAGAGAACACCACCTTTACCGCGCAGTGGAAGGCCAACACTTACACCGTAGAGTACCACAGCAACTTTCCGTCCGAATATGATAACGCACCGGAGTTTCAGAAAGTTGTTGTCAAAACACACACCTATGATGTTGTGTTTGAAATTCTGGAGAATCCGTTCAAGCTGGAGGATGCAAGATTTTACGGTTGGAGTCTGTCCCAAACCGGAACGGTCAAATACCGCGAAGGCCAGAGCGTGAAAAATCTGACTTCGGAGAACGGCGGCACTGTACGGCTGTACGCAGTCTGGACGGACAATGGTGGTGGCGGTGAGATCCCTGTTGATCCTCCAATCAAGCCTCCAGTCGAGATGCAAATCGCAAGCATTGCGCTGCCGGACTCCAACTCCAAGACCTACACCTACGACCTTGCGGGCAACCGGACGAGCTTCACGCTTACGCAGAATGGCGAGGTGCTGCAATCTGTCGCCTATACCTATGACGACCTGAACCGCTTGACCACAGTCAGCGAAAACGGCGTGCAGCAGGCTGCTTATACCTATGACACGAATGGCAACCGGGCCAGTCTGACCTACGCGAACGGCGTGACCGAGACCTACCGCTACAATAAGGCAAACTGGATCATTTCGCTTGAAAACCGGAACAACAGCGGCCTGATCTCGTCTTATACATATACCTATTATGCCAGCGGGAGCCAGAAGACAAAGACGGCTGCTGACGGCAAGGTCACGGGCTACGTCTACGACGGCCTGAACAGGTTGGTGCAGGAGAGCGAAACGGGCGCACTGACGCAGAGCTATACCTACGACGCCCGCGGCAACCGCGCGGCAATGACGGTCACCGGCACGGAGAGCTATGCCGTAAGCTATACTTACGACGCGAACAACCGCCTGCTGACCGAGCAGAAAACGCAGGGCCTGCTGACGGATCTGACGACGTATACCTATGATGCGAACGGAAATCTGCTTTCAAAGACGGTACTTGCAGGAAGCGGCGGCGCGGCTGGCTCGATCTACGCCTACAACCCCCTGAATCAGCTCGTTTCCGCGACGGAGAACCAGCGGACAGCGGCCTATGCCTACAATACGCAGGGCATCCGGACAACGAAGGTGACCTTCTCCACGCGGACAAATTACCTGCTCGACGGCGCGAATGTAGTCGGCGAACGGCTCAACGGGGAATACGTTTCCTATCTGCGCGGCGCAAACCTGATTTCGCGCACGGGCAATGATGGAACGGACTTCTATCTGTTCAACGCGCACGGAGATGTCACAGGGCTGGCAGACAGCACCGGAGCAAGCACACGGGCCTACGATTACGATGCGTTCGGCGTAGAGAAGGATCCTGATCCGCTGGATGAGAACCCGTTCCGCTACTGCGGCGAGTACTTTGACCGCGAGACGGAGACCTACTATCTCCGCGCAAGATACTACGATCCGACCATTGGCCGCTTCACCCAGCAGGATACCCACTGGACAACTGCCAACAGCATCTACGGCGATAATCCTCAGAAGATCAACGAGCGCGAGGACAAACTGGGCCTGAAATCGTACTCCTATGTACCACAGATTACTGCCGTCATGCAGAGCGGTAATCTGTATGTGTATGGCATAAGTAATCCCGTTGCATATGTTGATCCGGTGGGAACGCTTGCATTCCTTGCTTCGTTACTGGTCAGAATGGCCGTCGGAGCAATTATAAACATAGCGACAACATTTATTGCTGCAAAAGTTACCGGGCAAGAAGTTACATGGTTAGATATCGGTGTCGCTGCAGCAGCAGGAGCTTTGTCTGCATCGGGCAGCAAAACCGCTAGTATTGTTGCGGGTGTAGGTGCTGGATTATATACAGCTATTATGACCTATAAATCTGGCGCAAGTCTAGGTTTTCCGGATTCTGATAGACGACCGTCTTTCTGTTTTACTGGGTATCTTTGCAATAGATGTATTTGCCGCAGGCGGTCAATACTATCCTATAATTACATATAATGACGGGGAGAGTTCTACAACAAAAACGCTTACTTCTGCTGACAAAATTGGTGCATGGTCTTACGAAGCAGATAGTGCAGATGTATTCGTCATTAGTTTACCTAGTGGGAGTGAAATCTCCAATATAACTATTCCAAATACGGACAGCTATTATGTTGGCTATGAGATAGCAGGGAAAAACGATTGGATGGAATTTGAAACATTTCCCCAGTTGGCTGATATAAGGAATGAGGTTGGACTTGTTTCAAACGGTGAATTTCAAATAGCAGATGATTCCGACGATGCAAACGGTTATCCCTACAATATCTCTTGTTTTGATGATGAGCTATCAAAGATACCGAGTGTAAATGTAGAAGGTTATATGATAACCTGCTATGTGAAGTACAGTCAATATGGCTTAACGATTGATTCCCCCGGTATTATCGTCCAGTACAGCACTGGCGGTGGAAATGGCAATACCGCAGAATTAACATCAGAGGTATCCAGAGTCACAGGAGAACACACTAACGACTGGCATCATACAAATGACCGATATAACGGAAAAGAAACATCGACAAACGGCTTTTGGAATGATTTGCAATCTCCGCTTACAACCGCACAGGCTATATTATCCAGCGGCGGAAGCGACAGTTATATATCAGAAACGACGCAACGGTTGCATGATGCGATTGAACGATTGATTCCAATAGGCTATGTAAATGCCACGCTCCTATACGAAAACCTTAATTCAAACTGGTTTTGGCGGCAGGGGGAGTTGGATGGTACGACCGGTACACCGGTCAGCGCAGACAACTGTACCGCTATTACATGGGATGCCTATGCACAAGCCAAGGCTGATGGTCAGACATTACTGGACAGCTTGTACGATGACGAGGGCAACCCTATTGAGGGTGTCAACACGGCAGACAAGCAGGATGCAGTAAATGCCGCTGCGGAGGCCGCAGACGCACACAAGCTGGTCAACGCCGACCTTTACAACACCGCCTATGAAAACTATCTGAGCAGCAAGGCAGAAGCCGAAGCTCTGATTGAGCAGTATGACCCGGCCAAGCTGAACGAAAGCGATTACAGCGCGGAGACGTGGGCGGCGTATGTCAGCGCCTACAATGTGCTCAAGGCCGATATGGAGTACCGTATCGTCCGCGGCACGACGGAAGATTACGCCATGCTGAAAGCGTTCAACGGCTACTATGCCTACAATGAAAGTGGTCAGTGGACGCATTATCCGGCACATATTGACGCGCTGAAGGATGCCCGTAAGCAGCTTGCCAGCGTCAAGGATGTCATTGTTTCCTTCACCTATATCAACAATTTCTCGGCACAGTATGAAGGGTTCCGAGGAACCTGCACCGATTTGTATGTCAACGCTAGTCTTGGCCTGACAAGCGGAAACGCCACGCTCGGCGCAGCATTTGATGCGGCAGAGATTACTGTTGATAGGCACAATGACACGACGCTCCCCGGTTTGGGAACAAGCAATAATGGCGACGAGAACCCGGTATTCGCACTCTACATCAATGGCAGCCATTACGGAGATTACCGCTGGGGGTCAAAAGCACGTTGGAATAACGTTCAGCTCCATGACGGCGATGCTGTTCGTCTGGTGCGCATCCCGCTTCAGATGTTCAACAGCGAGGATTCGTCTGGCTACGATTCTTCCAAAGTCTCGATTCTTCCTGCATCTCCTGGTTTCGGTTACTACGAAAGCAGCTATGCGATGATTCATGCGAAAGCTCCGTCGGCAACCGTGAAGGTTGGTGATGAAGCGGCGTTCTCTGCAACTGTTACCGGCGCATACGCAGGTGCGTCCGGCAGCAAGAGCGCAGAGAATATCACGCTCTTTGTCAGCGACCCGTCAGAGACGGAAACGCTGTCGCAGCCGACGCACAAGACAACGGCGACAACGGATGCCAGTGGCAATCTGGAATACATTTTCAGAGAACCCGGCTATTATACCGTCGCCATGTTCAATGTGACGCCGGACGATATGACGTATAAGTCTGTGTACGGCGAGGTCACGATTGGCGAGTATTACTCCCTGTATGCGGGTGATTACGCGATTGTCCATGTCACCGAAGCAGCAGACATCAATGCGCTGATTGCCAAGTACCGCAGTGAAAACCTTGCGGCGGCAAAAGCGTATTATGAGAGCTTCCACGACTACGATTTCACAACGGCGGACTATCGGACATTCACATCCGCATATAGCACGCTGAAATCGCATCAGCAGTCTGCGGCATCGTTCAAAGAGCTGATGGATTCGTTTGATGCAGACTATGCAGCATTGCAGGCAGCAGGTGCAAAGGCGCTTGACCATGCGGCGATCATTGCTGCGATCCGCAAGAACCTGTCCTATCTGCCGGATGATCTGACGACGCTGACGGCCAGCGATAAAGACTTCGTTGTGGAACTTCAGACGGCATACGCCGCGCTGAACGCCTATCAGAAATCGCTCCTGACCGCAAACGAAAGAGCGACGCTGGAAGCGCTGGCCAAGATCAATGCGAATGAGCTTCCCACCGTTGCGACGGTCAACCTGAAGCTCTCCGAGAGCGGAACGTTCCCGCATAACATGGATGGCGGCAACCCATATTATGGATGGCCAGAAATCAAGTGGGTTATTTCGCCGCGTCCGGATGGAAGTGTTCCTAATCCGACGTGGGCGAAAGAAACAACGTCGATGCCCACAAGCGCAAAGGCTGGGCAGTATGTATTCATCCGTTACTATCTGACAACCACGGACGCACAATACTGGCCGGTATGGTCGATTGACGGCGGTACAACGTGGAACAGAGCTACGGCACAGACGCTTATTGCGCCGGACGACACAGCAAGGGCATATCCCGGCTACTATCTGATTTCTTATCAGATTCCGAAGAACGCCGAGGATGGCAACACCATAACGTTCAGCACGAAGATGGTTTCCAAGACGGATTACCAGCGGATGTTTGAAACGCTCGACGATAATGCGATCACCAAGCTCAAAAAGGCGGCCATCGCCGTCGTTGAATCCGCGTTCAATGCCTGCGAAAAGAGCAAGTATGATGAAGCTGGCATTGCCAAGCTGGAAGCTGCGCTGAAGTCCGGCAAGGACGCGATCAACGCTGCAACTACGGAATCGGCAATCAAGGCCGCCCGTGATAAGGCTGTTGCAGAAATCAAGGCCGTCCCGGAAGCTGGAAAGACCATTAAGACAGGCGAAACCAAGTATAACTCCGGCACAACCGTCGGCACCGTGACTGTCAGCGTGGAGAACACGACGTACAGCGCCGCTCCGTTCACCGGCACCATCGTCTCCGGTGAATATGCGCTTGGCGAAAACGACAGCATGATGACCGTCGTACTCAAGGCGTTGGAGCTTGGCGGCTACACTTGGAACGATATTGATGACCTGACAACGGACTCCTACACCAAGACCACCTACATTGCATCCATCCATAAGGGCGGCAAGTCGCTGGCCGAAAAGGATGGCAGCAAGGGCGCTGGCTGGATGGGAACCAAGAACGATTGGTTCGTCAATCAGGGTTTCGCGGCGTTCACCTACAAGAATGGCAGTCTGAAATCCGGCGATGTGATCCGCGTCATGTTTACCACGAATCTTGGTGAGGACATCGGCGGTTCGTGGACGAACAACGAAACGACGCTGTCCAGTCTGGAATTCAGCAGCGGTACGCTGACTCCGGCGTATAGCAGTGCGACCACCGATTATCTCTTGGTCATTACCAGTGAGCAGATCGGCACGCGCATCAACTATTCCGCCGCAAATAAGAATTTCCAGACCAGAGCTTATCTGAACACCTACGGCAGCGATAACGCCTACTACGCAAACGGCGACATTATGGCTGTTTCGTCCGGCGACGTGATCTATGTCGGCGTTGGTGATAAGAGCTGGCCCACCATGAATAAGGCGTCCAACTACACGACGACCCGCTACACCATCACCGTTGTGCAGAACGGCAATGCGGCAGATACGCAGAAGCTCATTTCCCAGCTCCCGTCTCCGGGCAAGCTCACGTTGGCAGATGCTTCGGATGTGCGTACTGCAAAGGCGCAGTATGATCTTCTTAAGCCTGCGCAGCAAGCAGAAATCCCGGAAGCTCTGGTCAAGAAGCTCACCGACTGCTATACGGTCATTACCGACATGGAAGCGGCGAAGATCGTCTCCGACGCGATTGCCGCCTTGCCTGCAACGCCGACCGTCGATGACATTGGCGCGATCCGCTCCGCAGAAGAAGCCTACAACAATCTGAAAGACGCTCAGAAAGGCTATCTGACGCAGCGTGAGGTCGATAAGCTGAACAATGCGGTTTCCGCCGTTTCTACGCTTGAAGTCGGTTATGTAACTGGCCTGATCGCAGCACTCCCCGAAAAGGACGCTGTGACGGCACAGCACAGCGCAGCGATCAAAGCAGCGCGCACCGCTTACAACAACCTGACCGAAGCGCAGCAAAAGCTGGTCAGCAATTATTCCAGACTGACCGATGCGGAAAAGGCGCTTGAAGATCTCGGTACGACCGCGATCTATGAGGAGTACCTCCGCAATGTACTCGAATACGTCAAATTGGAGACGAGCAACCCGTCTCTCGGCTCGACCTATGGCGAGTGGGCGGTTCTGGCCGAAGCCAGAGGTAACGTTAGTGCATCCGTCTGGTACGACAAATATCTGAGCAATATTGCAAAAAGTGTTGCTTCGATGAACGGCAAGCTCGATCCAACCAGTACGCAGACCAAGCATACCGAGTATTCCCGCGTCATTCTGGCGCTGACCGCGCTCGGTGAGGATGCGACGAAGTTCACCGGCTCCAACGGCACGGTTTATAACCTTGTTGAACCGCTGTTTGAGAAGAACGGCAGCACCTACCGTGTTTCCGAGCAGGGCAACAACGGCACGGCATTTGCACTGATTGCACTGGATTCCGGCAACTATTACGACAATGCGACCGGCACAACTGCACGCAATGCGTGGATCAATAGCTTGCTTGACGCGCAGATCAGCGGTGGCTCTTGGGGCATCGATGCAGATTTCCCCGGCTCCAACGTTGATATGACGGCAATGGTCGTACAGGCATTGGCTCCGTATTGCAGCACGAATGCCACTGTTAAGGCTGCGGTAGATAAGGCGGTGGAATGGCTGTCTGCTGAATACCAGAAAACCGGCGATTACGGTAGCTCCGAATCCGCCGCACAGGTCATTGTCGCGCTGTCCGCGCTTGGCATTGATGCAAAGACCGACAACAGATTCCAGCATAATGGCATCAGCGTTCTGTCCAACTTCCTGAGCTATGCGGACCCCAACTCCAAGGGCTTCCTGCACGACAAGCAGCCGAACAGCACGGTCAATCAGATGGCATCTGAGCAGGCGGCCTACACGCTCGTTGCGTATGACCGCTATGTAAACGGAAGCAAGCGACTGTACGATATGTCCGACGTGACAAAGCGCGAGAACGCGGACGCACAGGCTGTTATCGACATGATCAACCAGATTGGCTATGTCGATGAATCCAGCTATAACGCGATTGCGGAAGCGCGCAATGCCTACAACAAGCTCTCTGCTGCTGACAAGGAAAAGGTCACGAACTACAATACCCTGACTGCTGCCGAAACTTCGTACAAGGCAATTCTGAAGCAGAAGCAGACAGATCAGTACAAGGCATTGAAAGCGCACTATGACGATCTTCTGAACGACAAAACCAAGAAGTACGGTACCGCCGCAAAGAAGAAACTCGCAAGCATTCTCCAGCAGGCACAGACAGATATGAACGCTGCGGAATCCTGTGAGCGCGTCATGGATATTTACAACAAAGCCATTTTTGACCTTGACGCTGTGAAGCCGGGCGACATTGAAGTCACGTTCCGTCTCATCGGCGCGCTCGAAGCAACGCAGGATGTTGACCTGACAAAGGACAGCTACCTGCCCGAATACGTCACATGGGTTCCCACCAAAACGTATGCGCTGCAAGAGAACGCTACGGTTTATGACCTCTTTACCGAAGCCATGAGCGATGCAGGCTTGCGCTACATCGGTGCGGAAAGCAACTATGTCAGCACCATCTATGCCCCGTCCTGCCTTGGCGGATACGCCTTGAGCGAGTTCACCAACGGCAAGAAATCTGGCTGGATGTATACCGTCAACGGTAAGCACCCGAATCAGGGCTTGAAGAATTGGACACTGAACGACGGCGATGTAGTCATTTGGCACTATGTCAATGACTATAGCTGCGAAGTTGCCGACTGGTTCAACGATTCTCAGTATCCGTCTCTTGGCGACGGCAGCTACTACAATAGCTGGCTCCGCGCTGCGGACATCAGCCCCGAACAGTATGTCAATGAGCTGCTGGGCAAGATTTTGAAGGTTGGCAAGAACGGCACGGTCGAACCGAAGCTGACATTCCAGCACATCGGCAAGTCTGTTACCTTCACCTTCAAACCGGACACCGGCTATAAGGTCAAGGACGTCAAGGTCAACGGCAAGTCTGTCGGCGCAGTCAAGACCTATACCATTGACAAGCTCACGGTATCGACCAGAATCGAAATTGAGTTTACGGATGGCAAGCTGCCGTTCACAGACGTACATGAAACCGATTGGTTCTACAATGATGTTCTGTTCGTCTATGAGGAAGGCTTGTTTGCCGGAACGAGCGATACGACGTTCTCTCCGAATGCAGCCATGACCCGCGCGATGCTCGTCACGGTTCTGTATCGACTGGAGGGTGAACCTGCCGTAAGCGGCAGAAGCGGATTCTCCGATGTGACGTTCAACAGCTACTATGAGGACGCTGTGACGTGGGCAGCCGACAACGGCATCGTCAACGGCACCAGCACCACGACGTTCTCTCCGAACGCAAACGTCACCCGTGAGCAGATGGCAGCGATCCTGTACCGCTATGCGCAGTACAAGAAGTACAATACCGCCGCAAGCTCCAGCTTGAATGGCTTTACAGACCAAGCAAGCGTGTCCGGCTATGCCACGGCTTCGCTGGAATGGGCTGTTGCCGAAAAGCTGGTCAACGGCAGTGCAGGTAAGCTCATGCCGACCGGCAACGCCACCCGCGCACAGGTTGCAGCCATTCTCCACCGCTTTGTGGAAAATGTAGCGACCACCAAATAACACCTTGCAGCACAGGACTGCCCCCTTTGGGGGGCAGCCCTGATTGCCGCATTTATAGGGGGAAATACAAATGAGAAGAATCAAACGAATTTCTGCTTGGATTCTGACCCTTGCAATCCTTTTGACGCTGACCGTTCCAGCGTTGGCGGCGTCCGGCGTCCAGAATGAAGTACAAGGCAGCGCCGCTTATATGGTGTCCGCAGTCAAATCCCCGGAGGTCGGTTCCATTGGCGGCGAATGGGCAATTATCGGTCTTGCCCGTTCTGGTTACACTGTTCCCACAAATTACTATGAAGATTACTATGCGCGCGTCGAGAAGTACGTCAAAAACTGCTCCGGCGTGCTGCATGAAAGAAAATACACCGAGTATTCCCGCGTCATCCTCGCGCTGACCGCCATTGGACGCGATCCGTCCAAGGTCGCGGGCTACAACCTTTTAATGCCGCTGGGCGATTTTGAAAAGACCATCTGGCAGGGTCTGAACGGCCCCATTTGGGCATTGATCGCGCTGGATTCCGGCAATTACGAGATTCCCAAAAATCCCGCCGCAAAAACGCAGGCAACCCGGCAACTCTACATCGATGAAATTCTGAATAGCCAGATGAAAGACGGCGGCTGGAGTCTGACCGGCACCGGAGATTCCGACGTGGACATTTCCGCAATGGCATTGCAGGCACTTGCAAAATATCAGGATCAGAAAGCGGTCAAAACCGCGACAGACAAGGCTCTGACCTACCTTTCCAAAGCGCAGGACAGCAAGGGCGGCTACGCATCGTGGGGCACGACCAACGTCGAATCCGTCGCGCAGGTCGTGGTCGCGCTCTGTGAGCTGGGGGTTTCTCTGGACGACAGCCGCTTTGTGAAAAGCGGTCACACGCTGACGGAAAATCTTCTCTCGTTCCGGCAGTCTAACGGCGGCTTCTATCACGTCCTCGACGGTTCGGACGGCAACAATCAAATGTCCTCGGAACAGGGGTTCTATGCCCTCGTTGCTATTGACCGCGCAGCAAACGGTCAAAACAGTCTGTACCGCATGAGCGACGTGGCGAAGAACACCTCAAAACC
>OGQM01001870.1_pt1 | contig 13626 bp, 7 predicted proteins | sample 1553191 | NCBI WGS metagenome assembly OGQM01 (sample SAMEA2579954, study PRJEB22360) | human gut metagenome | biome: human gut; feature: human-associated habitat; material: faeces | place: Denmark | collected 2008/2010 | reverse complement strand
CGTTTGCGGCTTTCCTATCTTGATCTCGTAAACCATGCTGCCGTTGTAGTTGCTCCGGTAGTCGAGCATGCGTGCCGATAGAATCGGAAACTTCGAGTAACAGGCCAGTTGACTGCCTGCTCCGGTTTTTCCCACTTGCTTGATGTTGTGATACGGATAATCCTTTAATGCCTGCCTGATCTCTTTATTGCTGAGATGTATCTTGGCGGTTTCGGAGCCGGCATACTCCTGCATGCAGACGATGTCGGCGTTGCTGTTTTTTATATAATTCAGGATGGGGTTTTGTCCGTTCTCTTTCTTCATGTTCCCAAAGGACATGATGTTGTACGAAAGGAGTTTGATGCTGTTTTCCGGTTGTCCGGCCGTTCCCGGGTTGACAGGCATATAGGTGCGCAACTGCGGATAGCAAAGGAGGAATCCCAGTAGGGGTACCAGTGCGAAACGGTAACGCACGATGAGCCAAAAGATCAGAAAGCAGAAGTTGATGACGAGAAAAATGGGAAAAGTTAGTCCCAGGCATGACTGCACCGGATGCACTTCGGGATTGATATACGGGCTGTAAGCTGTCAACAGTAACATTCCGATGAAGAATGCGTTGACAGCCAGACATAAGAATAGGGCTAATCTGCCTATATGCTTCATGTGCTATCTTTTGCTTGCGTCGAACAAGCTCTTTTTTTCTTCTGTTGTCAGACTCTCGTATCCCGACTTCTTCAGCTTGTCGAGAATCCGGTCTATCTCGTCCGATTGTGCCTTCTTGCGGGCGTTGTAATCGTAGTCGTTCTGACGGGTATTGTTTCCGTAATGCACCTTCATCTTGGGTTTCCGCTTCCAGGTTTTGGCGCTGAACAGGGCGGCGATGGCATCGAGCGCCTTGTTGACCCATGAAGTGATGTCTTTCCCTTTGTTCAGGCTTGCTGCAAACCAGAGTCCTGCCAGTGCTCCGCCCAGGTGGGCGATGTGTCCGCCCGCATTGCTCGATGTGATGAACAGCAGATCGGTCAGCACCACGATCAGGGCCAGATATTTCAACCGTACATTGCCGAAGAAGAGAAGGCGTACGGGATAGTTCGGCTCCCGGTAGGCTGTTGCCACGACGATAGCCAGCACCGAAGCCGATGCGCCTACCATGGTGGAGTAGGCGGTCATGGGACGGAAATACGGGAAAATGTTATAGGCGGCCATATAGAGCAGACCGCCGCAAATTCCTCCCAGAATGTATACACCCCGGAGATGCTTTGCAGAGAAGAAACTCAGGAACAGTGCACCGAACCAGTAAAGCCACAGCATATTGAAAAGAATGTGCATGAATCCTGCATGCATGAACATATATGTCAGTAGTGACCATGGTTGCAGGATGAAGCGTAGGACTGATGCCGGCAGTTCCAACCATTCGAATACGCCTGCTATGCTCCGGTTGAACAACTGGAACATGACTTCGGTTAGCGTAGTAAGTATGAATACCGCTACATTGATGTAAATCAGTTGGATATAAATGTTCCCTCTACGGAAAGTTTCTTTCAAATCAGTTATAATAGTAGCCATTTCCTCTGTTCTTTTTTCTCCAGTACATAATCAGGATAAAGCCGAATACCATACCACCCAGATGTGCGAAGTGAGCCACATTGTCTCCTGCACTGTTTGCAAATCCGGCATAAAGTTCAATCAAGGCATATCCGATAACAAAATATTTGGCCTTGATGGGAACCGGTAGCGGGAAGATGAACATTTGCTGGTTGGGGAACAACATGCCGAATGCCAGCAGAATGGCGTATACTGCTCCCGAAGCTCCCACGGTAGTCATCATATTGAGATATTCCTCCATCGGGATGATGGCCATGCCGGTATTTACGCTGTCATAGGCGGAAAGTACTGTCTCATAATGAATATACTGTACCACCTCCTGGATAATTCCGGCTCCTATACCGCACACCAGATAGTAGAACAGAAATCGTTTTGGCCCCCATACCTGCTCTAAAATACGTCCGAACATCCATACGGCAAACATGTTGAAAAATATGTGCGCGAATCCAGCGTGCATGAACATATATGTTATCAATTGTGCTGCATTGAAATCTTCGGCAAGAAAAAAATGCAATCCCAGATATTGGGCGAGGTCGATGCCGTAGCTTTGGGCGACGATGGTACCCAGAAACATCAGCACATTAATGATTAAAAGGTTTTTGGTTACAGTAGGTATAGTATTCATAATCTGTTGTTTCAATTCATTTTACAGTTCAAAAACAGTTGCCTGTTTTTGCTTTCTCCGGCAAAAATACGAATAAATTCTGTTCTATAACAGAAAAAGCAGATTCTATTCCTTCTTTTTCGTTGTTTTCCAATATTTTTTTAATGTTTTTATTTGATATTCAGAAATATTGCTCTATTTTTGTGGAGGTTTGTGATGAAAAGTAAAAATATCTTTTGTGTAACATATTAATTAATTTTAAGCATTATGAATAAGGCGGAACTTATTAGCGCTATGGCAGCGGAGTCTGGTTTGTCAAAGACTGATTCAAAGAAAGCATTGGATGCATTTATCGCATCAGTCACTAAGGCAATGAAGGCCGGTGATAAAGTATCATTGGTTGGTTTTGGAACTTTCAGTGTGGTGGAAAGAGGAGCGCGTATGGGTATCAACCCCTCTACTAAAAAGCCTATCGAGATTGCTGCAAAGAAAGTTGTTAAATTCAAACCAGGTACGGAATTGACAGCTGAATAAGAACAGTATACTCAACATACAAAGAGGGGACGTTTTACAAAGAGCGTCCCCTCTTTGTATGTTGAATATCTTGTGAGGCCATAAAAACAAGCCTGCTTGTTTTGTACTGATTTCGGTTTACGCTATCTTTGCACGCAGGAAAATACATTTGAATCATGAATATAGAACAGAAACTGGTATCGTCCGTCATCGGCGGACTGAAAGCGCTTTACGGACAGGATGTTCCTGCCGCACAAGTGCAGTTGCAGAAAACCAAGAAAGAATTTGAGGGACACCTCACGCTGGTTGTATTCCCTTTCCTCCGTATGTCCAAGAAAGGACCGGAGCAGACGGCCCAGGAAATTGGTGAATACTTGCAGGCAAACGAGCCTTCGGTTGCAGCATTTAATGTCATCAAGGGCTTCCTGAACCTGACCATTGCCTCCTCTGCGTGGATAGAATTGTTGAATGGCATTCATGCGGACAAGCAGTACGGTATCGTGGCTGCTACTGACAACTCTCCATTGGTGATGATTGAGTATTCTTCTCCCAACACCAACAAACCGCTTCATTTGGGCCATGTACGCAATAATCTTTTGGGAAATGCGCTGGCTAATATAGTGGCTGCCAACGGTAATAAGGTAGTAAAGACAAATATTGTCAATGACCGTGGAATTCATATCTGCAAGTCCATGTTGGCATGGCAGAAGTACGGGAATGGTGAAACTCCCGAATCATCCGGCAAGAAGGGAGACCACTTGATTGGCGATTACTATGTTTCCTTCGACAAGCATTATAAAGCGGAAGTGAAAGAACTGATGGCCAAGTTCCAAAGCGAAGGCATGAATGAGGAAGAAGCCAAAGCCAAGGCGGAAGCTGAATCTCCTTTGATGAAGGAGGCTCGTGAAATGCTGGTAAAGTGGGAGGCCAATGACCCGGAAGTACGTGCGCTCTGGAAGAAGATGAACGACTGGGTGTATGCAGGTTTTGACGAGACTTACCGTATGATGGGTGTAACTTTTGATAAGATATATTACGAATCAAACACGTACCTCGAAGGTAAGGAGAAGGTAATGGAGGGCCTGGAGAAAGGCTTCTTCTACCGGAAAGAAGATGGCTCTGTATGGGCAGACCTCACGGGTGAGGGGTTGGACCACAAGCTGCTGTTGCGTGCGGACGGTACATCCGTCTACATGACGCAGGATATAGGTACTGCCAAACTCCGCTTTGCAGATTATCCCATCGACAAGATGATTTATGTGGTAGGCAACGAACAGAATTACCATTTCCAGGTATTGTCCATCCTGCTCGACAAACTGGGCTTCGAATGGGGTAAAGGGTTGGTGCACTTCTCTTACGGTATGGTGGAACTTCCCGAGGGCAAGATGAAGAGCCGCGAAGGTACCGTGGTTGATGCTGACGACCTGATGGCGGAGATGATTGATACAGCCAAAGAAACCAGCAATGAACTGGGTAAACTGGATGGTCTGACAAAGGAAGAGGCGGACAATATCGCCCGTATCGTTGGTCTGGGTGCCTTAAAGTACTTCATCCTGAAAGTGGATGCCCGCAAGAACATGACATTCAATCCAAAAGAGTCCATCGACTTTAATGGTAATACGGGACCGTTCATCCAATATACTTATGCACGTATCCAGTCTGTTCTCCGCAAGGCAAAAGAGGCCGGTCTCGAAATCCCTGCCCAGTTGCCCGTCGGCATTGAACTGAGCGAGAAGGAAGAGGGGCTGATACAGATGGTTGCCGACTTTGCCGCTATTGTGAAGCAGGCAGGTGAGGATTACAGCCCGTCCATCATTGCAAACTATACGTATGACCTTGTGAAGGAATATAACCAGTTCTACCATGACTTCAGCATTTTGCGTGAGGAGAACGAAGCAGTGAAGATATTCCGCCTTGCATTGTCCGAAAATGTAGCCAAGGTGGTACGCTTAGGTATGGGCTTACTGGGAATTGAGGTACCTGACAGAATGTAACTTTACGCAAGTTTCTTATAAATGAAAGCGGAGCGTAGCCGGATTGATTCTCGGCTATGCTCCGTTTTTCTGTTTTATGTTCTATTGTTGGCTTTGCAACATGTCCTTTATTTCTTATACCAATTTTTGTGGGTGCTTCCGTCCGATTTGACCCATTCGATGAAGTCGGGATATGTGTTGTATATCTTTACGCCCTCTGCAGGTATATTGAAATCTACGATGTTGGGGAGGTTGATTCCGAAGGGCATCAGTTGTATTTCCTCTTTATAGCGTGCAATATAATAGATTCCTGCTGAGGTGTTCGACACATCGTCCTGGGTATTGAAGAGCTCCATATCGGCTTTGTTGGTGGGCGGATAATTCACTAAGTGTACCTCTCTGTTTCTGTCGTTGACAAAAATGAACGGGTTGTAGGGAGGATTCACAGAGTTGTCTTTGGAAGAGATGTCTATCACTTCAGTGGTGACAGTGATTTTTTGTCCCAGCACTTTCTTGATATCGTTAAAAAGAGTGATGGTGGGGTGTGACTGTCCCGTTTCCATTTCCCAGCTGTCTGAACCGGTGACATTGATGCTCCTTACTTTGGATGGGTCGATATTGGAAAGTTGGTAACCGAATCCGCAAACGTAGCTCCCTCCATTGTGGATAGGGGTAAACTCATCCATAATCTTATATATCTTATCGTCCAGAGCACTTTTGTAGATGGTGGATTGGTATTCGACCACTACATCGTTCATGTCATAATCTCCTTCAGAGGGCCATTGGTCCTCATAGGTCAGTGTACCATAAACAGTATATTCCAGGTTGCTGGGCGGATCTACCGGAGGCAGTTCTGGTCCTTCAGGGTCAATGGCATTGGCTTCTGCTATCTTGACATAGAATGTGGCGTCACAGTAGTCGTAGTCTGTATTGTCTTCGAATCCGATGGCTACAATCTGGTTTGTTCCTCCATCGCGCAGGGCTACCACGCGTTGTGCATTGTCACTGTTCATAGAACTGTAAGAAAAGCGGGTGTGACCGGTCTTCTTGATGTTTCCGTTGTTAAAGCCCATTCCTTCCAGACACCAGCCTAGAGTAACGCCGGCAGGGAATTTATCTTCGAACTGCTGTGTACTTTTATTCCAATATTTCAGTTTCATTTCATGGCCGCAGAGTAGTCTGCCCGTTCCGCTTGACTTGCTGATGGGGGACGCATTAGGGAATGCAAGGATTTTCTGGACCGTGCTTTCAGTAGGGACTTCGTTGGTCGGATAGGTGAAATATCCGATGGTATTGTTCCATCCGGCACCACTGCTAATGAATACAAGACTCACTTCCGTCGCTTTGGTGATTTTGATTTCGGATGTTGTGTTATTGTTGAGCCATTCCGGATGCATGACTTTTATTCCTTCTTTGGCCACCTTGGTATATGTTTTTTTGATGCTGTACAGAATTTCAGCCGGTGGCATACTCAAGATACTTTCTATATTGACTGGAAGACCATAAACATCCCAATCCGTACCCGGAATGAGTTTCCAATCGTCAGGATAGCTGTAGCCGCCTGCTGTCGTTGCCCTTGTCTTGGTTTGCAAGGATGCTATATATTCCGCCTGGTCAAAATTGATTTCTTCATTGGACACTGCTAACTTGACCGGAGAAACGGCACCGGGATAGTCACTGTAAATCCATATTTCCGTAATGTCGGAGGGGATGGTGATTTTCCCTGAGTACTGCCCTTTTTTGTCTGTGGAGGCTGCATAGATGGGGGAGAGCTTCTCATCTTTTATCCAAGAGTTGTTCTCTTCCTTCATGGGATTCTGATTGTAGAGCTCGAAAATAATGTAATAGTCGTTGGTGAAACCATAGTCGACGTTCAGTTTTACTTCTTTCGTCAGACTGAAATCGAATACCTCTGTGGGATTCAACGGTGTATTCTTATCTCCTTGATACACGTCTTTTTCCATACAACTGCTGAACAGAGATATTGCCAGTAACAGAATGGAAGTTCTTTTGGTAAAGAAAATTTTATTCATACCTTTCATTTTTTGTTTGTTTGCTTGCTGTAATTGCCTTTAGCACAAATATATATATTTATTTGATATAGAAAGAAAACTTTCACTTGTTTCGACCGTCTTGGAGCTCTTTTATGAGAATAACGGTAAAAGCAACCTTAAATTGGAAGGGAAAGATGAAAGAAAAAAGAAAATCCTCCTTTGCCGGATATTTTGTCCGGCAAAGGAGGATTTTGTATCATGTACTTTCATTTTACTTTTTCTTGGCTGTTGAAGTGGCCTTGGTTGTCGCTGCCTTCGTCGCCTTACTGGTTTTCGTTGTTGACTTGGCTGTGGGCTTGGTTACCTTTGCAGTCCGTTTCGACTTGCCCGTCTCCTTGTCGCTTTGCAGTTTCACAATCTCCAGACAAGCCTGAAGGCTTAGGTCTTGAGGGATGATGTCTTTAGGAATCTTGTAGTTGCTGCCTTTATAAGCGATGTAAGGGCCATAGCGTCCATTCAGGATTTCCAGTTCCGGTTCTTCCTCAAACTTCTTGATATGTTTCTGGGCTTCTGCTTCTTGTTTCTTTTGCAAAAGTTCAATAGCTTCTTCCAGCGTAACGGTCATCGGGTCCATTGTCTTGGGTAATGAGGCATACAAGCCGTTGTTCTGGATATAAGGTCCGAAACGTCCCGCACCTACGACTACATTCTTGCCTTCGTACTCTCCGAGAGTACGGGGAAGTTTGAACAGCTCCAGCGCTTCTTCCAGCGTAATGGTCTCGATGGACATTTCTTTTTTTACCTGGGCGAAACGGGGCTTTTCCTCATCTTCGGCAGTACCTATCTGTGCTACTGGGCCGAAACGTCCGATTTTTACAGACACTTGTTTTCCGCTGACGGGGTCTGTTCCTAGAATCCGTTCGCCTGCCTTGTGGGCGGTTTTCGCGGCAAGCGTGTTCTCCACCGAAGGATGGAATTTCTTATAGAATGTTTTCAGAATGGCGGTCCATTGCTTGTCACCTTCGGCTATTTCGTCGAATTGCTTTTCGACGCTCGCAGTGAAGTTGTAGTCAAGGATGTCCGGGAAGTACTCTATCAGGAAGTCATTGACCACAATACCGGTGTCTGTCGGCATCAGTTTTGACTTTTCAGCTCCGGTGATTTCTGTATGGTTGTTGTCCGTTATTTCATTACCCTGCAGGTTAAGCACATTGTAGGTGCGTTCTTCACCTGCTTTTTCTCCTTTTATCACGTATTCGCGTTGCTGGATGGTGGAAATGGTCGGAGCATAGGTAGACGGACGTCCGATACCCAGTTCCTCCAATTTGCGCACAAGGCTTGCTTCCGTGTAGCGGGGAGGGTGTTGGGTGAAACGTTCGGTAGCGGTGATACCTTCATGTTCGAGCTTCTGTCCTTTTTTCAGAGGGGGCAGTAGGCGTGCCTCATCTTCCTGGGTTTCTACGTCATCATCGTATGATTCGCGGTAGACACGGAGGAAACCGTCGAATTTCACCACTTCGCCGGTTGCAGTGAAAGTCTCCGTCTCGTTGCTGATAGCAATGGTTACGGTTGTCTTTTCCACTTCGGCATCTGCCATCTGCGAGGCGATGGTACGTTTCCAGATGAGGTCGTACAGCTTTCTTTCCTGCGGGGTACCTTCTATCTTGGCATTCTCCATATAGGTGGGGCGGATAGCTTCGTGGGCTTCTTGCGCTCCTTTGGTCTTGGTGGCGAAGTGGCGGTTGTGTACGTAACGTTCGCCCATCAGGTTGGAGATGGTTTCACGGCTGGCGTTGACGGCAAGTTCGGAAAGGTTGACGGAGTCGGTACGCATGTAGGTTATCAATCCGGATTCGTACAGACGTTGCGCCACCATCATGGTCTGTGCCACGGTGAATCCCAGTTTGCGGGCAGCCTCCTGCTGCAAGGTAGAGGTGGTGAACGGGGCGGCGGGAGTTTTCTTCAGCGGACGGGTAGTGATGTCGCTGATGGTAAACGTAGCTGCTTTACAGCTCTCCAGCAATTTCCGGGCTTCTGCCTTTGTCTTGAGCCGATGCGCCAGTTCGGCTTTCATTTCCACTGTTTTGCCGTCAGTGTCCGGAACGAGGAATACGGCGGTAACACGGTAGGATGCTTCGGTTTGGAATGCATGTATCTCGCGTTCGCGCTCTACAATGAGACGGACGGCTACGGACTGTACACGGCCTGCAGAAAGGGCAGGTTTCACTTTCTTCCACAATACCGGTGAAAGTTCAAAACCTACGATACGGTCCAGGATACGTCGGGCTTGCTGGGCATCGACCAAGTTGATGTCAATGTCACGGGGATTTTCTATCGCTTTCAGGATGGCACCTTTGGTGATTTCATGGAAGACGATACGTCTGGTGTGTTCCGGTTTCAGTTTCAGCACTTCGTACAAGTGCCATGCGATGGCTTCCCCTTCGCGGTCCTCATCGGAAGCCAGCCATACGGTTTCTGCCTGCTCGGCTTCTTCTTTCAACTGGGTTACGAGTTTCTTTTTATCCGCCGGTATCTCGTAATGCGGTTTGAAGTCTTTGTCTACGTCAATACTGAATTCTTTTTTCTTCAAATCACGTATATGGCCGTAGCTGGAAAGGACTTTGAAATCTTTTCCAAGGAATTTCTCGATGGTTTTTGCTTTCGCCGGAGACTCGACTATGACAAGGTTTTTCTGCATAAATTTCTGTTTTTTAGTGACTCCCGCCACTGAATTCGCCCGCAAAAGTAGGAAAAAAAGATTCTTCCCACCTTATAATATAAGGAGAATTTAGCAAAAATGACCTTTTTTGTTCAAATTAGAGCTTCGGCTTGTGCTACCTCTATTAAAAGAGGAAGCTTACTCCACCTAAGAAACTGAGACCTTCTGAAGGGTATCCCCAGTAGTATTGGTAATCTTTGTTCAGCAAGTTGTTCACGCGCGCATACACGGAGATTCCTTTGAAGAGTTCGTAGCTGCCGTTTAGATAGAGATTGCTGACGGGGTCTGCCTTGTTGCCCTCCACGCCTTGGCGTGAGATGTGCTGATAGCCGATGCCGACAAGCAGTGGGGAGATGGGGCGTACCTTGAGATTGAGATTGCCTTCTACGGCCGGTTTGAAGCTTACTACGACATCAGAACCGTCTGAGTCCGTTGTCCAATGGCGATAGACGGCATTGGCGGCGAGATAGAAAACATCCTTGTAGTTGTAGCTCAGGTCGGCTCCGGCATAGAGGTTCTTGGTGTCTTCTGTGAGGAAAACATTGCTTATCCCGTCGGACTTGACAGTCGGAGTGTCAATCAGGTCGTTTTTCAAATCTTGATACCCGCCGTATAGGTTGAACCACAATCCGCTGACCGGACTTGCCTTGAAGCCGATGGCTGCGTTGAGCTGTTCGTAGGTATTGTCAAGCTGCTGGTTTGTAATGCCATAAGGCGTAATGGTTTCCAGACGGCGGAAATCGTTCTGTAGCCGTCCTCCCTTACCTTGTGCGTAGAGGATGTAGCTGTCCGAGAAGATGTATTGTATTTCTACGTCGGGAGCGGCGCGGAACTTCTTGCCGAAGCCGAAAGCCAGGTCGACGTGTGCGCCGAGACGTATTTTCCAGTCGTCATTCTGAAAGAGATAGTATGGATTGAAGTCTACGTCGGTGTGATTCTCGAAACGTCCGTCGCTGTAGAATGTATTGTCCATGGCAAAAGCCATGCCGATGGTCTGCTCATCGGAGATGGAACCGGTGACATCGGCTTTGGTACGCACGATATTTTCTTTGATATTGCTCACCATGAGGTCGTGTTGGCGCTGGTAGACCAACAAATTGGTTTCGGCACGGAATTGGAGAGGCATATCGTCGCTCGTGGAACTTACCCCGAAATGTACATCACCCGAAACGAATTTCTGCTTGTTGCTGACGAAGTCGGGCAGGAAGTTGAAATTGCTTTGGTTGAACTTTCCGGCAATATTCAAATCGACTTTGCTGAAAGCATGTACATAATCCATGGCAGCATGGGTACGGTAGTAGAATGAATTCCACTTCCCGCCATTATCCGGCAAGTCCAGTTTGCCATCCATGCCATCCATTGTGAATGTCAGGTTGAGGCGGTCTTTGGGGGATAAGGAGAAGAGGTAGTTGGCACGTACATCGAGGTTACCGTAGTTACCGTATCCCAAGCGTACATATCCGGGCAGCGCTTTCGCCTGCGTCTCTTTTCCGGTATAGGCTTGCATGATACCTGCGGGGATTTGGGTTGCCGGCATCAGGGTGGCGTCATATTCCACCGCCTTTTTGCTGACGGTAGGAGGTTCCACCCTGGGAAGCACGTTCACTTTGGAGGCGTCCATGATGTCCGGATTATATTCTTGTTCCACGACTACCGTACGGTTCATGGTGGTGTCTTGGGGTTGTGTCTGGGCTTGTGCTCCCAAAGAGAGGGAGACAAGCATAGTTCCTGCGAGGATATATTGTATCTTTTTCATAATGTGCTATATTTCTTACTTCAATTTCTCCAGTCTTTCGTTAATCATGCTTGCTATATCGTCGTCGGCCTGGTAGTTCTGCTGCAGGCTCAATAGGTATTGGCGTGCATCGAGCTTCTTGTCCATGGCTACATATACATCAGACAGAAGGATGAAACTGCGTGCCAGCCAGTAGGCATGCGGTGTACTCTGGTCGATGAAATTAAGGATTTCCTTTTCTGCAGAGGCATAATTACCGGCATTGTACCATTGTAATGCCACCAGATATTTGGCTTCGGCTCCATAAAGGGTACGGGTGTCTTTGGCCAGCAGTTGAAGGTCATCCATTGCCTTCTTGTCGGCTTTCTGGTTGAGGTATGCCTTGGCACGGTAGTACAACGCCTCGTTCCGGAGCTCCGGAGACAGCTTGGCTTCGGCAAGCAAGGCTGTGGCGGCGTTGATGACTTCCGCATCATCATGCATCAGTGCTCCACAGCGCAGTACACCGATAGCGCCAAGCTGGCGGCGCTCTGCCGTGGTGGCTTTGGCCTGCAATTTCTTGTAGTCGGCCAATGCCAGGTCATATTGCTGGCGGTTGAACAGAATTTCTCCATGCATCAGCAAAGCCTCTTCAGAATATGGGTTATCGGGGTATTCCAGCAGTTTTCCGGCATGTTCCAATACCGCCTCTTCATCTTTCTGCTCTTTGCCTATGACGCAGAGGTAGTAGTGTGCATTCAGGCTGAAAGCGCCTCCCGGATAACTTTGCAGATAACGGGTGAAGCTCTCTTTGGCAGGTGCGGCTTCGCCTTTCATATATACTTTTTCGGCAGCGATGTAAGTCAGCGAGTCTTGCTCACTGGGTTCGAAGCGGATTTCTCCCGGCATCTGGGCGGCAAGGGCGGCAAACTCGTCCACGCGGTTGGCATCTACGTAGATGGACTTCAAGTCGCGCATGGCAAGGCGGGCTTCCTCGCTTCCGGGATATTGGGTGACCACATGCTTGTAGGCTTCTATGGCACGGTCATAGTCATCGTTCTGGTAGTAAAGCAGACCGATTTCGGCGGCGGCTTTACGGCTGACGGGGCTTTCGGGGTATTTGGCAAGCAGCTCGCGGAAGGTGGCGATAGCCTGGCGGCTGTTGTTGCTCTGTACGTAGGAGCGTCCCTTCTCGTAGAGGGCATTGATGGCGTAGGGCGAGTTGGGATATTTGGCTGCAAGTCGGTCCAGCATGCTCACCTTTTCCGTATAGTTTTTCTGCATGCCATATACCAGTGCTAATTGATAGACGGCATAGTCTCCGGCGGGAGTGTTCAGGTTCTCGGCTTTGGCGTAGTATTGCTTGGCTTCCTCGAAACGGCGGACGTGCAGGTTACAGTCACCGATGCGGTTGTAGGCATCTGCCAATGCGGTCGGGTTTTCGCCTTTCTCCAGTTGGACAAAGTTGCGGAAACGGTTCTCTGCCGTCGAATAGTCTTTCTGGTGGAAAGCGATGTAGCCCAGGTTATAGTAGGCAAGGGCAAACATTTCCGTATCCCTCTGCCGGGTGAGTGACAGATATTCGTTGAAATTGCGGGCGGCTTCTCTCATCCGGTTCAGGCGGTAATAAGACTCGCCGAGCCAGTAGAGGGCGTCTGCCTTGGTCTGGAGGTTGTATTGTCCCAGCGTGACGCTTTGGTTGAAGTAACCGATGGCTTGCTCGAACTGCGTGTTGGCAAAAGACTGGGTCCCGAGTTGGAACAGAATCTTTTGTTTGGCTTCCAGAATGGCTTTGCTGGGATGGGAGATGCGGTCGATGGATTTGAGTGCGGCATCGTAGCTGCGTGTATTCATGTACACTTCCACCAGGTAGTTGCTGACTTTCTCGGCATAAGGAGAGTTCGGGAACTCGTTCAGGAATTTCTCAAAGACGGTCACCGATTCGCCGAAAGCGGAATAGGAGGTCTCGTGAATGCATAAGGCGTAGTTATAGGCGGCTTGTTCCTTGATTTTCGGGTCGGCATTGGAAGCGGCAGCCTGCTCGAAGGCCATACGTGCCTTGGTCTTGTCGGCCAGTTGCAGGTAAGCCAGTCCCATGTGCAGGTAGGCATTTTGGGAGAGAGCGTCGTTCTCGGTAGTCACTTCGCCAAGGATGGCAGGAACTTGGGAATACACGCCGCATTGATAATAGGACATACCCAGCATGTAGAGGGCATCTCTTCTATGAGTGGCAGATTCGGCATTGTGCTCCAGGTATTGCTCGAAGGACTTTATGGCTTCGTGATATTTCCCGAAATGGTATTCGGCTGTACCGAGGATGCGGTTCAGCTCCGCCGTGTGCGTGTAGCTCAGACCGTCGGGGTGGGCCGACAAAGCATTTTGCGCTACAATTTCCGCCTTGTCGTACTGTTTCTTCAGCAAGTAGATTTCGGCGATGTAATAGGGGACCAGGTTCTTGTACTTGGCATTGTCCTGCAGAGGCAGGAAACCGCTGAGCGCTTCGTCATACCGTCCTTGGGTATATC
>OGQM01001865.1_pt1 | contig 13650 bp, 8 predicted proteins | sample 1553191 | NCBI WGS metagenome assembly OGQM01 (sample SAMEA2579954, study PRJEB22360) | human gut metagenome | biome: human gut; feature: human-associated habitat; material: faeces | place: Denmark | collected 2008/2010 | reverse complement strand
CCGAAAGACCTGAAGACCGTACGCTTCATCGACCGGATGATGGAGGCGGGCGTACGCGTGTTCAAAATAGAGGGACGTGCCCGGGGACCGGAATATGTGGCCACCGTCGTGGGCTGCTATCAAGAAGCCATACAAAGCGTGTTGGACGGGACGTTCACCGAAGAGAAAAAAGACGAATGGGACGCGCGGTTGGCCCGCGTGTTCAACCGTGGTTTCTGGGACGGGTACTACCAGGGACAGACTTTAGGCGAATGGACGACGAACTACGGTTCGGCCGCCACGGAAAAAAAGGTCTACGTGGGCAAGGCCATCAAATACTTTTCCAAACTTGGCGTGGGAGAGTTCCAAATCGAAGCGGCGGACATGAGCGTGGGTGACCGTCTGCTCGTCACCGGTCCTACGACAGGGGCATTGTTCATGGATTTGGAAGAAGTGCGTTACGACCTGAAACCGGTGGAAACCGTAGGAAAAGGCATGCGCGTGTCGTTTAAAGTGCCGGAGAAAATAAGGCCGAACGACAAGTTGTATAAGTTGGTGAAAAGCGCGAAAGAAGCATGACGCGTCGTAATATCGGGGCAAAGCGTAGGCCCGTAACAAATAATCAGGCTTTTTTTTGGGAAGGAAGCCTGATTTTTTTATCTTTGCACGGAGAATATCACACATTTTAAAGTTTAATGAGTTTGTTGAATTTCACTCACCTTTTGGCACAAACCGTCACGGAATTATCCGAAGACTCGTCTCTGAAAGGTTTGTTTCATGAACATCAAGACGGAGACCCCCTCCCTTCGGGAAAAGTCCTGCACGAAATTATCGAATTGTGCCGTGCCATCCTTTTCCCGGGATTTTACGGGAAATCCACGGTCAACCATCATACCATCACTTATCATATCGGTGTCAACATCGAACGGTTGTACAATCTGCTGACCGAACAGATACATGCCGGACTATGCTTCGATGCCAAGGAAACAGGCGACTGTGCATGTGACACCAAACGCGAAAAGGCCATCGACTTGGCCGGACAGTTCATCAGCCGCCTGCCAGCCCTGCGTGAAGTGCTGGCCACCGATGTGGAAGCGGCTTACAACGGCGACCCGGCTGCCGAGTCTTACGGCGAAATCATCAGTTGTTACCCTATTATCAAGGCGTTGAGCAATTACCGCATCGCCCATGAACTGCTTTTATTGGGCGTGCCTTTGATTCCGCGCATCATCACGGAAATGGCGCATTCCGAGACCGGCATCGACATCCATCCCGCCGCCCGAATCGGCCACCACTTCACTATCGACCACGGCACGGGCGTCGTGATAGGGGCCACTTGCATCATCGGCAACCACGTAAAGCTCTATCAGGGAGTCACGCTCGGAGCCAAAAGCGTCCCGCTCGACGACGACGGACACCCCATCAAGGGAATTCCGCGCCACCCGATTCTGGAAGACGACGTGATTGTCTACTCCAACGCCACCATTCTGGGGCGCATCACGGTAGGCCGTGGTGCGACGGTAGGCGGTAACATCTGGGTGACGGAGGACGTACCTGCCGGTGCCCGACTCGTACAAAAGAAATATAAATAAACCAATAGCAAACAAGCATCCATCGAAAATCGCGAGTAAGCGAGCGCAGACCGAGCCTGCTCGAGTCTGCCGAGCATGAGCGATTTATCCAACAAAACTTACACAATGGAAACTGAATTTGAACTCATCGCCAAAACCTTCCAGGGATTAGAGAATGTTTTGGCCAAAGAGCTGACCGACTTAGGAGCAAACAACACCCAGACCGGTCGCCGAATGGTGTCTTTCACCGGCGACAAGGAACTCATGTACCGGGCCAACTTTGCCCTGCGTACGGCCATCCGCATCCTTAAACCTATCAAGCATTTCAAGGCAGAATCTGCCGATCAGGTTTATGATGCCGTCAAGGCCATCGACTGGAATCAGTATCTGAACAATGAAACCAGCTTTGCCGTAGACTCCGTGGTCTTTTCCCAAGAGTTCCGTCACAGTAAGTTCGTGGCCTATAAGGTAAAGGATGCCATTGTGGATTACTTCCGCGAGAAAACCGGTTCGCGCCCCAACATCAGCGTGACTCATCCGGACTTGCAACTGAATATCCATATTGCAGAAAACGACTGTACGCTGTCGTTAGACAGTTCCGGTGAATCGTTGCACCGGCGCGGCTACAGGCAGGAAGCCGTGGAAGCCCCGTTGAACGAGGTATTGGCCGCCGGCATGATCCTGATGACGGGCTGGGACGGCGAATGCGACCTGATAGACCCGATGTGCGGTTCGGGAACGATAGCCATCGAAGCGGCACTTATCGCCCGCGGCATCGCACCGGGCGTATTCCGCAAGGAATATGCTTTCGAGAAATGGCCTGACTTCGACAAGGAGATGTTTGACCGGATTTACAACGACGAGTCGCAAGAACGTGAATTCACACATAAGATCTATGGTTACGACATTAACCGCAACGCCGTAGACATCGCCACACGGAATGTCAAAGCTGCCGGACTGAGCAAAGAGATCGAAATAGCCCAGCAAGATTTCCACAAGTTTACGCAACCGGCCGAGAAAAGCATCATCATCACCAATCCGCCGTATGGCGAACGTATCTCCACGCCCGACTTGTTGGGGCTGTACCGGACCATCGGCGAACGGCTGAAACACCAGTTCCTGGATAACGATGCCTGGGTTTTGAGTTACCGCGAAGAATGTTTCGACCAGATAGGCCTGAAACCTTCCATCAAAATACCTTTGTACAACGGTTCGTTGGAATGCGAGTTCCGCAAATACCAAATATTCAGTGGAAAATACAAGGAACTACGCTCTGAAGGCAAGGAAATCAAAACCGACGAAGAACGTCGGCAAATGGCGGAAAAACGACGTTTCAAGATGCACCGCGAGTTTAAAAGGGCCATTGATGACGATGAAGAAGACTTCACCCCCAGAAGAAGGGATTACGACGACCGCAACGGCCGACCGCGCGGAGGTCATTCTTTCGACCGCCGTCCACGGGAAGACCGTGAGGACAGAGGAGGGTCATACGAAAAACGACCGTTTAAACGCGAAGGAAAACCTTTTGAACGCAGAGAACGCTCGTTCGAACGCAAAAACAAGCCGTTCGACCGCGAGCGGAAACCTTTTGACCGCGAACGGAAGCCATTCGGAAAAAACCGTAAATTCGACCGCTATGACGAAGAGGATTAATCTTTTCATAATGGTTTCACTTCTGTCCGTCCTCGCCATGGCACAAGGAAAAAAGAGCTTTACGTTGGATGATTTGCTTCCGGGAGGAAGTACGTACCATCAATTACAGCCCCAAAACCTGTACACGGCTTGGTGGGGTAACCGGTTGGTGGAAACGGACTTGGACGGCTGCAATGAGATAAACCCCAAGAACGGAAGCAAGAAGGTGCTGTTCACCTTATCGCAACTGAACCAATGGCTGGGAGCCGGGGAAGACTCATCGGTCGTGCGGAGCTGCTACAATGTGGAGTTCCCCGATGGAGGACAACCATGGGTAGCCACCGTCGTTTCCGGGAAAGGAAAAAACGGGGGTAGACCGACCTCCATATACACTGTAGTAGACTTTAAATCGGGAAAGAAGGTATGGGAACAGGAATATCCGGCGGATGCCACGGCATTGGACCGCTCCCCGTCTTCCAATAGCCTGGCTTTCGTGCGGCAACACAACCTATATGTCACGACGAAAGAGGGGCAAACGATGGCCGTGTCTTCCGATGGTAGCAACGACTTGGTGTATGGAGAAACCGTACATCGTAACGAGTTCGGCATTACCAAAGGAACATTCTGGAGTCCGGACGGGAAACAACTCGCTTTCTATCGGATGGACCAAAGTATGGTGCCCGACTATCCGCAAGTGGATATCACGACACGCATAGCCACCACTTATCCTTGCAAATATCCTATGGCAGGAGAAAAAATGCACAAAGTGACGGTGGGTGTCTTTACGCCGGCCACAGGCCGGACGGTATGGTTGCAAACAGGAGATCCCACCGACCGTTATTTCACGAACATTTCCTGGAGCCCGGATAACCGGAAAATATACATGATTGAACTGAACCGCGACCAAAACCATGCGGAACTGGTTTGTTACGATGCGGCTACGGGCAAAAAGGAGGGTGTGATATACGAAGAGGAGCATCCCAAATACGTGGAACCGATGCACGGCCTGCTGTTCCTGCCATGGGACAGTTCCAAGTTTATTTATCAAAGTCAACGGGACGGTTACAACCATCTCTATCTGTTCGACCTGTCCAAACCGCAGGCTCCACAACGACATAAGACATTTCAGGGCGGCGCGTGCGAAGAGCATGTCGAAGTCACCCCGTTGACCTCCGGCGAATGGGTGGTGAAAGAAGTTTTGGGCTTTAACCTGAAAGAAAAAAGCCTGCTTTTTTGCAGCAACGAAATCCATCCGTTGCAGTCCAATATATATAAGGTACGCGTAAAGGACGGCAAACGTATCCTTTTGGACAACGGCGAAGGCGTACATTACGGTAGCGTGAATGCAGACGGCACTTACGTAGAAGACCGTTACTCTTCCCCCACCGTGGCGCGCAGCATCAGCCTAACAGACACCCGGAACGGGAAAGGCCGTAACTTACTGACTGCCGAAGACCCATGGAAAGACTATAACGTGCCGGAAATCACATGCGGTAGCATCAAAGCCGCCGACGGCACCACCGACCTCTATTACCGAATGGTGAAACCCGTGGATTTCGACCCGAATAAGAAATATCCTACCGTAATCTACGTGTACGGCGGGCCACACGCCCACAACGTAGAGGCGAGCCGGAATTATCTGGCACGCGGTTGGGAAATCTATATGGCACAGAAAGGTTACCTGCTGTTCATCCTCGACAACCGAGGTTCGGAACATCGGGGGCTGGCTTTCGAGAACGTTACCTTCCGGCATCTGGGCGTAGAAGAAATGAAAGACCAGATGGAAGGCGTAAGGTTCCTGAAATCATTGCCCTACGTCGATGCCGACCGGATGGGTGTGCACGGATGGTCGTTCGGCGGTTTCATGACCACCAACCTCATGCTGACTTATCCCGACGTATTCAAGGCCGGTGTGGCCGGAGGCCCTGTCGTCGATTGGCAATACTACGAAGTGATGTACGGCGAGCGTTATATGGACCGTCCGCAAGACAATCCCGAAGGCTACAAAGGCAGTAACCTGAGACTCAAAGCCGGTAACCTGAAAGGCAAACTCCAAGTCATCATCGGTTACAACGACCCGGTGTGCGTCCCGCAACACTCCCTGTCGTTCCTGCGTGCCTGCATCGACGCGGGTACCCAACCGGATTTCTTCACTTATCCGGGCGACGAACATAACATGATGGGAAAGGACCGCGTACACCTGCACGAACGCATCACGCAATATTTTGAATACTATTTGAAATAAAAACAATCGGATATGAAGATATTACTGTTAGGCAGCGGAGGGCGCGAACACGCTCTGGCCTGGAAAATCGCCCAAAGCAAGAAAGTAGACCAACTGTACATCGCACCCGGAAATGCGGGTACGGGCAGTGTGGGGGAAAACGTACCGCTCAAAGCCGATGATTTTGAAGGCATCAGGCAATTTGTCCTCAGCAAAGGCGTGGACATGGTGGTAGTCGGTCCGGAAGATCCCTTGGTCAAAGGAGTATATGATTTCTTCAAGAACGACAACCAACTGAAAGACATCCCTGTCATCGGCCCGTCCAAACAGGGTGCCGTACTGGAGGGAAGTAAAGATTTCGCCAAGGCATTCATGCAACGCCACGGCATACCGACAGCCGCCTACCGTACGTTCACGGGGGAGACGTTGGAAGAAGGCCTGAAATTCTTGGAAACCCTGAAAGCTCCTTACGTACTGAAAGCCGACGGACTTTGTGCTGGCAAAGGCGTGCTCATCCTGCCGACATTGGAAGAAGCCCGCAAGGAACTGAAAGAAATGCTGGGCGGCATGTTCGGCACGGCCTCCTCGTCGGTGGTCATCGAGGAATTCCTCAGCGGAATCGAATGTTCCGTATTCGTGCTGACAGACGGACGGAACTACAAAATCCTGCCGGAAGCCAAAGATTACAAACGTATCGGAGAACATGACACCGGCCTGAACACCGGCGGCATGGGGAGTGTGTCTCCCGTCCCGTTCGCTACCCCGGAATGGATGCAAAAAGTCGAAGACCGCATCATCCGCCCCACGGTGGAGGGACTGGCCGAAGAGAGCATCGACTACAAGGGCTTTATCTTCTTCGGACTAATCAACGTGGAAGGCGAACCGATGGTCATTGAATACAATGTACGCATGGGCGACCCGGAAACCGAAAGTGTCATGCTTCGTGTGAAGAGCGATCTGGTAGAGCTTTTGGAAGGCGTAGCACAGGGCGACCTCGACCGACGGACACTGGAAATCGACGAACGCAGTGCCGTGTGTGTCATGCTGGTATCCGGCGGGTACCCCGAAGCATACGAAAAAGGATTCCCCATCACGGGTATCGAAGACGTACAGGACAGCATCGTCTTCCATGCCGGCACGGCTTTGAAGGACGGACAGGTGGTTACAGCCGGTGGACGGGTCATCGCAGTCAGCTCTTACGGACAGGATAAGGAAGAAGCCTTGAAGCAATCTTTCAGCCAGGCGCAGAAAATCCGGTTCGAGAAGAAATATTTCCGTTCCGACATCGGTCAAGACTTATAAGGAAATGAGACGGAACAGATTCCAGAACAAGGTGGCTACGAGCAATTTCACACTGCCCGTAGCCGCTTTTCTCACCACGCTGCTGTGGTGTGCGGAAGGAATCTATACGCCCGACCGCATACTGGGTTGGGCCGTTTGCGGCCTGACGGCCTATTTTTGGGTAGAGACCAACAATGCCCATTCACTCATCCGTATCCGCAGCCGGTTGACACCGGCCATTTACCTGTGGATGACGGGATGTATATTCAGCCTGCATCCCCTGCAAGACGGCTTAATCGTATCTTGCCTCATGCTGGCGTCCTATTATCTGTTGTTCAAATCCTATCAGCGCACGGAAGCCGTAAGCCCTATCTTTCACTCGTTTCTCTGTCTCGGCATCGGCAGTCTGTTTTTCCCGCAACTGCTTTTTTTCGCCCCGTTTTATCTTTGGTATGCCACAGTCTACCTCCGTTCGTTGACATGGCGTACGTTCTGGGCGGCCATGACGGGCTTGATTCTCCCTTACTGGTTCATGGCCGGATATTTCCTTTATACGGAAGACTTCAGCCGGTTCATCGGACATTTCCGGGAACTCATCCTCTTCCAACCGATACATTATGAGAATTACCGGAATCTCGATTTCTTGCAAATCAGTACCATAGGACTGGTGGCGGTATTTACCTTTATAGCCGCACAGCATTGCATACGCACCAGTTTCAACGACAAGATACGCACACGAATGTTCCTGTATCTCATTCTCACCCACGAGTTGCTTATCGCACTGTTCATGGCCCTGCAACCCGTACATTTCCAAGTACTGCTCGGTCTGTTGGTCATGAACTCCGCTCCCATCCTATCCCATTACTTTGCTCTGACAGGCAGCCGGTTTACTCGTGCGGTGTTCGTGCTGTTCCTGTTCATGTTTGCAGCCTTATCTTTTCTGAACGTATGGACGCAGTGGTTGACTTTCTGATACAGTACGGCTATTGGGGCATGTTTCTGGCTGCTTTTCTGGCTGCCAGCGTATTCCCGTTCAGCTCCGAGGCCGTCATGGTCGGTCTGCAACTGGCCGGTCTGGATCCGGTCATGCTATTGGTGTGGGGCACCGTAGGCAACGTGGGCGGCAGCATGTTCAATTACTGTTTAGGGCGGCTCGGCCGCATGGAATGGATAGAAAAATACTTGCACGTGAAGCGGGAAAGCGTGGAGAAAGCGCAACATTGGATGGAACGTAAAGGCGCTTGGGTGGGCGGTGTCCTGTGTGTGGTTCCCGTCATCGGCGATGCCATTTCCGTGGCATTGGGTTTCATGCGTGCCAACTGGCTGATATGCCTGATTTCCATTACGATCGGGAAACTGGTACGTTATGCCATTTTAGTCTATACCGTCACTTTATTTTAATGAAAATGAAATTACGACCCTTCCTGTTTTACCTATGGGCATGTCTTTGCCTTCTCACCGGATGCAAGCCGTCCGGCCGTACAGACAACAAAGACACGCAGCGACCGGTTATCACTGTATCTATCGAACCGCTGCGCTACATTACGGAACGCATTGCAGGCGATGGGTTCCGCATAGAAACCTTCGTACCGAAAGGCAGCAGCCCCGAGACCTACGAGCCTACTCCCGAACAGATGATGAAACTCGGGCAAAGTCTGGTCTACTTCACGGTCGGCGATTTAGGTTTTGAACGTACTTGGACAGACCGGCTCCGGCAAATGTCCCCCGAAGTCCCGTTCGTCCGGACTTCGGAAGGCATCAAGCTCATAGAGGGGCATCATCACGGCTCGTCCGACACACCGGAAAACGAAACCGACCCGCACGTATGGACTTCACCGGCCCACATGAAGACCATCGCGCAAAACATCTGTGCCTCGCTCTGCAAGCTCGACACGGCACATGCCCGGCAATTCCGCCGGAACCTGCAACAGGCACTGGCCGACCTGCAAGCCACGGAAGACAGTATCCACACGCTCGTAGACAGCCTGCACCCCAAAGCTTTCCTCATCTATCATCCCACACTCACCTACTTCGCACAAGATTACGGCCTTACACAAATCGCCATAGAAACCGACGGTAAAGAACCTTCCCCGGCACAACTCGTCCGGCTCATCCGGCTTTGCAAAGAAAAACAGGTCCGCACCATTTTCGTCCAACAGGAATTCGACCGGAGAAACGCGGAACTCATTGCCCAAGAAACCGGTACGCACCTCGTAGACATCAATCCGCTCTCATACGAGTGGAAAGAAGAAATGCTGAAAATAGCCCGTACACTACACGCACAATGAAAATCGAAATGAAGAGAGAGCAGACCGAGCCTTGCTCGAGTCTGCCGAGCGGGGGCGATTTATCCAAAGAGCCCCTTATACAATTAAACCGGATCCAGGTAGGATATGACGGAAAACAAGTCTTGCGGGACATCGACCTGACCGTGTACACCCATGACTTTTTGGGTGTCATCGGCCCGAACGGTGGTGGAAAGACCACTCTAATCAAAACGATTCTCGGATTGAAAAAACCGATGTCCGGGACAGTCACCTTCTTCCGGGAAGGCCGACCCGTCCCCTCCGTCCGCATGGGCTATCTGCCCCAATACAACAAAATAGACAAGGACTTCCCCATCTCGGTCTACGAAGTCGTACTGTCGGGACTGCGGAAAAGCTTTTGGAAGCGTTATTCCAAGGCACAGCACCAAGCCACGCGGGACATGCTCTGCCGTATGGGGCTGGACACATTGGCCGACCGTCCGATAGGCCGTCTCAGCGGCGGCCAATTGCAACGTGCCCTGCTCGGCCGGGCCATCATATCGCAACCGGACGTGGTCATACTGGATGAACCCAATACTTATATAGACAAGCGGTTCGAAACGCAACTCTATCAGCAATTAGAAGAAATCAACCGCGAAAGCGCCATCATCCTGGTCAGCCACGACTTGGGTTCGGTACTCCAGAATGTACGTACCATCGCCTGTGTCAACGAGACCCTCGACTACCATCCGGACACGGAACTGCCGGAAGGCTGGCTCGAAGACAAGTTCAACTGCCCCATCGATTTGGTAGGACACGGCAACTATCCTCACCGTGTATTAAAATGTCACAAACATAGTTAAAACGGCCGACAAACCTTTTAAAGTTCGGAAAAGAGCCGTACAGAAAGGAAAAAGTTACTAATTTTGCAACTCAACCGATAAGAACAAAATCAAATAACAGCAAAACAATGAAACAGTTCAAACTTGTAAACACTCTTTTGGGATGGATTACATTTGCTATTGCCGCGTGGGTTTACTGTTCCACCATTGAACCGACCGCAAGTTTCTGGGACTGTCCGGAGTTTATCACTACCGGCTATAAACTGGAAGTAGGACACCCGCCCGGTGCACCTTTCTTCATGCTTACGGCTAACTTATTCTCGCAATTTACCAGCGACCCTTCGCAAGTGGCCCTGATGGTCAACACGATGTCGGCGTTGATGAGTGCCGGTTGTATCCTGTTCCTTTTCTGGAGCATCACGCACCTGACGCGCAAATTGGTATGTAGCGACTACGACCAGATGACAACTGCCAAGTTGATTACCATCGAAGGAAGCGGTTTGGTGGGCGCGTTGGTCTATACTTTTAGCGACACATTCTGGTTCAGTGCCGTAGAAGGTGAGGTTTACGCTTATTCATCCTTATTTACGGCATTGGTGTTCTGGCTCATTCTGAAATGGGAAGAACATGCCGACGAGCCTCACAGCGACCGTTGGCTCGTGCTGATTGCCTACCTGACAGGGCTTTCCATCGGCGTGCATTTGCTGAACTTATTGTGCTTGCCGGCCATCGTACTCATTTGGTATTACAAGAAAAATCCCAATGCCAACCTGAAAGGTTCACTTTGGGCTTTGGTGGCTTCCTTTATTCTGGTAGCCGCCGTATTGTACGGCATCGTACCGGGCATCGTGAAAGTAGGAGGATGGTTCGAGCTGTTCTTCGTCAACACCTTGGGACTGCCGTTTAACACCGGCCTCATTTTCTACATTTTCTGCCTGATAGCCACCGTACTTTGGGCTATCCGCGAAACGCTTGTCCAGAAAAGCCGTCGCCGCATGAATATCGCTTATCTGGTATCCGTAGGCATGCTGGGTATTCCCTTCTACGGATACGGATGGAGCAGTTTCATCATCGGAGTCATCGTCTTAGGCATTTTAGCTTTCGTCCTCAGCCGAAAGGTACAGGGAAAACCGCTCATCAGCCCCCGCGTCATGAACACCTCATTGCTTTGCATGCTGATGATCATGATCGGATATTCCACATACGCCGTCATCGTCATCCGTTCCACGGCAAATCCACCGATGGATCAAAATTCACCGGAGGACATCTTCACGTTGGGACAATACCTGAACCGTGAACAATACGGTAGTCGTCCGTTGTTCTACGGGCAGGCCTACACTTCGAAAGTTCAGTTAGAGACCAAAGACGGCTACTGCATGCCGGAATATAAAGAAGGGGCACCGATTTACCAACGCGTAGAAAAACATAGTGCCGACGAGAAGGACGCTTATCGCATCGTGTATTACGACAAAGAACCTATTTATGCACAAAACATGGTGTTCCCGCGTATGTATTCCGACCGCCCCGAGCACGTCAGAGCTTACGAAGACTGGATGGGCGGCGTAGAAGGCAAGCAAGTACCTTACGACCAATGCGGACAAATGGTAATGGTAAAGGTACCGACACAAGCCGAAAACCTGCGCTTCTTCTTCAGTTACCAGATAAACTTCATGTACTGGCGGTATTTCATGTGGAATTTTGCCGGCCGCCAGAACGACATACAGGGTAATGGCGAATTGGAACACGGTAACTGGCTGACCGGAATTCCGTTCATCGACAATGCCCGTCTGGGCGACCAAAGCAAACTGCCCACTGAACTGAAAGAGAACAAGGGACATAATGTATTCTACTGCCTACCCCTGTTGTTGGGTCTCATCGGACTCTTCTGGCAGGCTTATAAGAACCAAGAAGGCGTACGCCAGTTCTGGGTCGTCTTCTTCCTGTTCTTCATGACCGGTCTGGCCATTGTGGTCTACCTCAACCAGACACCATTGCAGCCGCGTGAACGTGATTATGCTTACGCCGGTTCGTTCTATGCCTTCGCCATTTGGGTAGGTATGGGCGTAGCCGCCATCGTAGACGGACTGAAACGTCTCAAAGTGCCGGAAACCGCAGCCTCCTTAGTCAGTCTGCTCGCCTTGCTTGTCCCCATACAAATGGCCGGACAGACGTGGGACGACCACGACGGACGCTACACCTGCCGCGACTTCGGACAGAACTACCTGAACTCCATGGACGCCAAGGGCAATCCGGTGATCTTCACCAACGGTGACAACGACACCTTCCCGTTGTGGTATAACCAGGAAACGGAAGGCGTGCGTACCGATGCCCGTGTCTGCAACTTGAGTTACCTGCAAACCGACTGGTACATTGACCAGATGCGCCGTCCGGCCTACGACTCGCCGTCGTTGCCCATCAGTTGGACCCGTCTGCAATACGTCACCGGTACGCGCGAAGGCATCCCCGTGCAGCCCGATGCCCTCCAGCAAGTCATCGACTATTACAAAGACAGTCCGGAAGACCTGAAACAGATGTTGGGCGACAACCCGTACGAGTTGAAGAACATCATCCGGCACTGGGTCTTGAACGACAACCCGGACTTGCAAATCTTCCCGACCGACAGTATCGTAGTGACAGTGGACAAGGAAGCCGTGAAACGCTCCGGCATGATGATTGCCGCTGATTCCATTCCCGATGTGATGCACATCTCTCTCAAAGGCAAACGCGCCATCTACAAGAGCGAAATGATGATGCTGGAAATGATTTCGCAGGCCAACTGGGAACGCCCGCTCTACATGTCTACGACAGTAGGTCCCGACAATTACGGACATCTGGGCGACAACTTCGTACAGGAAGGCCTTGCCTGCCGCATCACGCCGTTCGACACCAAACAGAGCGGCCGCACCATCGACAGCGAGAGAATGTACAACAACATGATGAACAAGTTCAAATATGGCGGATTGAAAGAGAACCCGGACATTTACCTCGACGAGACCGTGATACGCATGTGCTACACACACCGTCGCCTCTTCAACCAACTGGCCCAACAGTTGTTAAAGGAAGGGCAGAAAGACAAGGCATTGAAAGTGTTGCAACGGGCCGAAGAAGAAATCCCGGGCAGCATCGTCCCGCACGAAGCCTTTTACGGCCATTCGCTCGAACTGGCTGACGCCTGGCTGGCATTAGGCCATAAGGCAGAAGCCGAGAAACTGCTTAACGCTGTCGGACAGAATGCAAAGGAATATATAGAATGGTATTTAAGCCTGAATACCCAGCGCCTGTTACAATCGTCGAGAGAGTGTCTGATGCAGATATACATACTGAACGATATCGCCAAGACATGGGAACCTATAGACAAGAAAAAAGCGGAGACCTATCGCATGGAAGTGAACAACTATGCTTCACGTTGCCACCAGAGAGGCATGAGCTTGTAATCCTGTCTGAAACCCGAAGAGACCCATGTTCATAGAACAACCCGCAGTCTTTCTCCGATGGCTCTATCCGACCGCGATATGGCGGATGAGCCGCAAGAAGAAAGTAGTCTATCTGACATTCGATGACGGACCGATACCCGAAGCCACCCCGTTTGTGCTGGACACATTGGACAGGTTCGGTGTCAAGGCCACTTTCTTCATGGTGGGAGACAATATACGCAAGCATCCCGATGTATTCCAAATGGTAGTAGATGGCGGTCACCGCATCGGAAACCATACATTCAATCATATCCGCGGATTCGAATATCTGTCCGACAATTATCTTGCCAATACGGACAAGGCGAATGAACTGATGAAAACAGATCTCTTCCGTCCACCGCACGGTCACATGCGCTGGGGACAGTATTTCACCTTGAAACGGCATTATAAGATAGTGATGTG